>Ga0181591_10001680_pt1 | contig 19205 bp, 13 predicted proteins | sample 071ome_33_FD_133757 | JGI IMG/M metagenome (GOLD analysis project Ga0181591, IMG submission 133757) | Coastal salt marsh microbial communities from the Groves Creek Marsh, Skidaway Island, Georgia - 071412AT metaG (megahit assembly) | ecosystem: Environmental > Aquatic > Marine > Intertidal...
GCGTGAGCGTGAGCGCCGGTGCCCCGATGTTGGATGAGTATCACCACCGACGCGTGGGTTTGGACGCGGCGGAGCGGGCGTTGGACGCGGAACTGGACGCGGCGGAGCGGGCGTTGGCGCGCGGAGGAGGGAAAGGCTTGGACGAGGCGTTCGCGATGAATAGTGCCGGGGGCGGTGTGCGAGACGACGACGACGACGACGACGGCGGTGAAGAAGAAGGTGGTGGTGGTGGTATCGCCGGGTTGAGCGCGACGGAACCTCCGAAGATGTGGAACGCGCGTTTCGTGGCGGACGTGTTGGCGACGACTGGCGGACGGTTCGACGCGAGCGCGGAGGAGGAAGAAGAGGGAAAAGGAGGGGAAGGGATCGACGGGTGGAGGTTCTCACCGCCCGCGGATGCGGGAGTGTTCGCGGCGTCGATACCGGTGGTGAGCGAACGAGTCGTCAACGGTGAAACGTTTACGTCGCGGTTGGACGACATTCTCGATAGAGTGGACGTCGCTCGCGCGCTCGCGATGGAGGCGAAGAAGCAGCTCCGGAGATAGTAAGCGACTCGGTGATGAGTGTTAGACAAAACAAAGTTAGTGTTAGTGGTAAAATATCTATCTAGCTATATCGTGTCGGGAGTGGTAAATGTCCCTGGTCGGTAAACAATGAGAAACAACAATTCACGCCGAGGCGCTTTCGGCGGAGGAAGTCGGCGGGTCGCCCTTTGGCACGCTCGGCGGTTCGCGAACGTATCCGGGGGTAAACTGATCGTACAACGCCTCCTTATAGTCCATATTCGGTCCCGCGATCACTCTCAAGGCGGCGTGAAGGGCGTGCGCTTCGTACCCGCGCAAGCCGCTCGCGGCGAGCGTACCGATGAACCGCGGCTCGCCATTCTTCTCGGCGACGACTCCGTCCAACGAAGCGAGCGTATCGAGCGAAATCGCCGCGATATCGTCGCGCCCGCGCGTCGCGTCTTGTACCTCACCCAAAAAAGCCAACACCGGCGTCACGACGGTTCTTCCCTGAACGTCAACGACGTCGTGCGAGGCGCCCAAAAGCTCCATGGACGCCATCCGAGCCGACGATTCGGCGTCGCCCCAAAGCGCGCGTCTCGCGCGTTTCGCCGCGTTCGTCGTCGCCACGCTCGAGCTCTCCAGCAGCGTAGATTCCTCCACGGCTGCGCTCGGTAACCCACAAAACTTCCCTCCTCTGTGCGCGTCGTCGTACACCGTGAAGAGGACGCACGGATTGTCGTTGAAGAGCGCCAACGGAACGAGCGAGACGCGTCGTCCGTGCGCAGAGGCGTCATCCAGTTTACGAATGCGCGCGCTTCTCAAATCCTCCGAGATTCTCTGACGGTTGGCGTCGCTCAAGAGCGCGTTACCGGTACCACTGGAAAGCCCGCGAACGCTCGTCGTCGTCGTCGTCGTTGAAGAGAGAGAGAGCGTTCGACCGGCGCAAAGTTGAAACGCAGCGCGTCGGGCTGACTTCAACATCATCATAATCTTTTCGCGCGCGATACCGCCGATGGTACCGGTTCCAGACGTTCAAAACGGACTCCGAGTGACGGACGAATACCGTCGTCGTCGCCCCGACCGACGCGGGTGACGCCACCGGCGGTCGACGCGGTGTAGACTGCGGACAAGATGGGATTTTGGAGTTGAGTCAGAGGGGTGACTCAGCCAGACTGGCTCGCTCGAACGAAGACGAAAAGATGAAATCGAAATCGAAATCGAAATCGAAATCGCGATGCGAGCGGTGGATGACGGGCGTAAAATCTAAAAGGCGAGTACGCGGAAATGGTTCTCTAGTTATTCGCTAGTGTACGGAAAACAATCGTTATCGAGCTATGAAACGCGTCATCGCTTCTTGTACGAACACGCCTTGAGCGGCGGCCACGCGACGGACGCGGTAGACTTGGTACCGCCCTTGGTCGCCGTGTCGGTTGGTTTGACCCAGGTTTTGATGAGCTCGACGGTGAAAAACATCCTGTTGCGCTCGTCTGGTTCGCGTTTGAGCTTGAAACCGAGCTTGGAGAGGGCGGAGATGAAGGATGAGACGCTCGCGGCGCCATTCTTGCCGTCGAATCGCGATCGGACTTCGGCAATCCAGAGCAAGCCTCCGGGTTTTAGCACCCGGTGAGCTTCCTCGAGGAACGAACCGTAGTCGGTACCCATGAGACTGAGCGAGAAGACGGCGCAGTCGACGCTGGCGTCGCTCAGAGGAACGTCGGACATGTTGCACGCGACGACCTCGGGCGCATCCTCGGGCGTTTGCAAGTCAAACGAGTGACACTTTTGTTGCACGATTCGGGACAGCTCGGCGTCACCGCACCCAAAATCAGCGACGATCCAATTCTTTGGCGACTTTTGAAGAATCTTCGCGATGACGTGCACGGGCTTGGTGGGCCAAGATTCCACTTGCGAGCGAAATCCGGCGTGATACGCCTCGAAGAGCTCTGGCGAATCCTTCACGAGCGCGAGCCCCTCTTCACCAGTCGTTGTGTACAGTCGCTCGTTGAGCATTCTGAACTGTCCTCCGCTCAATTTAGCGCGCATCTTCTCCATGTACGACGACGCGAACGACGACGAAGACTTTTTCGTCGCCGCGACGGCTTTCGACGACGCGGGTTCCTCCTCCGACTCGCTCTCCGACGACGCGTCACCCTTGGCTAGAATCACCGGCTTCTCCGGAAGCAATTCTTCATCGTAATCGCTTGATTCGACGTCTTCAGGAGGCACCTCCTTCGTCTTCTCCTCCTCCTCTTCCCTCTTTTTCTGCTTTTGCTTCTTCTTGTCTCGCTTTTTGTAGCCGTCGCTCGCCGCGTCCTCCCGCTTGGCCGCTCGCTTCGCCTCCGCCAACCGTTTCCGTTTCTCCGCCGCCCGTCTCCTTCGCCCCAAAACGCGTCCACTCACCTTCTTCTCCCCGTCATCGCCTTTATCGTCGGCACCGTCTTTTCGCTTTGCCGTCTCGACGCCTCCACTCTTTCTCTGCTGCTGCTGCTGCTGCTGCTGCTGCAGCTGCTTGCTCGTCTTCGTCTTCTCACCTTTCCCAAGCCTTGCCGCCGACCCGCGCGCGTCCGTGCGTCGTCCCTCGTCGCCGCCCCCATCCGTCCTCTCCCAAGCCTTCTTCACCCGCGCCCCCGACGCCCGCGCGTCTCGGTCTTCTCCTCGGCGGCGCTTCGTTTCCACTTCGTGCGCTTTTTCAACGCTTCGTCTTCGCGCACCGCCGTCGTCGTCGGCGTCGTCGAACGACGGGACGTCCATGAAGACGTCATCGGCGGCGGCGGGAACCGGCATTTTTACCGCCTATCCGCGCGCTCGAAACTCTGGCGTCGCCTGCGTCGTCGTCGGCGTCGCGGCGTTCGCTCGGCGAGGCGCGCATCCAGTTTGCCTTTGGATTTCCAAGACCCCAAGAGTGTTTTGACGGTTCATGAACCGTCATTTCACATGATTACCGTAGTTTTTAAAAGACGATTTCGTTTCGGCGCGCGCGGCGTCACACCGCGCCGACGCCGACGCTCAGGTATCGACCACGCCCCGAAGGAGGCGCGCGAACCCGAATCCGCACGTTTCGAGTCTCACTCCGCGACGCGGGAAGACGCGATCGAACGTCGCGAACGAGTGTGGCGAACGAATAAAGGGAATAAAATCAGCAACCATCCGAGTCTGAGGATAAGGAAGGACGACACGAACGAAACGCGAAGATGAACTGCACGGTTCTAGTCACGGGTGGGGCGGGATACATCGGAAGTCACACGTGCGTGCAATTGTTATCCGCGGGAGCGACGGTGATCGTCGTCGATAACTACGATAACTCGTGCGAGGAAGCGCTGAACAGAGTGAAGGCGATCGTGGGGGAAGACGCGTCGAAACGGTTGACGTATTACGAAGCGGATTGTTGCGATAAGGCGACTCTGGATGGCGTGTTCGCGAAGAGTGGGAAGATTGATGCGGTGATCCACTTTGCCGGGTTGAAGGCGGTGGGTGAATCGGTGGCGAAACCGATGCGGTACTATGATAATAACATTTCTTCTACGCTCGTGTTGTGCGAGACGATGGCCAAGTACGGATGCAAGAATATCATCTTTAGTTCTTCAGCGACGGTGTACGGGGAGCCGGCGACGGTGCCGTGCACGGAGGACTTCCCGACGGCGGCGTTGAACCCGTATGGACGGACGAAATTGTTCATCGAACACATTCTCAGCGACTTGTACGTGAGCGACAAGGAGTGGAAAGTGGCGTTGCTTCGGTATTTCAATCCAGTGGGCGCGCACGCGAGCGGTACCCTCGGGGAGGATCCCAAGGGTATTCCGAACAACCTGATGCCGTTTGTGCAGCAAGTCGCCGTCGGACGCCGACCGGAGTTGAGCGTTTTCGGTAACGATTACCCGACGGCTGACGGCACCGGTCGACGGGACTACATTCACGTCGTCGATCTCGCTGACGGACACGTGGCGGCGGTAAAGAAGCTCACCACCGATCCCGACGCCGGTTTGATCACCGTCAACCTCGGTACGGGTAAAAGCACGAGCGTTTTGGAGCTCGTCAAGGCGTTCGAAAAGGCTTCTGGCAAGGAAATTCCGTGCAAGATTGTTGGCCGCCGACCGGGCGACGCCGCGGAGGTGTACGCCAAGACGGATAAGGCGTTTGAAGTACTCGGTTGGCGCGCGGAGCGCACCATCGAAGACTGCTGCGTCGATCAATGGAAGTGGGCGAGTCAAAATCCGTACGGATACCTCGGCAAGCCGGACGACGAGTGAGCGCGCACATAGAATGTTTTAATGAATAAAATCACATTGCATCAATTCCCAAACTTACTCTACCGTGAACCACATGCCAGCCGCCGGGGCGATCGGAATCGCCTTGGTGTGCTTCGCGCCGTTCTTCGAACTCGAACTCTTGAACCTGAATCGTTTGATGAGCGTCGCCAACACGACGCGCGCTTCTAAGAGGGCTAAATATTGCCCGAGGCAGTTTCTCGGACCTTGAATAAATGGCAAGTAGGCGTAGTTGCCGACGTCGTCGCTCTTACCGTCGAGGAAACGCTCCGGTTCGAACGCAAGTGGATTCGGCCATAAATCTTCGCGATGGTGCACGCCTTGCAAGCTGATGATGACCGTGGTGCCAGCTGGAATGCGGCAACCGCCGAGCACGTCGTCGTTCACGGCGCGTCTCGTCACCACCGGCACCACCGAGTACAATCTCAGCGATTCCTTGAGCGCAGAGACGTTGTAGTCGAGATGGGCGAGTTCGTCTCTCGTGGGAAGTTGTCCCGGCTTGAGCTTGCCGAGCACCTTGTTCGCCTCAGCCACAGCCTTGGCCATCTTGTCCTCGTTATTGACCAACTCCCACGTCGTCCAAATCAACATGGCCGCGCTCGTCTCATGGCCGGCGAGGAGGAACGTCTTAATTTCGTAGCACATTTGTTCCTCCACCTGTGCTCCGTAATCTTTGACGTCGACGGATGCCAACACGCGGTCAAGGATGTCCGGGTTCGGGTTTTCCGCGCCCGAGATGCGCTTCTTCCATCGCATGCGAATCAAGTTGATGATATAGTTGTTGAGCAAAGAGACGCGTTTGCGATGTGCAAACCACTCCGCCGTCGGAAGGTACGTCCTCCACGGTTCCAAACTTCGTCGGTTACACTCCTCCATGATTGGCAAGTACAAGTTTGGCATGACTTCGTCGCTCTGTTCCGGCGTTAAACTGAGAATGGCTTCGGCGATGACTTGCAGCGTCAGAAGCCTAAACTCTTCGGCGAGTTCAATCGGTTCATTCTTTCCACGAATCTTCTCCAACTTTTCCGACAGCCGATCCACCGCTCTAGTCGCAATCGCGATGATGTCATCCAAGATTTCAATTCGAAGCGCGCTCGAAATCCTCTGTCTCTGTTCCTTCCACGTCTCGCCCTCGCTCGTGACCAATCCCGTTCCCAAAATCTCCAAGAATGGATTGTACGAAAACTCCGTATCCTTTTTGTAGTTCTTCAGGTTTGTCTGAAACACCCGCTTCACTAGATCCGGATCGGCTATCACGACGCAGTGTCGCTGAAAAATCTGCACTCTCGCCGGTTTCGGCGCCGCGCTCGAGCCCCAGCGCGCGAACAAGTCCCACGTGCACGGATACGACCCCACCGCCTTGAACAGCGCCACCGTGTGCCCGAGAACTGGCACGTACATCGCCGCCTGTTTCGCGCCACCGAAGCTCAACACCACCTCCCGCCTGAACCATCGAAACACGGCGTTGAGCGCGCCGACGATGCGTTCAAAGACGACGGTCCAGACGAGGTGCATGATCCCAACCACGACGAGCGTCGTTCGCATCACGTCGACGTGTGCCGTCGACATGGCGCCGGGGAATCCTATTCGAGAGTTTCGTGAGGGCGACGACGATGCGTGTGTGTGTGTGCGCGCGCGCAAGTCGCTGCGGATAGGCCGCCGGGCACTGACGTCGCCGCCGCCGTCGTCGTCGTCGTCGTCGCGTCGAGTGCATTTTGGATCAATTGTTACTGTTTACACATACGATTAAGCGGCGCACGCGATCCATCGAAATCGATCTCACGTTGGTTCGCAACGACATACTTCGACGACGACGCGCATCTCGACGCGCACGATCGACGCGGTAAAGTGTGAAGCGTGGTCGCGATCGTTTGAGTGTTCGTAGAGGACGACGAGGGCGACAGAGCGAGAGGAACGGGGGAGACGACAGACGATCTCGTTGATTGATAGCATTTTGGTGTTCAGGGGAACAGCGACTTCGACATCTTTTCGTGAACGACACCGCGCGTGCACCCGAAGGGGACTCGGGAGATAAAGTAAAAGGAAGATGGGCATCGATAGTTTGTTCATCGTGAACAACCGGACAGAGAGCCTGATTGCGGTGAAGCACTGGGGCGCGGCGACTGGGAGCGAGATTTGCGAACGCGTCTTTGAGGCGCACAGAAAAGCGCAGAGAGAGGGCGCGGATACGGATGCGGTGTGCGCGGATCAGGATGCGTATGGATTTTCGTTGACGCGCGGAGAGGTGACGTACATCGCGACGTGCTCTCGGGAGACGTCGCCGTTGATGGCGATTGAGTTTTTGAGCCAGCTTTACGACGTGTTGAAAGCGTACTTTGGCGACAACGTCACGGAGGCTGTGCTGCAAGAGCATCACGTCACTCTGTATCAGTTGTTGGATGAGATGTTGGATAGTGGTATTCCGGTGAATACGCACCCGGGAGGTTTGAAGGTGCTCGTGCCACCGCCGAACCTTTACAACCGCGTCACGTCGACGGTGATGGGTAACCAAGGCGTCATGGTGAGCGATCAGGATCCGCTCAAGTTGTTGCCGTTGCCGTGGCGCTCAAACAACATCAAGTACGCGAGCAATGAGATTTATCTCGACGTCATCGAATGCATCGATGCCACCATTGACGGAGAGGGTAAGGTGTTGAACAGCTCGGTACACGGACGAATTGAACTCAACTCTCGGTTGTCTGGCATGCCAGACATCAACTTGACGCTGAGCAACTCTCACCTCATCGACGAGTACAGTTTCCACCCGAGCGTGCGCCTGTCTCGTTTCGCTTCCGACCGCGTCATCTCGTTCGTCCCCGCCGATGGTGCTTCAACGTTGATGTCGTACAAGATTAGACCGCCACAAAACAAGGAGGAATCCAATCAATGGCAGCCGCGCTACATCAAGGCGAACCCGTGGTTGAAGACTGCCAACAGCGACAACCCGAGCTCGGTTCCGTTGCCGTTGTACATCCGACCGCAGTCTGCTTTCGGTGCCACGCACGGCCGTGTGTCTGTGGTGGTCGGTTCCAAGCCGGCGTTTGAAAAGCCCGTCGAGGCTGTCGCGTTGGAGGTTCGACTTCCGAGCCGGGTGAGCGGTGCTGATCCGAGCGCGACGCACGGTGACGCGTCATACGACGCGACGTCCAACATGGTCCGTTGGGTCATCGAAAAGTTTCCGGCGGATAAGACCCCGTGCCTCTCGGTTCAGGTGACCATGCACTCTGAAGACGATGCGGCAAGCCACGGATCCAAATCAAAGCCTGAGAACCAAGCTACTCGCCGCGTCCACTTGCAGGAACTCGTGGATATTAACGCATCCTTCAAGGTTCCGGGTGCTTCCGTCTCTGGAGTTAAGGTTGAGACGCTTCAGGTTCGCAACGAAAAGTACAAGCCCACGCAAGGCGTGCGTTATCACACGCGTTCGGGCGCCATCATTGTTCGAGCCTAAGCTACCATAGAGGTGTAGAGTCGTCGCCGGTTCCACGTCGGCGTAGTGTAAATTAATCAAATACGCTAATACGTTTCAATTCGCTCTCGTCCATTCTCGTTCGTTGATTGAGATGCGCGCGCTTCGAGACTGATTACTTCACAACGTGACTCGGCGTGACCGCGCATCATGCTCGCGTCGTCCACCAGCGCGTTCGCGCCCTCGCTACCGCGCGTGCTCACCTCGTCGCGTTCGACCGCTCAACGACTCTACCGCTCTGCGAGACGAGCAACGACGACGCGTGCGGCAACGGAGGCGTTCGACGCGTTGAATCTCTTTCTGTACGACACCACGAATGCGTTAGACGCATCCATCGGCGGGGACGTTCTCGGCGGAGGTACCGTCGGGGCGACGACTTACGTAACCGTACTCGCGGCTGGGATATTCACCTCGCTGTCACCGTGCACGTTGAGCGTGCTGCCGCTGACGATTGGGTATATTGGAGGATACGGAGGCGGAGGAAAAGACGAGGATGCCGAAACGCGCGCGAAGACGGTGCGCGCAGCGAGCGTAGCGTTCGCGGCGGGCTTAGCGAGTACACTGGCTGCGCTCGGTGTCGGTGCCGCGAGCTTCGGCGCGGCGTATGGGCAAGGGATTGGAGACGGTTTGCCGACGGTGGCGGCGGCGTTGGCGATAGCGATGGGTTTGAACCTCTTAGAGGTTTTCGAGTTTACTTTTCCGTCGTTTGGTGCGAATTTCGACCCAAAGTCGGTCTCCGTCCCTCCCTTTGTGCAGGCGTACATCGCTGGCGCGGTATTTGCGCTCGCGGCATCGCCATGTGCGACCCCGATTTTGGCCACGTTGTTAGCTTACGCCGCTTCCAGCGGAGATCCCGCCTCTGGCGGCGCTCTGTTGTTAACGTACACGTCGGGTTACGTGGCGCCGTTGTTATTTGCCGCCACGGCGACGGATGGCCTCAAATCGGTCATGGCACTCCGGGAGAAGAGTGGATGGGTGAATCCTACGAGCGGTTTTCTCCTCGTCGCCGGCGGCACGTACGCTTTTTTATCACGCGTGGTTCCACACGCGACTGGAATGGCTTGAGGCGTATATGACTCGTACTTTAGCTCGCGAGCGCGCGTACATTTGTAAGACTACTATGCTTTGTTTGATATTATTCACAACCGCCGCAAAGCGATACTCTAACTGTCTATCGTTGTTGTCTAGTGGCGCTGCATGAGATACATGAGAATGCTTCCGGCGATGCCGACGTTTAGGCTCTCCATCTCCCCCGACATCGGGATGGACACGGGCTTACACACGCGAAGGGCTTCATCGCTCAAACCTTGACCCTCCGTACCGAGCACGAGACACGCCTTGGCGACGCTAGAGATTCGTTCAGGATCGACGTCGGCATCCGCACTTGGCTCCGCCGCATACAGCTCGATTCCGGCATCCTCACTCGCACTCACCAGCTCATTCACTGAGTCAAAGGCGACGAAATTGACACGAAACGTCGCCCCTCGCGCCGCGCGCATCGCCTTATCGTTGAACGGATCGCACGTTCCCGGTAACAGCGCAACCGTGTCCCACCCAAACGCAACCGCGGTACGAGTTAGCGTTCCCAGATTCCCCGGGTCCTGCACCCCTTCCACCGCGAGCACGCGAACCGTCCCATTAGCCTTTGCTCGTTTCGTAAACTCTCGTGCGTTCACGATCCGCGGCGCTTCAAACTCACCCACCGCGTCCAAACCATCGGCGTTGTTGACCCCTGCGCACTTTTTCAACACATTCGCTGGCGCGCGAATCACCCTCTTTGCCCGCACCCCGATTGCATCCACGTCCGCCCAATCCGCCACGAACAACACCTCAGCCTCTCGCGACGTTGCCGCGCTTCCAAAACACTCTCGCATGAGCACGCTCGACGATAACACGACCGAGTTGGTCTCTTCTCGGAACCGTTTCGATTTGCACAGTTTCGCAAACCTCTTCACCGTCGGGTTCTCCCCGCTCGTCACCCGCTCCTCTCGCGCGTCCGAACCCGCGCTCGCGCGCGTCGTCGTCAAGACGCGTCGCGGTGCGTCGCCGACGGGTGGTTCGCGACGCAGGCACGGGCGCGAGAACGCGTTAGGACTACCGCCGCCGCAGTGCGTTTGCAACTTCTGGTTCGTTAAACGCGACGCGAAACGCGACGCCGTCGCGGGACGTATCATCTCACGAAGGATGGCGTCGAATGAAGACGACGACGACGACAACGCTCGACGACGGAGAGTAGACGCGCGCGTCGCGATGTGTCGTGAAGAGTTGCTACAATTAGACTACAAAGTATCTAAACCGGCTGCGCGCAGCGCGTCTTCCGCCGCTCTGTTCAGTTCCGTCTCTGCAGCGCGCACCACGTCGAGGGCGCGAAGCCGCGCGGCGCGCATTTCATCCAATGAATTTGCCGATGCCCTACCACCCAGCGCGGCGCCGCTGCTCGCGCGGGTCGTCGCCATGGGATCGAGCCGGTCGATGTATCCGGATGGCAAAGCGCGCTCGGCTGCGTCGGCGGCTCGACGCGTCGTATGAGAATCGGCCGCGCATTTCCAATCCAAACGCGCGCACTCGACGTTTAAACGACTGTTGAGCTCGCGAAATCCCGGTCCGTGGTCTGCGTGGACGTTGTGTGCGAGCTCATGGAGCAGCGTTCGTCTGATGGTTACATAGTCCCGAAATCCGCGCAAGTCGTCAGTGCGCAAACGCAAGTGAATCTCTGCACCCTGGTTCACGTTGTACCCGAGCACGCACGATTCCGACACCCCAACCTTACCCTCAGGCGGCATTTCCCGAAGCTTCAGAACCCTCCATCCATGTTTATCCATCACGCCGACTATCCCGGGATCCGTGGCTAACCGTTCCAAGAGCTCGACGGCTTGGCGTTTCGTCGGTTTTATGAAATCCGGCACGTCTAGCGCATCGATGTCACCGAACCTATGCGACGTCGACGTGGACCCCCCACCTCCACCGCGCCCACCGCTCGCGCTCGACGGAACCAGCCCGCACCGAACCAACTCGCGTCGGTCCTCTTCCTCAAAGCCGCGAATCCGATAATCCTTCCCTCGTTCGCGTTCGAGCGCCTCCGCCTCTTCCGCGCGCGACCCGGTCACCATCAATCGCAACTTTTTGAGCGTTTCTTCAGGCGGCAGCACCGACGTCGACGTCACGTTCGCGACACCCGACGGCGCGCACCACTTCTTCGTCGCACCGTGCAACCGTGTCGTCGACAACGACAACCCGAGCTCGTTCGCGAACGCGACGACGACGTCACCGAAAGTCACGGACGTCGCAGACGAAGGGACGGTGACGGTGACGTCCGCGCCGCCGTGACGCGCGGTGACGGCGACGAAGCGCTCGTCGGCACTCATGAGGCGCGACGCACACTGCGGGTGCCTTCACTTTTCCGCGCTCCGTTTGGTCTGTCTTCGCCCATGCGCGTCGCCAGTCCCACCGAACGCGTCGTCGGTGTCGTCGCATCGACGTCGACATCGGGGTGGTCTCATGGGGTCTCCAGCGCGCGCGTGGGTCTTTCAAACCTTCGTCGTCGTCCACGTCGGACGTGCGTTGAAACGCCCGATGGTCGTTATCGGTTCCAACCGTCTTTTAGCAAAGCGAAAGCGAACGAGTTCGATGCCGATGCCGATGTCGACGCCACGTTGCGGCGCGTGATGGATCCGTCGGCGTCACCGTTGCGCGTGCTCGGCGTCGAACTCGACGAGGGCGCGATCGGTATGGATGCGTCGGCGTTGCGAAGCGCGTATAGGCGGGCTATGCGCGACGCGCACCCAGACGCGCCGAAAGGATCGACGGAAGCGGCGCTTCGCGTGCAACGCGCGTACGAGAGCGCGGTTAAAACACTTAGTGGGGATGGGACGATCGCGGCGACGCTTCGACGGGAGGGTGGGTTATCGACGGAGGATCCGTTTTCGGCGACGTCGCTCGCGCTCGAGTTTGACGGAGCGGAACGCGTCTTCGTCGACGAGACGCGGTGCGTCGGCGACGCGAATTGTTCGAGTTCGTGCGTGCGCGCTGCGCCGAAATCGTTTTACACGGCGAGCGATACCGGGGCGGCGCGATGGATCGAGCGCGATGGATCGAGCTCGAATGTAGACGAGACTGCCGTTCGCGACGAATGGTTGGCTTCGCAGCGTTGTCCTCGCAGTTGCATTTATTACGTCACTGAGCGACAGCGCTCGTACCTCGCGGAGCTTTTGCGTGGCGCCATAGAAGGCGAAACGTCGATCGACGACATCGGTCCGCTCATATCCGAACTCCTCGCCAAGGCGGAGTACGAAAATGGTCGAGCCGCCGGCGCGCGAAGCGCCGCTCCTCGCTCGCCGACATCGTCCACGCGGTGGGTCGACTGGTATTGAACGACGGCGACGACATGTAGTAACACACACACATATAGATACAAGTTTCGATTATTTACACACGCCAACGACAAAAAGAAAACACACACGCGACATTACTGGTATTCAAAATGAATCCGTCAAGTCGATGCAATTTCCACACATCGTCTTACTTCCGTGCTTGCCGCCGCAAAGCCAGCAAACGTCACCTTTCTTGAATTTACCCTGGAATAGATCCTCTTGGTTCACCCCCGTGCCGCCGCACTGTCCGCACGCCTTGTAACCGGTGCCTCGACACACCGGGCACTCCTTCTTCGCGCGCGCGACGAGTTCTTCTTGCGAACTCGAGTCGAAATTAATCGGACCCGAAGACGACGACGCCTTCGTTTTGACGCGAGAAGACGACGAGGACGACGAGACGTCGCGACGGCTGGGAACGATCGCCGGTTTTGCGATGTTGCCGAAGGGTTTCGCGATGGAAAACGGCATGGATCGATACGAGCGGACGTGACGTGCGCGAGAGAGACAATGAGGGTGTGGCAAAGCGAGTTAGTTACACGCTTCAGACGCCGTTACACGTCAAAATAGATTTGTGATATTAATAAGTCACTTCAACTCGTACTTGAACGTCACCGGCGGCGGTGCGGGTGGTTCGGGAATTTTACCCCATCCCTTGAGCTTGTACGCGACGCGTTCAAGATCGGCGATGAGAATGGCTTCGCGCTTGCGAAGGACGTGGAGAGTGGCGCTACGAGACCGACTATTTGCGCGCATCTCCGCCTCGCTCGGACGCTGGGCGTCATCCATGTGTAAACCCCACTTGCGTTCGAGTTTTTTCGAGCATTTATCGGGGTGATTGGCTTGAGCCCACTGCCAAAGCGGGAAATCATCGCGGATGACTTCATAGTCGCGGAAGAAATCGACGACGATGGCGCACTCACTGTGCTTCCACGTCAAAATGCCAAGACGGCCATGTTCGGGCATGATCTCAAAGGCGCCGTGCATACCGCGGCGCATTTCATCGAATTCTTGGTTGAGCGCGATGCGAAGTGCCTGGAAGGTGAGCTTGGCCGGGTGCATCATTTGGTACTCCTTACCCTTTGCCTTGGCAACGAGCGCCGCAAATGCCTTGGTGGTGCTCGGCAACGATCCGTCTTCGCGAGCCAAAATGATGGCGTCAGTGATGCGGCGCGCGGCCCCTGGATCGGTAGTTTCGCCGTATTCGTGAATCACTCGGCGAAGCTCTTCGCGCGAGACGAGTCGGAGGTATTCGCTCGCCGGAACGCCTCGTTCGACGTCAAAACGCAAATCAAGAGGACCGTCTTGCTCGGGTCTAAACCCGCGAGACGCGTCGTCAAACTGCGGTGAGGAGATACCAAGGTCTAAGAAAACGCCAGAGGGCTTGACACCGAGCGGCTTGAGCACCTCCGCCATGCATCCAAATGGAGCGTGATGAATGGTAAATCTCGGGTCTTCACGTTCGAGTTCCTTACCAACCTTAATGGCTTCGGGATCCATGTCGAACGCGTGCAAGCTACCTTCAGGTGAAAGCGCGGCCAAGATACCGCGAGTGTGTCCGCCTCGTCCGAACGTACCGTCGACGTAGACGCCGGAACGATCCGGGGCGACCAAAGCGGCGATAGTTTCCGCAAGCATGGCGGGCGTGTGCGTGCCGTACGCTTGCTCCGTGGCGCGAACACCGAAAGTACTCTTCTTTGCCACGGTGACGGACACGTTTCGCCCTCCAAACCGCGCGCCGTCGCGCTTCAAAGCCTCAAGTCGACCCGCTTCATCGACAAAGGTTATAAAGCCGGCACCCTTTGCCGCCCCCGTTTGCGGATCGCGCAACAATCGAGCTGGGCCCACGATTGCACCGCAATCCGAAAAGTATTTGTACACCTCATCCTCGTTTGCGCTGTGCGGCAGATACTTGAGAAACACCTCGTATCCTTCCTGCGCGCTTCCTTGCGCGGGAGCTCTGGCAGCGGCGGTGTTCACGGCCGTAGTTGGCGCACCGCTCGCAGTGGCGCTCCTCGGCGCCGCACATCGGAAGCACGATGTTCTCCTCGCAAAGTTACTGCAACTGCACGCCCCACACGTCCAATCGTCCGCTCGTATTTCGTGCGTGACCGACGGCATCGGCGAATTCGCTGCTTCGTACGAAACCGACGAGTTGGTCGACGCGCCTCCTCCGAACAACGGCGGTCTCGAACCCGATTCCTTCGGCGGCGGCGCATCCTTCCCCGGCGTCACCCCACCGTTCGTCGCAATCACTACGTCACCCTTATCGACCACCACCTTCAACTCCACGCCGTCCAACGTCTTCCCATCGAACTCTTTCGCCAGTCGTTCCGCAGCCTTTTCGCTCTTCGCAGTGACAAACGCCTGTCCACCCGGCGGTTTCGGCCCTTTCCCGTGCGTTCCCCACATCCCGACCATGACCTCGGACACGTCCATCCCGAGAAACGCGCTCACGCTCCCCGCGTTCGCCGTTTTGGTCAATCCAACGACGCGAACGCGCGTCGGCGCACCGCCGCCATCTTCCTCTTCAGTGTCTTTGCGTCTCTTCTTCGTCGACCCACCTTCGTCGTCCGACGCCGCCGAGCGCTTGTCCTTTTTGTCTTTTTTATCCTTCTTCTCCTTCTTTTCCTTTTTTGCCGATTTCGGCGACGACGAACCCATGACGAGCGACGCGTCGACGCGCGCGAGCTTGCGTCTGCCGCCGCCAGCGGCTCTCTGCGCTCGAAGATGAAAAGTGCAGAGACATTTGGCGTCGTCCAGTCTTTGGGGTGCGATTATTAAAACGCGCGGCTAATGAAAGAATGCGCGCTCATACGAATGCGACGGGGTTATAACACGAACAATATCTACCGACCACTCTCGCGAAAGATGCGGCGTCGTTCACGTCGCCATGACGTCGGATTCGCGAGCGACTTGGATGATGCGTTCGATGGATAACGGAGCGTTTCGCGACCGAGCGTTGAAGAGAATCTTCGATAGTGCATCCGCGCGGTCTGGTAGACGCGCAGCGCGGGTGACGGCGGCGTGTGCCAGAGGTGGTTTTCGTTCGGGTTTGACGCCGAGGTAGAGGAGGTCGGCGGATCGGACGACGGCGGTTTCGGCGTCGACGTCGAAACCGTTTGGACCGACGAGGAATCGACCGAGGCGATTCGTCGGCATCTCGATAGGTGAACCGAGCGCGCGCGGGGCTGATGAAACCGCACCAGTCGCGGCGATGACGACAGGTTCGTCGTCGCCGGTGATGAAAAAGGCGCCATCGTTCGATTTCGCGAGGGTGACGATTTGCGCCGCCAGGGCGCTCGTGGCGTCGGGCATCACCACACCGGCGCGCTCCAATACCCCAGGCGCGCCTTCGTCGCGGTTGAAAAACGCCGACGTGCGCGCGTCTCGCCAGTTTAACACCAATGGCGTCGTCCCGGTCTCGTACGCCGCCTCTCTGTGGTAGAAAATCAATCCGTCCAATTCAGCGCCAACGTCGCCGGCGTACGCCACTTCCAGTCCCTCCGCCGTCGCCTCGAACCAGGGCGTGGCTACAAAGGCGAAATCCCTGCCCAACGCCCTGTTTGGTGCCTCGCACGCCTCGCACTCTTGCGTCAACCGAGTGTGCGCCCAAAAAAATCTAAACTCGACGTCGCACTCGTACATCGAAGCTCCGTTCCACGCCATGACGTCCAACACGTAATACCTCCCGCTCCTCGACGCCTCCGCGTCCGAGCTCACCCCGTCGCGTCGTCCATAGTCCTTCCTCGCCCGTTCATCTCCAGTGAAGACGCAATCGAGAATACAAAAGCAATCCCCGCCCCGTCCTCGGCTCGTCCTCGCGCTTCCGCCCGGCAACGCCGACTGAAACGTCGACAACGTCGTCCCATCTCTCGCGCTTCTCGCCACCGTCTTCCCCCGCGAAGCGACGACGAGACACCGCGTACCCCTCGGTCGAGGTCGAACGTACCACTTCTCGCGGAGATCTCGAGGTGCGTCGTCCCACATCCACTCGGGCATCGTCAAGACTTCTTCAAAAGTGTTTGGTAAAGCGCCCGCCGCAGACGACGAAGACGAATCCACCCCCCTCGCGCGTCTCTCCGCGTCGTCAGCGCCGCGCATCGCCTCGTCCGACCCACCACCGATCGCGATCGACCGCGCGTACGCCAGCGCATCGCGCTTCGACTCGCGCTGTCTCACCAGCGTCGCCTCGCGGCGTCGTTCGGACGCGCTCGCGCGACCGCCGGCGCGTTTCAACGACATTCTCTGCATCGTGCGAAAATGCGACGTTCGGGACGCGACACGGACCAGTTCGGTCGCTCGAGGCGAAAGGAGTGCTTTCACCACGTCGCGCGCGACGAGTTCGGTCGACGGACGCCCGGCGCGGCGCGCGCTGCGGTCGTTCGCGTCGCGTCGAGCGGTGCTCTCATGTATAAATATAGACTCGGACATTCGATCAATATTGAAATGATCTTGAGTCTGTGTATAAAAGGGAGATGAGTAGACGCACGTGTGTGTATCCAATTGACGAGTCATGACTCGTTCGTTAGCCTGTTCACCAAAACGGTTAAAGCGTTACTCGACAAAATTTGTGCCACATTCATCGACGCGCTCGACGTTCGCGAAGTCGCCTCGCGGCGCCGACCATCGACGCGAGCGCACGCTTGTTTGTGCTCCGGTTCTGGTTTCCAGTCTTCCTTCGCCGGCTCGCGCGTCCTGTGTGTGACGATTCGAGCGCGAACGCGACGGTTGGCTTGGCTTGGACTCAATTGGATTACCATACCAGCGAGCGGTACTCCGGCGAGTCTCGCGGAGTGACGGGGGATTTGGTGAACCATGAAGCGCGTGAGCGTCGACGACGTGGATGATTCAGTCACGTCGCGCGACGGCGACGGTGACGCGCGACGCGAGAATGCTACGGTGACGTGCGGAGGCGATTCAGCGACGTCGGTCGACGTCGAGTCGGCCAAACGGGAGACGAACGGTCGCGAGTCGCGAATGTTACTCGACGATAGTCTCGGCGCGCGCGTGCGACGGGCGTTGGTGTTGTGGTTTGTGTGCGCGAGGCGGGTGATGCCACAGATTCTCTTGGCGGGATTGACGGGCGCGGGCGCGCAGTGGCTGAAGAGACGGGCGTGCGACGACTCGCAGAGGTACTCAAGCGAGTGTGCGTACGCGCTGCCGATCGACGCGCACGCCGCCGTCGGGGTAATTCTTTCATTTTTACTAGTGTTTCGGGTTGTTCAAGCGTTTCGGAGGTACGAAGATGCCAAACAGGCGTTGATCGATATCAAATGCTCGATGCGGTCGTGCTTCGCGCTCGCAGACGTGGAGCTGGCGGACGCGGGGAGCAAATCGAATTCGGTGGACTCTTCGAGAGCGCATAGACTCGCGGAGATTCGCAGATTTATGGATGCATCGTATGCACTCATGCGGCAAGCTGTACGCGATTCGCGTCACGGTGTCCGCGACATCGACGCCGCCAGTGGCAAAGTGGACACGGATACGGAGGCGTTGCTCGCCGACGAGTACAGCAAGCCTTCGTTGTCTGCGGTAACGTCCATCGAAGAACGCAGAGTGCTGGCACGATTCAAAGCGCAGAGCAGGCCCGCAGTGGCGATGTCATTTATGCTGAATCAAGTGCAGAGGGCGCTTCAGGATGGTACGCTCAGCGAAAAGGCAACGCTCGAAGTGTTTAAATACTCGCAGAAAGCGCTCGATTCATATCGTGAGACGCTAACGTTGGTTGAAACCTGGGCACCGCGTGAGTACACACACAGTGTCACCGTACTACTTTTCGCATTCGTCTTTTCTATCCCGTTTGCTCTGACACAAGTCACTGATTGGAGGACGCCGTTGGTAAGTGCGACGGTGGCTTGGCTCTTTTACGGTGTCAATGAAATTTCGGTCGCGCTAGAGGACCCATTCACCTGGGCGCTTCCTTCTCATCCATTGAGAGCCATCGGGGCAAGAATACATCAGGAGATGCAAGCGTTCAACATGAAGGATGGCGTGTTCGATGACGAAATAGATGGAGAAAAGACAGACTACGAGGAGATAGACACTCAAAGCTACAAGTCGAAAAGGAAAGTGTCTTGGTTCATCACAGACTGCTTCGCATGGAGGGATACCGTATTGCCATACATCTACAAGCAACTTTTATGCGCCGCATGCGTCGGTGCTGGCGCACAATTCCTTAAAGTCGCTGTCTGTGGACACGGGATCACGAAATCTTCTGAGTGCTTAGTGACGTTTGACATCTCGGCGCATGCAGTGTTGGCCATTCCCTTATCATTCTTGCTCGTGATCAACACAGACTGGGGCTACGATCGGTATATATCGGCGAAACGTCTCATAACCTCTCTTCAGAATGACATGCGCTCGCTAGTGACGATATCTTCAATGTTCGTGGCAAGCGATGACGCGACAAAAAACAATTCTGAGTCGTCAGAGGTGAGGCGTTTCACAGACATTCTTTTCAGCTTGAATCGTATTCTCGTTCGTGAGCTGATGATTCGCGACCCGCACGGTAAGACTATAGATCTTGAGGATTGTCTAAAGACCGACGCGTATGGGTGCGGCCGCAAGTTGTGCAACCTGCTCACAAAGGAGGAAA
>Ga0181591_10001682_pt1 | contig 19185 bp, 7 predicted proteins | sample 071ome_33_FD_133757 | JGI IMG/M metagenome (GOLD analysis project Ga0181591, IMG submission 133757) | Coastal salt marsh microbial communities from the Groves Creek Marsh, Skidaway Island, Georgia - 071412AT metaG (megahit assembly) | ecosystem: Environmental > Aquatic > Marine > Intertidal zone...
ATTGAACGTATTATATACCCAACAAGAAACGTAAATGATTATAAGCCCGCATTGCAGGCTAATGATTATAAATATTTATATGATCAAACGGGCGAAATACTTTATGCAAAAGAATCGGAGTCTTCAAAGCGTTATAAAGAAACAAAAAGTGCGGGATACCCAGAAGGTTTAAATGAGCTTTCTACCGATCAAATATTTAATATGTACCGCTATGGGCGTCGTTACGGCTTGTCCCCGGAAGAAGCACAAGCCAATGGTAATTTTTACATTAATCCATATAAGGGAATTGTACACTTTAGTTCGAATATTGCAGGTAAAGTTATAAGCCTAAGCTACATTAGCGATGGTCTTGCATACGACGAAGATATGATAGTGCACAAATTTGCTGAAGAGGCTATTTATAAATATATTGCTCACGCTATTCTTGCGTCACGAGCTAATACACCTGAATACCAAATCGCGCGCTTTAAAAAAGAAATGGCGGCAGCAAAGCGTAACGCTAAGCTACGTTTGTCAAATCTTAAAATAGGGGAACTTGCGCAAGTAATGAGAAATCAATCTAAGGTGATTAAACACTAATACATATGGCTAAACTAAAGCACACTTTTGTGCGCGGCCGAATGAATAAAGACATTGATGAAAGAATGTTGCCAAACGGAGAGTACAGAGATGCACTCAATATTCAGGTAGCAACTTCTGAGGGGTCTAACGTCGGGGCGATTGAGAATATACTGGGTAACACCAAGAAAAATATAAAAACAGGAACTACAGAATGGGCCAGTGGTTTTGGTTTAACTAATCCTGTATGTATTGGTCATATTAGAGACCCCAGATTAGAACGTATATACTGGTTTATAACAAGTGATACAATAGACGCTATTTTAGAATATGATCAAAGTCTAGATATTGTTTCCCCTGTACTTGTAGACGCTAATGGCGTATTAAACTTTAGTGCAACCAATTTGATTACGGGCGTAAACATTATAGAAAATTTGCTTGCGTGGACAGATGATCTCAATGAGCCTAAAATTTTAGAAATAGAAAAATTTAAAGCAGGGTCGGCGCAACCGGGCACCACGCTTTCTACACATACTTCTGTGTATGGCAGATCATTTATAGAGTCAGATATTACGGTTATAAAATTAAAGCCAATTACCGCACCAACTTATGTTGCAAGTGAAACCATTAGAGGCGGGTTTGGTACGGGGTTTAGCCCGGTTGAGGTATCTTATAATTTTACAGAATCTACCCAAAATTTCGGCCAGGTGCCTCTTGAAACAGGAGCAAGCGTTACCTTTACTACGTCTCAAGTGGCAAACTGGCAGGTGGGAGATACCATTTTGCTTACCACAGAAAGAGTAACAACGGAAACTTCTTTTGACGAGTACAGAGTAAGAATACTTATAACACAAATAAACTTTTCCAGTGTAACCGGCTCTATTGTTTCGCTTAGCGCTGATATAGACGACGCTGAATATACGTGGGATGCGGTTCTTGAAGAAGACGATCCTATGTTCAATCTTTTGTTTCCTAGATTTGCATATAGATGGAAATACGCTGAAAACGAATATTCTCCATATTCTCCGTTTACACAAGCTGTATTTGTTCCGAGCACGTACAAATTTACAGGCAAGGACGGCTACAATACGGGCATGGAAAACAATCTTAGAAAACTTACCCTAAGCGGCTTTGACACTCCACCCGCAAATGTAGCTAAGTTAGAGATATTGTATAAAGATTCATCTGAAAACAATATATATAAAGTTGATGAGGTTGACCCAACTACAACACAATATGAAATTACTTCCGAGCTCATATACGGCGTTATAGACTCTAACCAGCTTATTAGACCATACGACGATGTTCCAAGAAAGGCAAAAGCACAAGAAGTTGTTGGCAATCGCTTAGTGTACGGAAATTATTTGCATAATTTTGACGTGCCGGGTAATACACAATTAGGGCTTGAGGTGCAATCAAGAAATATATCAGAAGTAAACGAGCCGGAGCGGTCTTTAAAATCAATGCGCACCTACCAAATAGGCGTGGTATATATGGATGCTTATGGGCGTGAAACACCTGTATTTACTAATGATACAGCGACTATACATGTGCCAAAGAAAAACGCCCCTACCGTAAACAATATTGAAATAACGGCATTGCAGTCCGCACCGTCATGGGCCACGCATTTTAAATACCATATAAAAGATATATCAAACGAGTATTATAATTTTAGCATAGATCGGTATTATTACGAAGACGACGATAATATATGGCTATCCGTACCTTCCAATGAGCGAAATAAGGTTATGGAAAATGACCATATTATATTAAAAAAGCAACACGGCACAGATGTACCCGTCACGGAAAAGGCTAAGTATAAAATACTAGATATTAGCAACGAGGCACCTGACGCGGTAGCTAAAAAGAAAAAATTTGTAAGCACAGCTGCAGTATCACTACAGACAAGTACGACGTTTTTAGACCACATAGAAATAAACTCTGGGCGGAGTAAATTTAATTTTCATGGACCGCGTAATTTTTCTACTGACGGAGATTCTACATTTTTTGAGGCGTGGAATAATGCTTCCGATCTTTATATAAAATTTAGTGTTGGTGCTAATGAAACTAAGTTTTATAAAGTTATATCAGGTGGCCCGGTTGGAAACGAGACCATTAATAATGTTGCATATACAGTATATAGGGTTGAAATTGACGAGAAACTCGAGGAAACATTCTTAGATGCAAATGTTATTGATTTTTTCGCTACATTATACGAAGAAAAAAGGATTATTAAAGAAGAGTACGAGGGCCGCTTTTTTATAAAAATAAGCAGGGATTCTATGCTTGATGATAATGTAATATTTTCTTCAACCAGTAATCCAGATAATTATTATATAGCGACTACACAAATTCCACTTGACCATAGCCAGGGCGGTATTACTCCATATGGTGAAATTTTGTATGCTCCAGGGGCGGTGATTTCATCCCCTGAATTAGCATTTGGGTGGTATGAACACAATCAAGCAACACAATATGCCTTCTTGGGGCCGCCGGTTCTAGGTAGTGCAAAAATTGGATTTGCAGCCGTTTATACCGGTACTTACGGAAACGCCGCTGACTTTGTTTCAAAAATAGCCCCAGGCGCTGTTGTACGATTCCAAGAAACTGCTGCTGATCCGTCTATTAGCCTTGCATTTGCATCAAAGCTATATATTATAAAAAGTGTAAACTTTAGCGTGCATTCGCCACGTGGTACAGAAAACCCTGCACAAACATTGCATACATGGGAAATTGAGCTTACCGAGCCGGTAACAGAATCTTTTGGCGGTACGTTCCAAGGCTATGCTTATATGTCTATAATGGAGCGATCGCGCATATTAGGTATAGACTTTGACGGCGATAGCGAAATTGATTTTACAGAAAATCCAGCTGTATTTGAAACGGAACCTAAAGATAACATTGATTTAGAGTTGTATTACGAAGCAACCAATGCTATAGATGTTGCTAACCTTAGAACGCCGATTACTCTTGGTTATTTTAATTGTTTTACATTCGGCAATGGCGTTGAATCCGACCGCGTTCGAGATGATTTTAACGCTAAGCGCATAACAAAGGGTGTTAAGGTATCTTCTATAATTAATGAAGAATCAAAAGAGGAAAGGCGTGGCAGCGGACTAATTTATAGCGGATTATTTAATAGCACGTCTGGCGTTAATGAGCTTAATCAGTTTATAGCGGGGCTAAAAATAACAAAAGATCTCGACCCTTCTTATGGTACAATTCAAAAGTTGCATACCCGCGATACAAATCTTATTGCATTAGCTGAGGATAAAGTATATAGAATTTACGCAGATAAAGATGCTTTGTACAATGCCGACGGTAATGCAAATCTGCTGTCAACTAATCGCGTACTTGGAGAAGCGTCAACATTCGCGGGCGAGTTTGGTATATCTAAAAATCCGGAATCATTTGCAACATATGGATTTAGAGCTTACTTTACAGACAAAGCAAGGGGCGCTGTCCTAAGGCTATCTAACGACGGCCTTACTGAAATATCTGAAAAAGGTATGGCTGATTTCTTTGTCGATGCATTTGCGTCTAATGCAACACCTGTTATAGGCAGCTTTGATGAAAGCACATCGTCATATAATATTAAGCTTAACGATGAAAGCCTTTCATTTAAAGAGCGGGTCGATGGCTGGCCTACAAGATTAAGTTTTGAGCCGGAAGCGGCAGTTTCGTTAAATAATGAATACTACACATTTAAAAATGGCGAGATTTGGGAACATTCAAATCAAACTAGAAATAGGTTTTACGGCGTGCAATACCCTTCATCTGTAACAACTATTTTCAATGATTCTCCTTCTAGCATTAAAAACTTTAAAACACTTTCTTATGAAGGTACGCCGCATTGGGCAGCTGACGTTAGCACGGACAAACAAAATGGCAGCATAACCAATTGGAGAAACAATGAAGGAATTTATTACAACTTTATTAAAGGCGAAAATTTGTCTTTGGCTGTAGTAAATGGTCAATTAAACTCAAAAGATTTTTCAGTCCAAGGCATTGGAGAAATTACAGCAATTACGCCGGGCATTCCGTACAATATAGAGGTTGGTGGTGATATAAATACGTCGTTGAGTGTTAACGATACGCTGTATATTAAACGCGGGACTGGCGTTTTAGCCGCTGGGCCTGTATTAGACACTGTAATTAATCGGGTAACATTTACAGATTCCGGTGTGGCACCACAGGTTGGGGAGTATGCGTTCTTTTTAAAGAGTAATGCTATTAATACATCGGGACTACTTGGGTACTATGCAAATATAACATTTACAAACTCAAGCACAGACTTTGCGGAGCTGTTCGCTGTCAACTCTGAAGTATTTATCAGTAGCGAATAATACGTAATAATAAACTATAAACTAATTAACTATGATTGGAGATATTCTTGCCGGTGGTGTGCAGCTCATCGGCTCTACAATCGGCCGTAAAGATCGGCTAGCCAAGAGAGACGACGCACAAGCCGCGTACGACCGATCATTATCTTCGTATTTTGGGCAAGATACGTCTAATATATATGCCAACATGGAAAACACCATGGAGGACCTTACCGTTAACCAGCAGGCGGCTCAATTTACTGCGCAACAGCAAGCCCAAGGAATGGCTAATACAATGGACGCGCTACGTCAAAGCGCGGGTGGTTCAGGCATAGCTGCATTGGCGCAATCTATTGCTAATCAACAATCACAAAACGCGCAAGCAGCATCGGCAAGTATAGGGCAACAAGAAGCGACTAATCAAAGAGCAGCAGCGGGAATGGCTGGTCAAATACAAAATCAAAGGCTTGCAGGCGAGGCGCAGTCTAGAGCATTGCGCTCTCAATTGCTTGGCGAGCAATTCCAAATTGACGCAGGACAATTAGCTACAAGCGAAGCTGCTATTCAGGAAGCTAAAATGGCCGGAATGCAAGGCGCAGCAAGATTAGCTGGGGGTGTTGGAAATTTAGCTACAACAGCTTTGGGTGGCTATAGCGGCGATAATGGACTTTTGGTAGCGCTTCAGCAGGGATTATATCAACAAAATAAAGCATAATGGCAAGCGGTGTAGTAGAAGCGGCAAATAAAGTTGCTGAAGTTCAAAATAGGTTTATAGATTACACGGCGCCTTTCGGCCAGCAGGTTGATAAAATGAAGGCTGAAAAAGCGGCTGCTAGAAAAGCTAAACAAGATGCTAATTCAAAACATCTTGCTGAAGCTAATAAATATTTTAGCAAGCTAAAAAATATAGACTATTCGGATTATTCTAATGAAGAAAGAAAAATTCTTAAAGAATGGAGCGATAAAAAGCGCTTTCGCATGTGGGAATTAAGCAACGCATATGCTAGCTATACCAATAAAGGTTCTGCTGAGGCGCGGGCAATTGATGATGAAATGACCGACATCGCGAATGATTTTGCAAACGTTAGTGCTCAACATGACTCTCGCTTAGATTTAAAAAAGCAATACAATATTGATATTAAAGGCGGTGAGTTTGGACCCGATATTCTCAAACTTGCTCCGCAAAATGCCACGGCGATTAACAATACATCAATGGTTGCCATGCAAGACTTTACAAGCTTAGACGACGATGGCAATATGGGCTGGGACATGGATGGCGAAACAATAGGCATAAATGACGCCGGCAACTATTATACTAGATCTGCCGAGCTTTTATCTTGGGCCGGTAATGAAATGGAGAAAGCTTTAAAGCGTAAGGACCCATATACTGAAGCAGATATATCCTTTAAGACCGACCAAATAAAAACTTATTTAAATGCCGAGGGTGCGTTAATGGGTGTTTTATACGACAATTTCTATGCTAAGTATATCAATGACGATATAAAAAATAGATTTGATGATGCTTGGGAAGACGCAGACGAAGAGGCTCTTGAAACTATAAAAGAGGAAGTAGCGGGCATGATTGCTACAGCTATTTCAGAAAAAGCGAATACAGCCGCTGAAACATACAAGGCTAATAATCCACCCAAGCCTAGGGGCGGCCGTGGAGGTGGTGGTCTAACACAAACAAAGCTAGATCATTTAAAAGTACTAAAAGACCTTAAGGCGGATCCTAATTACGCGGCAAAAATTGGCGCGGACGGTGGTGGATTTTATAAATTTGTGGAAACCATGCGCGGCACCACCGTAAACGTATTTCTTATGACGGACGAGTATGGAAACCCTATACAGGACGGCAACGGCAAATTTAAGACTTTAACAATAGCCCAATACGCAAATCAGTTGGGAGTGCCGGAAAGAACCGTTAAAAAAGAACTAGGTATTTAACATTAAAATATAATTCATGAGCGATTCTAATTTGCAAGATTGGGAAGTTAAGCTTTTAAAACAACTTGAAAGCCAAGGCGACTTAGGCGAAACAGAGGGAAAGCAAATGGTTCCGGAGGAAATGACTCCACCAACGGAACCAGAGAAGAAAAAGAAAAAAGGTACGGCCGCTGGGGATTCCAGTTCGGCCGGTACTTCTTTGGAGTCACCAGAGACTGAACCTATTGAGCCGGAAGTTAGCTTAGACGAGCTTGAAGATATGGTTAAAAACGAACCATATGTTAAAACATGGGACGGCAGAAAAGTGTATAAAGACGAATATGAGGCGAGCGGATATAAATACTGGTTCCCTCATAATGAGGATTTATATCCCCCAACGTTTGAAGAGTTTGCGGAAAGGTACGGTGAGATATATTATGATGGCGAAAAAGAGCAGGGCATTGAAGACGCAGATAAACTTTTTGGAGAAGAAGGCATTGTAATAGACGAAGAAAAAAAGTCGCCGAGAGGGGCTGTAAAAAAATATCTTAACACAAAGCGCAAGGCAAAAAGATTTATAAAAACAATTGCGCGAGAAAATGAATATACTAACCGCCAAGAAATTGTTGGAGAATATTTTGGCCTTGAATTAGTAGAGGAGGGTAAAGGGGGTATATTCAAAGACCGCATGGGTGTTTGGGGCTTCCCTACGTATGTTGAAGGTGATACTCAATTTACTGTTGTGCCCGGTGGTGTTGGCGAACCCGTGGAATATACTCAAGATCAGTTTTTGGACGATGAGATAGAGCAAGTGGAAGAGCCACCAATTTACACACAAGAATTGGGGCCTACTGGGTTTGAGCAATGGGGTACACGAACCCTGAAAAAAGCCAATATTACTGTAGGTGAATTTTTGGGTGAAAAAAGATATAAAGAGTGGCTCGAACTAACAGGGGGTAGTGACAATACTATTTATTCTGGTACTTTAGAAGGGTTTGATCTTAATTTGGTTACAGACGGCACCAAAGAAAGAGTTGTTAACGAGGCAAAACAGAGGGCCGCCGAGGCATTTACCAGGAACATGGGTAGGGGTCAGACCCAAAGATTATTCGGTTTTCTAGAGCTTGAAGGCACCGTATTTGACGAGTTAATAAAAGAAAACTATTGGGCGAGATTAAAAGACGAGGTAGACTATAAAAAAGGACGAGGCGGAAAGCTGGTTCGGCCAACAACATCGAAAGAAAGAATAGGATATGGTAACAGGCTATATATCCCGCGCAGCTATTCTTTTGAAGAAAAAAGTCGATTGGGGTATTTTGCAGATAACATTACTAGCGCTGATAAAGATGATGCTTTTGATGAGCAATACGACGATGCACTAAAGGTTTTTGAGGCTGACTTAAATTTTGTAGGCGCTAATTTTGAATTGTGGGAAGAGCAATACCAATATATGGAAGGTTTGCGCTCTAAATACAACGAGCGATTAGACGAAATAAAGAGTGTTATTGATCCGTTCGTTGTTAACGGCAAGCTTGTTTTTAATTCAAAAGAGGACGAAGCAATATTTAATCAAGCTAAGCAGCAATATAACGATTTAATAAAAGAGAAAGCTTTTGTTGAATTTGATCAAAACTATAATAAATTAGCGGGAATACAAAAAGCGCTTAACGATAAACTTGACAAGCTTAATGAAGCAGCGCCTTTGTTTAATGATATTAGCTATGCTAATGAAGCTATCATGAAAAATTATAGCCTTTATCATAGGGCTAGCCAGGCTATGTCTGAATTTTTCCTTGGCGGCTCGTATCAATTTTTCGCTGAATCAATGAATGCCCTGAGCTATCTTAGCTATCTTTTTGGAGGTGATGATAGTAGCGCTTGGCGTCAATGGGGTGAGGCTTTAGCTGAATCTGCAACGGATTATAACGAAAAGCTTCAAGAACAACGCGCCGAGACCCTTCCTCTTGCGCTAAGATTTAAAGATATAGAAAGATACGGCGTATCTTTTTGGCAGTATGGCGGTGAAATGTTAGCTGAAAACTCGCCAACTTTGCTTATTTCTAGCGCTACATTGGGATATGGAGCACTTGCTGGTACTGGCGTCACTGTATTACAAGCCACCAGCAACGCTTCTAAGCTAGCAATGGGGGCATTTGGTATAGGGGAAGGCGGCATGTACTTGGCTGAAACCGCTCTTGCAAAAAGAAACGCGCCTCAAAATATTAAAGATATTGAAGCTGGCCGTCAAGCAAATATTTTATTAGGATATTCCGGCATTAAAGATCAATTGCAATATGACGAGGCTATAGCGTTTGAGCAAAATAATTTAAATAAAAGCGGCCTAATAAGAGGGCTTGGCGCAGCAACATATGCTGGTACGGCTGCATTTTGGGAGAGGTATTCCACTATGGGCATAGTAAAAAATGCGCAAAAAATGAATAGGTCAATTGGGTATAAATATTTGTCTACCCGAATGAGGCCATCGTTAGCATTGCCTATTTCAAAATCACTAGCTATTCCTAAACTAGTGCTTACATCTAGTGCAATAAATATTTACGAAGAGACAATGACGCTTGCATCACAAAATTTTTTCGACATAGGCGTTGCACAAGAAAAGAAAAGTATTTTTGAGGGTGCTGACATTGATTTTCTACTTGGGACTGCCTTTACCGCCACTGCATTAACAGGTCCAGCGATAGGACGGAACCTTTACGCCGCGGTTACAAATCCATTTATTTCTTTAAAAAATAGAAGACAACAGGATATTTTTACTAAAGAATTATTGGAAATTCAGGAAGAATTAAATTCCGACAAGATAAGCGCAGAAAGAAGAAAACAATTAAGAGACAAAAGATTTGCGGTTCTTACCACAATGAACCTTTATGATGCAGACGTGCTTTTAAAACTGCCGGACATGCAAAAAGCGGATGTGCAGGCGTTGATTAGCATTGACCGCGACTTAGTGGCTATATATAATGAAGCGAGTGCCCTCGGTCAGGAAGGCGAGATTGGCGCCTACGGCAAAAGACAGCTAGAACAACTAAAAAAGCAATCCGAAGAGCTTAATGCTAAAAAAGAAGAGCTTTTAGGCAAATCTGAAAAAGAAATTGCTGAAAAATATAAAGGCGCCGTAAATCAAGCGGATGCTGTATTTAATTACGGGTTATTTAGAAGATCCGTACGTTTAGCTGAAGCAAACAGCAAGTTTAATCTTTCTGAAATTAGAACCGAAGAAGATCTTGAAGCTTTCTTTAATGCTAATCCTAAAATAAGCGAAAAGGATAAAGCTGAAATTACCGTCGCTTTTCAAGGTAAATTAAATGAAAAAACAGGAGAGCTTGAGGGCCGCGCAAATGCATTAGAAGTAAACGGCAAAATTTTAGTATTTAGCCAATTTATTGAAGATCAAATTGGTGTTCTTGATGACTTAAACGCAAAAATTGCTGCGGTATCTCCGCTTCACGAAATTGGGCACTTAAAAACGCGCCAAGCCGGAGTTCTTAGCGATCCAGACATAGTTGAAAAAGCAGATAAAATTGTTCAGGAAGTTAGACAAGCCTTAATAGACAAAGCTGAAATTAACGGTATTTCCGAACAAGATTTAGAAATTGCTTTAGAGCGCTTAGATTATTACGATAAAAAGTCAAAAAGCGGAGAAGTTAATGTAGATGAAGCGTTCCAGCTCGTAGGGGACCTTATAAATACAGGTGCTATTGATGCAAATTCTTTTACTTCGTTGTATGATTTTAAATCTTTTGCATTAAAGACTGTTAAAAAGCTATTTGGCCCAAACACATGGACAATGCAGCTTAACAACTCGGGTGATATATTTAATTTTGCGTCTAGCTGGACTAAGAAAATAGCTGAAGGAGAAATAATTATACGAAAAGAAAAAGAAAAGAAAACTGGGGTAAAAGAGTCTGCGGCTAGAGGCGATTTGCTACAAACAATAAACAGCCTTGTTCCTGAAACCGTACAAACGCAGGCGGACTTCTTTGATCGTAAAGTTTTCAATCCTATATACAATGACGGTAAACTTCATCCGGCTATAACAAATTATATACGCAATAAAGCTGTAAGTCCAGAGGAAGCGCAAAAAATTATAGAAAGCGTTGCCGATCGTCTTATAAACTTTAATCCGGAGGCTAAAAGAAAATCAGGCGAAGGCAAAATTACGCTTGGTGAGTTTATATTTTCTAATGTAAACTTTGGCCAACGTGATGCCAGAAAAGCATTATTTGAAGAAAGCCAAGAGCGTGCGCAAATAGAAAGCACGGACAGCGAACAGGCTAGACAAATTGCAACTGTTGAAGAAAGCGCCCCTCAGGCGGAAAAGCCTAAGTATAAAAGCTTAACGCAAAGAAAAGTATTAAGCGAAGAAGCTATGACTTCAGCGCGTCAAAAAGTATTGTCTATTGCGCGTGTGCTAAAATCACCTATAGATGCTGCTGTAAGTAAAAACGTTACCGTAACGCCATTGGCGGCTGAAATTAAAAAGGCAGTAGGTAAGCAGCTTGACATTGACTTTAAAAAAGAAATGGGTGGGCTTAAAGATGGCCAGCTAAGAAAGTACTTATTGAAAAATAAAGCAGCTATCCTAGAAAACATGACCACCACATGGCTAATGACAGCCATGCCTAATGCTGTTCAAAAACAGGTAAATGGTATTTGGACTAGTGACTGGAAAGGCAAAAAGATCGATCGTGAAAGTGTATCTACAGACAATGCCGGTAGAACATCGGGAGCGGAAATGGTGCGTAGATTACCAAAAGCCGCAACAAAATTGTCTGATGCTGATTTTTTATCAAATTTCTTTACTAAAGACGGCAAACTTATTCGCGGGCGTAAAGAGTCCTTGGCTAAAGCGATGGCGGAAGAAAAGGGATTTGAAATTATAAGAGAAGCTCTTAACGACCCAAATTCCGAAATAACTCAAGCATTCTTAGCGTCGCAAGAAAGAGCTGGCGTAAAAGATTTAAATAATATAGGAGTTAAGTTTGATGTAATGGCAGAGCGTGGAAATGTTAAATTTTCTATTGCTTTAGGCAAAATTAATGATAAATTCAACCCTAATTTCGATCTTGAACTGCAAGGCCAAAACCAAGGCAATGCTCTTCTGGCTATCCATGGTCTATCAGATATGGACGACTTACGCACAGAAGAAGGCCAAGATGCTTATATAGAAGATTTGAAGCTACACATATTCCCATCAATGCCTAAAGAATTTTTCTTTGGGCCGGGCGGTGGCAGCATATTTACTTCGTCCTCTAAACTTATGGGCGGAAAGTCTAAATCTTTCCCTAAAGAAAAGCGTGATGCAATGTGGAACCGCTGGCGTGCAAAAGTTAAAGAGTTGTCAGAATTGGGCCCTGAAAACTTTGGGGAGCCAATACCTGGTATAAGTTCTTTCCAAGTTAAATCTTATACAACGCTTTTTAAAGATGTAGCTACAATAGAGAAAAGCAAGGCCAATGGGGAAATAGTTAAGTTTAACAATCAAGTTTCTAAAATCCACAGAGCAATGTGGGCTAGATTCGCTGAGGTAGTTCAGAAAGATAAAAATGCAGCAAGAGCAATTATGAAGTTTATGCATCATGGTGTAAACAACATGTCGCACCCTCAACGTATGGGAGCTCAATTTGTCGGTTATTCTGAAGATTTTGTTGCGGGTAAAGAAACGGGAACGTTTGAGCACGCAATGCCAAATATTTCTGCTTACACTTACTTAATGGACGCTGCTTTAAGAGGTGCTGATTTTAACGCCGCGTACAATGCCGTTATAGGTAACTATAAACTTATTGCTTTAAGTAAAAACTCTGACGATAAGCTCACTGGCCGATACAAAACAAAAATGCCGGAAGGCTGGGATTTACTTGAAAACACTTGGTGGGAAAGATATTTTAACCCTGATGTTTTTAAAAATAATGGCGGTATTGATCCTAACAGCATTATAACTATGGACGGGCGCCGTTTTGGAGACGCGGCGGGAATAAAAGCTGACGGAACAATGCTAACTCAAAAAGCAATTGAGTTTAACAAACAAGTTGACAAGCAGGCATTGGCAGATACTAAAGAGGCTATGGAGCCATCGGTTAGATTTTCCAGAGCAACACCAAGAGCTGTGTTTATGGTTGGCGGGCCCGGCGCAGGGAAAACAAACGTAGGTAAAGGGCTTAAATTAGGAAGACGTGGTTTTAAAGTTATCAATCAAGATCTCGCTCTTGAGCCCATGAAAATTGAAGCTGGGCTACCTGCAAATGAACAGCAATACACTAGGGAGCAACGTTCAACGAGAGCTAAGCTAGGTGCTGCGGCGCGCAAAGCAGCTGAAGCTAAAATGGCTAAATACATGGGCTTTGGTGAGAGCATGGTTGTTGATGGCACCGGCGCTTCGTATAATGCTACAATGAAAAAGATTAACGCATTACGCGAAGCAGGCTATGAGGTATCGATTGTATTTGCAAACACATCGAAAGAAGAAGCGATCGCTAGAAATAAAGCTAGAGCTGAAAGAGCGTTACCTGATAGTATTGTCGAGCGCACCTGGGATGCTGTGCAAGAAAGCGCTAAGCTATATAAGCAGGAATTTGGCGATAAATTCTACGAGGTAAATACCAACGAATTAAAGCTAGGGCAAGACCTACCTGCAGAGTTTTTAAATAAACTATATCAGGACCTTGATGTTGATGGCGTAAAATACAGCGCGGCATTGAGTAAAAAATTCAACCGAATAATTGAAAGAAGAACTGGTGTGGATGCTGTTAAAAACTTCTCACGTATACAAGCTCAAATGCGCGGGCGCAACAAAGGAAGATTTAAATTCTTTATTGCACCAGGAGCGGATGACTTTAGAGGTTTAGTACATTACGCTTTCGCCGGTAAAGGGAAACAAGGGGAAGCTGATATGGCTTGGTTTGAAGAAAAGCTAATGACACCGTACTTTAAAGGGGTGTCTGCTATTGACGCAATGCGACAACAAATCAAGCGCGACTTTAGAGCTGTTACAAAACAATTTAAAGAAGAATACAAATTACTTAGAAAGAAAATAGGCACTGGGCAGTTTACGTACGATCATGCGTTGCGTGTTTACATGTGGAACCGTCAAGGGCTAGCCATAGAGGGTCTTTCGAAAAGAGATAAAAAATCATTATTAGATGCGATTGAAAAAAATCCGGAATTGGTTTCGCTCGCCGATGCTTTACTTGTAGTAGCGCGACGCGATGAATGGCCAGATCCTGTAGCACATTGGGAAGCTGGTAGCGTATTGTCAGATCTAAATGGCATGACCGAAAAAATTGGTCGTAAAAAATTCTTGCAAGAGTTTATTGAAAACGCTGAGGTTATATTTAGTGAAGAAAACCTAAATAAGATTGAAGCAATATACGGCCGTCGCCACAGAGAAGCGATAGAGGACTCGTTGTATGCAATGAAGAACGGTAGCAATAGACCTACAGGCGCTAACCGACAAGTAAATGCGTGGCTAAACTGGATCAACGGTTCTACTGGAGCGATTATGTTCTTTAACCGCCGTTCAGCCTTATTGCAGATGTTGTCTTTCACCAACTTTATAAACTGGTCTGACAACAATATGGTTAAAGCTGCAGCTGCATTTGCAAATCAAAAACAATATTGGTCTGACTGGACAATGATATTTAACTCAGACAAATTAAAAGAACGTCGTGGTGGATTGAAGCAGGACGTTAGTGAGTCTGAAATTGCGGATGTTGCAGGGCGTTCTAAGAATAGCCCGCAGGCTATATTAGCGTATCTACTTAAAATAGGGTTTACGCCAACTCAAATTGCGGATAGTATGGCAATTGCAACGGGCGGGGCAATGTTCTATCGCAACCGCGTGAACACATACTTGAAGCAGGGCATGGACCAAAAAGCCGCGGAAGAGCAGGCATTCTTGGACTTCTCAATGAAATCCGACGAAGCACAGCAGTCTTCTGATCCAGCATTGGTATCACAGCAGCAGCGAAGCGTTTTAGGGCGTCTTGTGCTAGCTTTTGCTAACACTCCTATGCAATATACCAGATTGATGAAAAAGGCCGGCCAGGACCTTATAAACGGGCGTGGGCGACCAATTGAAAACATTAGCAAGATTGCATATTACGGGGTTATACAAAACTTTATATTCTCTGCTTTACAAAGCGCTATGTTCGCTATGTTCTTTGATGATGATGACGATGAAGACATGACTGACGAGGAGCGCGAAAAAATGGCTAAAAAAGACGAACAAAAAACTATTCGCGTAGCCAATAGTATGATGGATACGGTTTTGCGTGGGTCAGGCGTTTACGGAGCTGTTGCTTCAACCATCAAAAACACAATAATGGAATACTACAAGCAAGAAGAAAAAGGGTTTATGGCTGACCATACCTACACTATTCTAGCGGCTGCTGGTATTTCCCCGCCTATACAGTCTAAAATGCGTAAAATATACAGCGCGATTCAAACGAGTAAATTTGAAAGAGACAATGTAGAACAACGCGGGTGGGCGATTACCGCAGATGGGAGATTGAACCTTGGGCCTAACTGGTCTATATTCGGCAATGTATTATCTGGTGTTACAAACATACCGCTAGATCGTGTTGTTGATGAAATGCGATCTGTTAGCGAAGCGCTTGACGAAAGAAACAAAGCATGGCAGCGTATAGCATTGGCGCTTGGGTGGAAAACCTGGGATGTTGGCGTGCGCAATGAAGAGGCCGATTTGATTAAATCTGAAGCTAAAGAGGTGCGTAAGCAAGAAGGCATTCGCAAAGCTAAAGAAACGCGGCGCATAAACACAGAAGCTAAAAAGAAAAAAGAAGCCGAAGAATCCAAAGCAGCCTTTGAGGCATGGGAAATGGAGTTTATAAAGAATCAGCGTAAAAATCAAGAAAATTAAGTGATAATGAAAATTAAGGAGCTGCTAAAAAATCTGAGCTACATATATAAATATAGTGATAGTCAGCCAACAGAAATAACATTGGGCGGCGCTTTAATGTTATTAGCTCCAATTGCAACTTTTACTGAAATAGGTTTTATGCCTATATACCAAGGTATTCTTTTTATTGCCGGCGGCTACCAATTATATTGCGTAGCTAAAGGCGATTTAAATTGTAGATTAAAAGCGGCTACATTTACTTTTGGTTTATACGCCACTAGCTTTATAATGTATTTAATTACCATTGGCCTACCGGACGCGTCTCATTACGGGTGGCTTATTCTTGTTATATCTTCTTTTGGCACTTTGAGACGTTTGAAAACAGAGCAACTTCATAGAAATGGATAATATAACACAAATAATTATAACCGCTGTTACAGTAGCTGGATCCGCGGGGATATGGAAATTCTTTGAAGCTAGATTAAAAGCTAAAGCCGATGAAAGAAAGTCTGAACTTGAAAATAATGATGGTGTGTTATATCGAGACGATTTGAAAAATAGAGTGAGAAACCTAGAGGCACTACTCGCCGCATCGGCAGAAGAAAAGGAAGAGCTAAGGGCATTAGTGCTTAAACTTACAGAGGAAGTGTCTGTATTAAGAACTAAAGTAGAATTCTTAGAAAGAGAAAACGAACGTTTAAAAAATAAATAAAATGATTGCACGTAAGATTGATAAAATCATTATCCACTGCTCCGCTACTCGCGAGGGTCAGCATATCGATGTAGACACTATCCGCGACTGGCATGTTAATGGGCGTGGGTGGTCAGACGTGGGCTATCATTATATAATCTACCTCGACGGGACTGTACATCCTGGTCGTCCTGTAGAAAAATCAGGGGCTCACACCAAGGGTCAAAATGCTAATTCCATAGGCATTTGTTATATCGGAGGTGTTGAATCTGATGGTAAAACACCTAAAGATACACGTACACCAGAACAAAAGGCGGCATTAGATAATTTAGTTTTTGTCCTAACAGATCTTTTTCCCGCAACCGTGCATGGTCATAGAGAATTTGCAAACAAAGCATGCCCTTCATTTGACGTGCAAGCTGAATACGGAAATAAAAAATAATTATGGCAAGGATAGAAACTTACATACAGGACGTCTCAATACACCCACAAGATAAGGTCATTGGTACGGATTATAACAATAACAACGCTACAAAAAACTTTAGCGTTAGTGAATTAACCACGTATATTTCAGATATAATTGGGCCACACCCGGACAATTACGTTAGTAATGTAGTATTGAACGGCACTGCTTTAGAATTTACTGGTGTTGGGAATGGGTTTGCCGGCCACGTAGACTTATCTAGTTTATCAGGCGCTGATGGTTTTATATCAAATATAGTGTTTGACGCAAATACCAACGAGCTAAACTTCCAGGGAACTGGCGGCGGATTTAACGGTCTTATTAGTCTTGCGTCTTTAGCTGAAACTCTTACAACATTACAGCTTTCAAATAATACTCTTACATATTCCGATGAGGGCGGCAATACCACTAATATTGATTTAACCCCCTACGCTGCCATTGATTATGTAAGCAATGCTGCATTGGTAGGGACTGAAATACAATTTACAGCTACGGGCAATGCTTTTGGCGGGGTTGTAGATCTAGCACCTATAGTTTCGCAGGCTGCAAACAACTATGTGTCAGGGGTTCAATTAATAGGCACAGACCTTGATTTTTCAGGTGTAGGCAGTGGGTTTGGAGGTCTTGTTCCACTTGACAGCTTAGTCAATACATACGACCTAGCATCTTCAGCGCAAGGCGCGAATGTTGGCATAACACTAACTGACGGCAATGGTGTTATTGATAAAGTCTTATTGGTTGCTGGATCTAATATTACATTAACCGATAACGGCAGTAATGAAATTACAATTTCATCAACCGGCGGTGGTGGTGGCGGATCTGCTGATGGTTATATTAATGATGTTAATAACACGGCTAATTCTTATATTTTAGACTTTACGGGAATTGGTAGTGCATTTACTGGATCGGTAAACTTGCCTAAAGATTATGTTTACGATGTTGCGCTAAACGGCACAACTCTTGATTTTTCAGGGTATGGTGACGGATTTACTGGTGCAATTGATTTGTCTACGGCTATAACAGCGGGTAGTAAAGATTACATATTACAGCAAGCTACCGGAGGTGGTGGTGGTGTAGGTTTCGGATTATTTGAAACAACTTCAAACACAACTGTCGACACTGTATTGCTTGTGCCAGGCGCAGGAATTGGCATTAATTCCACAACAGGTGCGGGTGGCCAATTTTATTATGAAATATCAAGCACAGCTAATCCAGCTAAATATTACACCTTGCAATCGGCGGCATCCGCAGCGGGTTTAGAGGGCTTTACGTTGGCGGATGTTACCGACCCAAACAATCCAAGTACAGTTCGTACTGTATTCTTTGAGGGAACGGGCGATGTAAATATTACTCAGTCTCTTGGTGCTAACAGCGAATTAATTTATACTATTGACGCGCCAATTGCGCCGACATATGGATCGTATTTAAGTTTAGATACTCAAACGAATACCCTTAATCATGACAACACTGGTTTAACAACAGGTACATCAGCAGCTTCGCCTGCAGCAGGTGGGTCTTTTACGGTTATTGACACTGTAACCACAAATGCTACCGGTCACGTAACTGCACTTAATACCAAAACGGTAACGCTACCGGCAGACGTAGATACTACTTATACTTATGGATCGGGACAAAACGGCAACGACGTTGACCTTAGATTATCTGGTTCTAACGGCGTATCTACTAACGTTAAGCTTGTTGCAGGTACCAATATTACGCTAACCGATAACGGCGCTGATGAAGTTACTATTGATGGGGCAGCTTCTTATACATTTGGCACTTACCTGACTGAAACAAACGGTACTGTAAATCACGATGATACTACTCGTATTAATACCACATCAACAGCAGCGCCGGCACATGGTGCCACGTTTACGGTAGTTGATGGCGTAACAACAAATGTACAGGGGCACGTTACTGGTACAAACCTTAAAACGGTTACCATGCCTGCGGCTGCCGATGAAAGCTGCGTGTTTGGTAATGAATTGAGCCAAGCGCTAAGCGGATATACTCAGAATGTTGTATCAACCTGGGAATATATACAAGACCCTAATAATGCCATTGGCTTAACAAACACAAACAGCTTAGCTAGAAACTATCATGTAACCTGGACACTTTCATTTGAAACAAACAGTTCTGGGCATAGACATTGGGACACTAGGCTTGTTGCAGTGGATCAAACAAACACCATTACGGCTGTGCTGGTTGAATACAGGGATTCTGTTTCAATGCAGTCTGATGCATCTCACACAAGCACTTACAGCTATGGCGTTGAAACACTGGACCCTAATTATCGCATTATGGTAATGATCACAGGTGATCCGACCATTACGGTGACAAAAGCTACATTTAG
>Ga0181591_10001684_pt1 | contig 19163 bp, 17 predicted proteins | sample 071ome_33_FD_133757 | JGI IMG/M metagenome (GOLD analysis project Ga0181591, IMG submission 133757) | Coastal salt marsh microbial communities from the Groves Creek Marsh, Skidaway Island, Georgia - 071412AT metaG (megahit assembly) | ecosystem: Environmental > Aquatic > Marine > Intertidal...
ACATCGACGTTTTCTTCGTTGCTCCGTCTGACTTTGCGGCATCAATGGGTCACATTGGTGAACTCGATCACCCCGACGTCCAAGAAAAGATAAATGACGCACTGAGCCGAATAGTGGCATCCGGGCGAACTGCGGGTACTCTGGTATCAAACGAAAACGTCGCCAAGTACGTAGAAATGGGTGTGAAGTTCTTCCTGACCAACATTGGTCCATGGATTCAGGCAGGATTCGCTCAGTACCAAGCAAACGTAAATTCCGCTAAATAATCGACAATCCGAACTTTGAACCAAGTATTCCCAACTAACTCGCGAAAACTGCTGGCAACAGTCGGCATTCTGCTTCTGGTCCTCGGCACAGCCTGTCAGGCTGCCGGCAAAAACCCGGACAACATCGAAATTCCGATAATTGCACCGACTCCAGACGAGTCTCTGTGCTTGAACGAGCAGTACCCACCTGATGCACCGCATCTGAATGAGGTTTCGAGCGATCAACTCGTCGGTGACCCGGCAGGAATCAAGGTTTTCGACCGGGTTGTAGGTGAAGGAAACTCACCCACAATCGAAGACATGGTGACAGTGAACTACACCGGTTGGCTCGAAGGTGGATGTGTCTTCGATTCAACGTACGCACGTGGCAATTCGGCAGAACTATTGCTGATCGGCCTCATCCCTGGCTGGCGACAGGCAATGCTCGACATGGCTCCTGGTGGTATCCGACGAGTCGAAATTCCGCCAGCCCTTGCTTACCGGGAGCTCGGTTCACCTCCGGTTATTCCGCCGAACGCAACTCTTACGTTTGAAATCGAACTGATTTCAGTTCTAACCCCGGCTCAAGCATCTGCAACGGCCACCGTCATCGCATCTTCTGCAACACCGACTCCAACACCAACCGCAACGCCTGAAGGAGGCGTATCAGTGCCAGATTGTGACAACCCCGGTTACCCGGATTCTGCTCCACAGTACGGAGATGTACTTGAGAGCCAACTCGTTTCTCAGCCTTCAGGTATCTCAGTCTTCGATCTCACCGTCGGTGACGGAGCTCAGCCGCAACAGGGCGACTCTGTAAACGTCCAGTACACAGGCTGGCTGACAGACGGTTGTGTATTCGACTCCTCGTACTCACGTGGTGCATCAGCAACATTCCCGGTTGGTGGGGTGATCCCTGGATTCCGAGATGCGATTCTCGGTATGCAAGTCGGTGGACAGCGACGAGTAATGATTCCGCCTGACCAGGGTTACGGTGCAGCTGGCGCAGGTGCGGCTATTCCGCCAAACGCAACCCTCGTGTTCGACATCGTTCTCGAAGGCGTTCAATAAAAGAAATCTTCACTTGACCTTTGCGACGTGCAGTTTCAAACTGCCGTCGCATCATGAAGATCACAAAAGTCGAAACTGTCTACGTCGACGAATTCTGGCAAATGTGCTGGGTTCGTATTCACACCGACTCCGGTGAAATCGGGCTCGGTGAAACCTGGTATCTCCCACGTTCAGTAGCTGCGGTCGTCCACGAGATTTTCGGGCCCATGTTGATCGGTCGCACCCCGATGGATCGCGAAGGAATTTGGGACGAGCTATTCAAGCTCGCAGGAATTTTTACGTATTCCGGTGCGGAGCTAAGAGCACTTTCTGCAATCGACATTGCTCTCTGGGACGTTGTCGGACAATCGCTCGATCAGCCGATCTATAACCTACTCGGTGGCAAGGTGCGAGACAAGATCCGCATCTACAACACGATTGGCAGTTACGGCGACTGGCAGGACAACGAATTTGAGTTACGCGATCCCGTCGGGTTCCTGCAAAGCCTCATTGATGATGGAATTACCGCAGTCAAGGCGTACTACATGGCGCCGCACGCCGCTGAATCAGACGGAAACTTTGTATCAGCAGCCCAAATACGCGAAGGATTAGAGCCGCTAGCAAAACAGCGAAAAGCGCTCGGTGACCAGATTGAAATCGCTCACGACGGTGGTGGAGCATGGGCACTGGCCCCTGCCATGCGGATCGTTCAGGCAATGGAAGAGTACGACCTGATGTGGCAGGAGGAAATGATCCATCCTGTGAACGTCGAGGCGCACTTGAAGCTGGCTGATGCCACCAAGACACCGATTTGTGCCGCTGAACGCCTCATGACTCGATACGAGTACCGTGAGTACATTGAAAAGGGTGCTGCCGAGATCGTAATGCCAGACTTAATTTGGACTGGCGGTGTCTCCGAGACGAAGAAGATCGCAACACTGGCAGAGACTTACCAGACACCTATTGCTCCTCACGATTGGACAGGTCCGGTGAACGTGTTCGCTTGCGCTCACATCTCAATGAACTGCCCAAACGTAATGATCCAGGAAACCAACCGAGCCTACTATCGTGGCTGGTACGACAAGTTCATCGAACCGAACATCGTGATACAAGACGGCTACCTACTCGCTCCAGAAGGACCCGGACTGGGTACTCGACTAAAGGACGAAGTATTCGACCGTGACGATGTCCACGTCGAAGCCACAACCGAGGCGTACAAGTGGGAGGCAGTCGGCTTCAGAGACCCTGGCCAAAAAGTAAGCCACTACTTCTCACCTGACGTTCCAGAAGAGAACTCATAAGCGCCTGCCAACCGGAGTCTTAGGAATATTGACCATCTATGTCACGTCCCGACCTTGCTGGAGGTAAATTCAGTTGGGAAGTACGGGAGGTCCGATGTCATCTCAGATTTGATCCTGGATCGAGATCTTGGTCACGCTGACAATCCACGCCCGCTAAACTTTCTCGATGCCTACTCATTACCTCGCAATTGATGTCGGATCAACGTCGATCTCTGCCGTCATCATCGACCTAGTCACAAAATCCGTCGTCGGATCATCGAGTGTCCCGAACACAGCCGAAATAACGTCACCAGACGACAAAAAAATCGGTCGCTCTGAGTGGGACCTGGAACGCATGACGGAATTGGCGATCGACAATGCTGGTTCGCTCGTGTTGCAAACTGGAGCAATGCCCGCAGCTGTTGGAGTCACCGGTCAGCAGCAAGGACTCCAGTTTCTCGACAACGACCTAAACTCAGTCGGTAAGTTCATCTCATGGCAGGATCAGCGCGCAAAGGACACGGTCGAGGGTGAAACCCGCACTTACCTCGATGTGATGGGCGAAATGGGCGGTGCTGTTGTAGAAGGCGGTGGTTTGCCAGCGTTCGATAACGTGGGATGCCCACTTGTTACGGGTTACACGGCTCCAACGTTGTTCTGGCTCAAAGCGCACGATCAGATTCCAGCAGGTGTGCACGGGACGACAGCGCCTGAATTTATAGTCTCTCGACTAACCGACACACGACCAGTCACCGATCCAACGGACGCACTTAGTTGGGGTGTTTATGACGTCACAAAACTCGATTGGGATCGTGAGCTCATAAAAACTCTCGGGTTAGAACTCAGCTGGTTCTCCAATCTGGGTGAATCCTGCTCGGTTGCAGGTCACGTGACCGATGTGATCGCTAATCGATTGAACGTACAGCCAGGAATTCCAGTGGCCATCGCGTCAGGCGACCACCAGTGCAGTTTCGCAGGTACCGTTTCCGACTACGAAAACACTGTGGCAATCAACATTGGAACAGGCGGACAAAGTTCGATTTACGTCGACTCACCGATGCCGCGTGGCTGGCTTGAACTTCGCCCCTATTTGCAAGGTGGATACTTGTTAGCTGGTGTAGGCGTCGTAGGTGGTCGCACTTTCCGCACGTTACGAGAGTTCTTCAACAACGCAAGTCGCGCTATCGCCGGATACGAACTCGGTCCTGATGAGATTTACGATCGACTTGTCAAGTTAGCATCCGAAGTTCCTGCAGGCGCAGAGGGCGTGAAATTCGATCCATTGTTCACCGGGTCAAGAAGAAACCCTCTCGCAAAAGCAGCTATTCGTGAACTAACTCCAGGAACATTCACGCCAGGACACATGGCACGCGCGTTGTTTGAAGCAATGGCAGCTCAGCTCGCTGATTCTTACCGTGAAGCGGTTAATCTGGGTGCGCCCGAGCGCAACCGACTTGTTGGATCCGGCAACGGACTCAAGCTCAACCCTGTCCTCCGACGGTCGCTAGAATCTGAGTTCGGCTTGTCCCTCGAACTCGGGAAGTTGAACGAAGAAGCAGCCGTAGGTGCAGCAATCTGCGCTGCTGTCGCAGATGGTTCATACACCTCAATATCCGAGGCCAGTCGCGAATTCGCCGTTTAATCACAGCCTCGCTCTCTCTCCGAGGACTGTCTAATTCGGGTAGGCTGCGCACTTGGTCCCCTTTCCGGAATGGAAAGGGTTAGGGATATGAGATTACAACTCGCGACCAAATGACTCTTTCACGCCCGGCGCTAACGAGCACAAACCTACCCGTCCGGCTTCACGACTAGCTTTACGCCATTGCCCTCTCCTGAATCAACGATTGCTTGTGGCACTTGATCGAGCGAGTACCGAGCCGAGATCACGCCAGCGAGGTTCAACTTGCTGATCGCTTCCGGAGTCCTCGCAAATACATCTCCGCGACCAAAGGCTCCTTTGAGCGTGACTTCTCGGTAGTGCATGTCATACAGATCCACCGGCAGCGGAGCGCCTTCCGGGCTGACCCCGATCATCAACACTTGCCCTCGAGGTCGAACAACTTCAACGCACTTTGCGACCAGTTCAGGTTTCCCTACGACTTCTGCTGCAATATTCGCTCCATATCCACCGTTATGGTCCTTAACGAACTCACCAAGGTCGCTGTCTGAAGGATCGTGCAAAAGATCAGCTCCAAACTGAGTCGCCATTTCGCGACGAGCTGAGACCGGCTCCGACATGATCATCGTCTTCACGCCACGTTGCTTGAGAAAAGCCAGCGTGAAAAGCCCCATGATCCCGCCACCGATAACGACTCCGACGTTGTTGTCACCAATTGACATCATTTCGGCGCCTGAAAGGCAACACGAGGCTGGTTCGGTCAAACAGGCCTGTTCAAGATCAAGAGAAGCAGGAATTTTCACCGCAGACTGCGAAGGTGCAACTGCGTACTCGGCAAACATTCCTGAAGTAGCTTCAAGGTTCTCGCAGCGAGATTCCGACCATGTCAGGCAAGCTGCACACTTTCCGCAGTGACTCGTCGTATTGAGAGTCACTCGCTCACCGATACGAGATTTTTCGACACCTGAACCAACCTCAACAATCACTCCTGAAGACTCGTGCCCGAGAATCTTCGGGGGAGTTGACGGGAATAGTCCCTGGGTAATGTGAACATCGGTCCCGCACACACCAACCGAATCAATCTTCACAAGGACCCAACCTGCCTCAGGAGAGGGAATCGCTACCTCATCCAGTGTGAAGTTGTCCCCGCCATGCCAGGTCATTGCGCGCATTGATTTACCTCATCGAAGTCCAGTTTGAACCTAATAGCGGAATCTTAGGAGCGCGCGAACACTTAGGCAATCGGTCCCAGAATCATTTCGGAACTACGACCGGTCTTTCACGAATACCGCGATTTCTCGTGGGTTCATCCTACCTAGCTGGGTCGTTGCATACATCGATGCAGCAATTTCTCCGCCGGGCTTGATGATGAATTCGGCAGGTTGAACGATTAGTTCACCCTGCCGTTCACCTGGAATTGCATGCACGCAATTAATCATTTGACGGTCCATACCGAACCCAACCGCGAAATCCAGCTTTTCGCTTGAGACCATCTCACGTGCTCCAGCTTCGGTATCCGGACTTGAAGCAATCACATTTATGTTTAGTCGCTTGAGTAGTCGAATTTGCTCCTGAACAGCGGCCAACTGCCGCCGACAGTAACCTCACCAGCCACCCCGGTAGAACAGCAAATAAACCCAGCAATTTTTAGTGGCCTCCAGAACGGAAATAGACTCACCGCGAGGCAACGAAATTGTGATGTCTGGAAATTGATCTCCTGGGTTGAGCAAATTCGATTCTTCTACATGTTCCACTGTGAAAGAGTTTCGTTGATAGGCTCAGGATCGTATTTCACACGAGTCGCGTTTCGTCGAACTCTCGAATGATCGCTTTCAGGCTCATCGGCCATTAGCTTGGGCGAACCACGATGTTCACGAGCCGACCCGGGACATAGATCTCTTTGACAATAGTCATGCCTTCAAGGTGACGTTCCACGTTCGGAGCCGCCTTCGCTGCAGCAACCGCTCCGGCCTGATCAATATCAGCAGAAACCTCTACCTGGTCACGTAGCTTGCCTTGAACCTGAATCGCCAACGTAATCGTGTCTGTCGCCGTCCGAGCTTCGTCAAATTCCGGATTGAGTTCGAGATGGACGGATCCGCTGTGGCCTGTTCGCTGCCACAACTCTTCTGCAATGTGCGGCGCCAGTGGAGCTGTGTGGAGCAGTAGTCGATCAACCCCGGCGCGCCATTGATTAGCCGACACATCACCTGCGTCGTAAGCTCGAATCAGTGCGGTGGTGTACTCCATGAGCGCAGCGATTGAAGTGTTGAACTTGAATGCTTCCATGTCAGTAAGCACGCGCTGGGTAGTCGAGTGCGATGCACGATCAAGCTCACGAGCAGCATCAGGATCACTCGAATCACCGAGTTTCGATTCATCTCGCTGCGCTACGTCCCAAATTCGACCCAACCAGCGAGTAATACCGTTGATACCAGAGTCGGACCAGTCTCCACCCTGGTCCCACGGACCCAGGAACATCAGGTACAGACGGAGAGTGTCTGCACCGTGTTTTTCGACAACTGGATCAGGTGGGAGCGGATTCGAACGTTTCGAAATCTTTCGACCATCTTTGATCAACATTCCCTGATTCGTGAGCTTCGTGTACGGCTCATCGAATTCAACAAACCCAGAGTCTCTCAACGCTTTATTGAAGAAGCGGGAGTACAGCAGGTGCATCACTGCGTGTTCTGCGCCGCCAATGTACGAATGAACAGGAACCCAGGCGAGGACCTGATCGGCATCCAATGGATCCTCCCCAGGATTCGGACTCGCGAACCTCAGGTGGTACCACGACGAACAAACGAATGTGTCAAGCGTATCTGTCTCGCGAGTTGCTGCTTTGCCACAGTCCGGGCAAGTAGTGTTGAAAAATTCCGGATCCTCAGTCAGAGGCGACTTTCCGGCCTCACCGAATTTTGGCTTATCTGGAAGGAGTACCGGCAGATCTTTTTCAGGGACCGGAACAGTTCCGCAGTCGTCACAGTAAATAATTGGGATGGGTGTGCCCCAGAAACGCTGACGCGAAATGAGCCAGTCACGTAGGTGATACGTTACGGTTCGCTCACCCCATCCATTCGACTCGATCTTATCGGCGATGGCTTCTTTGCCCTCGACACTCGACATGCCGTCGAACTCGCCAGAGTTAACCTGTGTCCCAGGTGGAATCCATGCGGCTTCAAGGTCACCGCCGTCCCAGTCAGGCGGCGAAACTACAACTCGAATTTCAAGGTCATACTTTTTGGCAAATACAAAGTCGCGTTCGTCGTGAGCAGGTACCCCCATAACCGCCCCTGTTCCATACGATGCAAGTACGTAGTCACCAACCAGAACTGGCACTCGTTCACCGTTTAGCGGGTTAATGCAGTAAGCGCCAGTTGAGACACCGGTCTTTTCACGTTCAGTAGAGGTGCGCTCAATCTCAGTTTCACGGCTCGCGTTGGCGACGTATTCATCAACCGAAGCTTTTTGCTCAGGCTGAGTGAGTTTTTCAACGAGTGGATGCTCAGGGGCCAGGACAACAAACGTCACCCCGAAGACAGTGTCGATTCGCGTTGTAAACGTTTCGATCTTTTCGCCCGTAGCGAATTCGCCTACATCGAACCCAATAGTTGTTCCTGTTGAACGTCCGATCCAGTTCCGCTGCATCGTGGTGATGTTTTCAGGCCAATCGAGCTTGCTGAAATCAAGGAGTTCATCGGCGTACTTGGTGATCGCAAAGAACCACTGTGGCAAATTCCGCTTTATGACCGTCGTTCCACAGCGTTCACATGCGCCGTCTTTCACCTGCTCGTTTGCAAGAGTCGTCTGGTCTTTTGGACACCAGTTCGCTGGACCATGCTCACGATAGGCAAGTCCGTTCTCGTAAAATTTCAGGAAGAAGTATTGGTTCCACTTGTAGTACTCAGGGTCAGACGAAACGAGTTCCCGTGACCAGTCGTAACCCGCTCCCATTTCTCGGAACTGTCGTCTGGCGTTCTCGATATTCGAGTAGGTCCACTCACGCGGGTCAGCACCACGTTCGATCGCGGCATTCTCTGCTGGCAAACCAAACGAATCGAATCCCTGCGGGTGCATGACGTTGTAGCCCTGCATACGCTTGAAGCGAGCGTGGGCATCCGCACCTGAGTACTGGAACCAGTGACCCATGTGGAGTTCACCAGATGGGTAAGGAAACATCACAAGAGCAAAGAAATTCTCTTTGCCATCAACGTGATCGGGGGCCTCGTAAATACCGTCGGCTTCCCACTTCTGCTGCCATTTCTTCTCAATCTCAGCCGGGTTGTACCGGTCAATCGCGCCGCTAGGGCCATCTCCTGAGGTTGATCGATCTGTGCTCGATGTAGTCAAAATGCAGTTCCGGATTCGTACTAGTACTCGTGGCTATAGTTCAAACATAGCCACACTTCGTGCGCGCGTCACACGCGTGAAGTGGCAAATTCTACCAATCGGGATAACCGAAAGTTGCTACTTAGAAAACCTCGAATCAGCCCATCCCCACTTCCATCGCACATACGCGAGGGTGACGATCACAACAACGATCCAGGGAATAATGAGGCTGGTGTAGGCAACCGGAACAAGGGCAACTATTGCGAGGAAATACGCCCAAAGTGCGACTTTTCTCGATGATCCTTTGCGTTTCGATAGCGAGTCAGTGATCCGAAGCACCACCAACGCAATTGCTGTTCCAAGTGCGGTCAACCCCATAAGTCCCAGAACGACATTTAACTCGCGTTCGGAATGATCAGGATGAAACTGGAACAGTCCAATACTGACAAGCCCGAGTACAACCCAGGCCGTCATCAATGCGTTTCGAACACTTGAACTGATTGTTCCCAAAATTCTCAATCTAAAACCGACTGGACCCACGCCCAACATCGAAGTGGGTTCGCAGTTCAGGATTCGCCACGATGTAATCCTTCGAGTCCATCACGATATTTTCCTGCAACTGGATCGACATGCCGCCATCTACTGCAAGTACCTGCCCGGTGATGAACGAAGCTTCGTTTGAACACAGGAACGCTACAGCGTTTGCAATATCCTCTGGAATGCCTGTTCGTCGCACCGGGTAGTGAAGCTCGAATAGTCGGAAACCCTCGTCGTTTCCAACTTCGTTCCACATCTCGTTCCCTCGCTCCGTAACGATGTGTCCGGGCGCAATTGCATTCACGGTAATTCCAAGCGGTCCAAAATCAACCGCCATTTGCTTCGTGAGTCCGATGACCGCGGCTTTTCCAGACTCGTAAATGAGTGAGCGCGGCGCTTGCAGCAATCCGTGAACGGAAGACATGTTTACTATTCGTCCAACGTTCTGTGCCGGGGGGTTCCCGTGCCTTCGACCGTTACCCGACCAGTCTGATTGCTCGAAGTTCGGATCTACTCCAGATTCTTCCATTGCAGGTACGGCATACTTCGCACCGAGGTACAACGCGCCAACGAGAAGACCCATCCCACGGTTCCAGGCGTCAGGTTCAACTTCTACTGCTGTTCCAATGTTGTCTGCTCCACCGCCGTAGGCGTTCTGCACGAGCAGATCGAGGCGTCCAAATTCGGAAACGGCTTTCTCAACCATTTCCGACGCGACTGACTCTTGAGCGACATCACCGACCAAGAACGAGGCATTTCCACCGGCATCGTTGATCCGACCTGCGTTGGCAGCCGCAGCATCCTCGTTCACGTCGACGATCAAAACGCTTGCGCCATCCGAAGCCAATCGCCTGGCACAACCTCCGCCTATTCCAAGCGCTCCACCGGTTACAACCGCGCTACGACCATCAAATCTGCCCATGTGAGTTCAACCTCGTGTTGGTTTTGATCAAAATTTCTATGTTCGGTATTTTTCCAGAACCCGCGCATACTTGCGACTGATCCGTAGTTGAATTTCCTTTTACTGGGGGTAACCTGCGTGCGGACCAGGCAACCAGGAGAATGAATTGGCGTTCGATCTAATCATCCGTAACGGAACAGTAGTTGACGGAACAGGTGCAAAACCCGCTTTAGCCGATATTGGAATCGGTGGTGATCGAGTCGAAGCGATCGGCTCGATTCCCGAGTCGTCGAATGACGGTTCGAAAGTCATTGACGCTGCTGGTCTCCATATTTCTCCCGGATTCATCGATGTACATTCGCACGCTGATGCCGCGCTGTTGAATGACGGAGCTCACGCCAGTGGTATTCGACAGGGCGTAACAACAGAGGTGATCGCACCTGATGGCCTAACCCTGGCCCCCCTGTCTCGTGAGAACTATTTGATGTACCGCTGGTACCTGTCAGGAATTCTCGGATTCGCCCCCGAAGATCTCGACATGTCATCAATCGAGGCAGCAAGAGCGAATTACCACCAGAAAACCACTTGCAACGTCGCAATATTCGCGGGACACGGTCCTATCAGACTCGAAGCGGCAGGAATGCAGGATGTCCCACTCACCGGTGACGTCCTGGATCGCGCGAAACAACTTCTACGAGAGTCATTTGAGCAAGGCGCTGTCGGTTTTGCCACTGGACTTTCCTACTACCCGAACAGCTGGTCGGACACTGAAGAACTCTGCGCGTTGATGGAGGTTGCGAAGGAATACGACAAGCCAATGTCGATTCACCTTCGAAACCACAACGTTGATCGAGCATTCGGTGGTGGTGGCGTTACAGAAGCAATCGAAGTTGCCCGCCGCACAGGCACAAAACTTCACTTCGAGCACTACCGAACATCGGCAGAATCGGCAGGAGAACTGGAAGCACTTCTCGAGCCAATTGACGCGGCGAAAGCCGAAGGCATCGACATCACTCTGGAAACCTATCCATACCCGGTTGGATCCTCGTTTCCACAGGCTTTCTACCCTGGCTACTTCCACGAAGGTGGCCCAGAAGCAATGCTCGAAATCCTCAACGACGAGGACAAGCGTGACGAGCTTATCTCCCGCATGGGAGAGATTAATTACACAGACCCATCAGGAAACGTTTGGACTCATATTGAATCCGAACGAAACCAGCAGTTCGAGGGGATGTCGTTCGACGATGTTGCAAAGATTTGGGGCATCAGCATTGAGCAAATGATGGCCCGAATGATGGTCGAAGAGAACCTGGCGTGTGGGATGAGAGTTGCTCCACCTCAGAGCGTCGCTCTCTGGCGCCAGGTGGAAGACGACATCATGCAACTCATGGCACGCCCTGATTACATGGTCGGTTCCGACTCAATCCCGGTAGGTGGAATGCCTCATCCACGAGCATACGGTTGCTTCCCTCGAATGATGGGTCGCCTACGTCGACGACACAACTACCCAGTAGAACAGGTCATTCAGCGAATGACCCAGAACCCTGCCGAACGATTCGGACTAACTGACCGTGGTGTGATCGCTGAAGGAAAATTCGCAGATCTAGTAATCTTCAACTCAGATACGGTGACCGACCGAGCAACATTTGAGGATCCGAAGGTTCACCCCGAAGGCATTCCTCAAGTAATTGTGAACGGCAAACTCGCGGTGGAAAACGAACAACTAACCGGCACCATGACCGGCTACGCCGTGCCATAGCGAGCCTGCTTTGATCTAAGTGCACCCGTAGATCAGACCAATCAGTTAATTTACCGATATAGCGGAGCCCCTCCAGTCATCCCGACCGAAGCGGAGGGATCCGGTCGAAGACGCCAAATTCATCACACTGACATCCAAATTTCACGTTTAACAGCGAACCACGACATCATCAACCGACGCCGTACCACGTCTACATTCTGGCAAGTAGACGCCGTGTGCTTTACACCGGGGTCACATCCAATCTCAATCAGCGCCTCACGCAACACAAGGATGGAATAGGCTCAGAATTCAGTTCTAAGTACAACGTGAATCGACTTGTGTACGCCGAATCCTGTGAGTCTCCACAACAAGCGATTTCTCGGGAGAAACAGATCAAGAGGTGGAGACGCGAAAAGAAAGTCGCGCTAATCGAGTCAATCAACCCAAAGTGGGTCGACTTAACAAATACGTCTCGTTAGGTGAACGACCAGATCCCTCCGCTTCGGTCGAGATGACGTGTGCGCGAGTGTGCCTAGACCGCGAGCGCGACTTACGACCTGTTCTTAAAATCCGGCACGTCCACCGGCTCACCATTCCGCTTCACGTTCTCGATTGAAAGCGGAAAAATACTGCTCCACGTCACCGCGTCGTATACGTCAATTGGCGGTTCGATCTCACCCGCTAACGCACGCGCAAAGTCGTACATCACAAAGTAATCGCCACCACCATGACCTGCTTCGCGAGCGTCATCACCCAGGTCGCGCCAGTACGGGTGCTCGAACTCATCCGCGAAATCCCACAATGACTGCCACTCCGCTCGGGAAGCTCCCTCGTGCTCTGCTGGGCGAGCCTTGTCTTTGTAGCCAAAATTCGCTGGACTCACTCCCTCAGACTTTCCCGATATCCACGCAAGTGGATATTCATCATCATGTCGACCCGAGACGTACGCACCTCCCGTGCCCTGAAGTGAATGCAACGCCATGTTGTGAGGACGAGGACTTGCCGAGTCCTTTCGAAGGCAAATCACCCTTCCCTTTTCTGTCTGAATCAACGTCGTGGCGGAGTCGGTGAAGTCCCCCCATGCAGCATCTGTCGAGTCAGGATGTCCTTCTGGGAGTACCGTTTGCGCCCACTCTTGCCGAGCCGCCGACTGCGTCACAAACGTCGTTGTTCGAACAAGACGATCTTCACGGTTAATCCCAAGCCACTGTGCAATGGGTCCCAGTGAGTGTGTTGGGTAACCGTTTCCTCGTGACGACTGAGTATTCCCTGTACCCGCAGCCCCGCCTCGCCACGTACGACTCAGGTCTTCGTTGAACATGAGGTCTCGACAGTCGTGAATATAGGCACCTTCGGCGTAGGTCAGCTCGCCAAACTCACCAGCATGTGCCATCTGCTTCACCAGCATTGCTTCTCGTCGATAGCAGTAGTTCTCGGCCATCATGTAGGTGAGACCCGTCTTTTCAACGGTCTCGACTAACTCGTAGCACTCTTCGAGAGTCGCAGTTGCCGTCACTTCTGAAAGGACGTGTTTGCCTGCGTTCAAAGCCGTAAGCGCTTGCCGGGCGTGTAGGAGCATTGGGGTCGCGATGAAAACCGCGTCAACGGTCGGATCTTCTACCAGCTCCTCGAGCGACGAATAAGCAGTTAGCTCCGGCCGTCCTTCAGTCCACGCTGTCCGGACAGCGTCTGAGGGATCACACACTGCGACAAGTTCAATTTGGTCTTGTAGTCCGTTCAGTACCTGGTCAAACCTCGATCCCCGATTTCCACCAGCTACCGCTAATCTCACCGTCATATTGCCGCCTGTTATCTCTTTTTGGTCGCGACCAGAGAATAAAACTCTCCCCGAATGCTCTCCTTGCCCGTGATCCAACCATCAGGCGCATCCTGAACGTCAAAACCACATGACTCGACCAGCTCAGCAAACTCAGGTTTTGAATATGCCTGCACTGTTTGCGAATACCGTTGGGTGTCGCCCGAATTGGCGTCGACAACGTACCAACGCTTCACTGCCGCCTGATCTTCTTCGAGCCAAAACCCCTCTTCAAGAAGAAAGTGAGCATGCTCACTAAATAAGCTGGATTCGTGGGTGCTCCAGCGAGGGTACGTCGCGAAATTTGCCTTCACGACACCTTCCTCGTGTGGTTCGAGCAGTAGCAAGCCACCGTCGTTCAGCGACGCGTGCACCTTACGGAGAATCGTTTGTACGTCTGTCTTTGAGAAAACATCAATTTCACCAAACAGCAGCATCGCAAGATCAATATGTTCACCGTACTCAGCTGACCGAACGTCTGAATGGACGAACTCGATGTCGATCGAGTCATTGCTGGCAGTATTTCTCGCCCACTCGATCGACGCTGGCGAAAAGTCGATGCCCTTGACCTTGTGACCTTTTCGTGAAAGTCGATGGCCATATAAGCCGGGTCCACAGGCAAGATCGAGAATATTTTTGGATCCGCCCGCTCCAAGCAACGCACTTATCCATTCGACGTGCGAATCGATAATCTCAGTTCGGCGACTCGCTGCATCACTATCCTGAGATAGGTGATATTTCAGCATTCGTCGACTGAATTCCGGCTCATCCCACGGAATCTTTTCACCTTCAGACCACGGCTCCGGCGGAATCTTTCTGTTCAGAACGTCGCTAAATTTCATGAGGTTATTTTGTGCTTACTCTCTGTACCCAGCCTCGCGATTTTTTGAGTATGAAAAAGCCCGGATCAATTGATCCGGGCTTTTTCATCAATTCTGCGAGAACTAAGCTCGGTGAATCAGCTCGATTCGAATGTCACCAGGAGCGGAAATGAACGCAATGGTTACGCCGCCACCGTTGTTGATCGGTCCTTCTTTGAGTTCGGCTCCGAGTTCCTGCAAGCGAGCAAGATCGGCGTCCATGTCATCGGTATCGAACCCGAAGTGCTCAAGGCCGTAGTGAGGATCCGCATCGGCAGGACCGAGAGTTTCGCCAGTTCGCTCGGAGGAAATGTTGATCGCAAGACCACCTTCGGTCTTGGTCACGATGAATCGGTCTCCGACAGGTCGAACGTTGTCTGAAACGATCTCTACGTTGAAAGCCTTTACGAACCAGTTCGCTGTCGATTCAGGATCGCTCGACTTCAGGTGAATGTGATTTACGTTGAACGGCATTTTGCCTGTGTCCTTCTAACAAAAGGGTAATTTTTCGACAGCCGAGACTACGTTCGAAAACTAACCTCGTCAAACTCGAATTGAGCTTACGCCACAGGTACTCCGACCGTTGCAAGCGACCTGACCTTCGAAATTACCCGGTCAAAGTTTTCCTGCATGTATCCGGTCAGCAGGGCTTCAGCTCTTGAAACATCGCCTTCCTGAATCATTCCTCGTGCTTTTATTGCCGTGTCAGGTGCTGACTGGAAGAACTCTTCCTGTAATCCTCTGAGCTCACCGCGAATCTCTGATCGACGCTCTGCTCCGGCGGCCAGTCCGCTATGTGTCAGCCGGTAGAAATCCCACCACGGGCTGTCAGTCGACTCCTTTTCGCCACCAATCGCCAGATCAACGGGCAATCGGCCTTCGATGAACATCGGCATGAACACCGTCATGCAAGGTGAATACATCCCAGTCCAGTAGATCGGCAGCCGGCTACCGGTTGCATCAAGGTCAGCAACAAGGCTTGCAGTAGAAGCACCTCGTGACTCGCCTTCATGCCTGTGAACACAAATTGAGGTGTCACCCGCGACATCGACAACGTGGGGCTCCCTCGGATTCGATCCGTCAGAGTGATCGGTAAGCACCTGCATCATCGACCGTGCATCAACCGTCCCTGAAACAGCCCCAATCATCGCATCACTTCGGCACTGCCTGGCGGTTCCGCTTACCGACTTCTCCTGATCGGCGAAGGCATTCGCAAAATCGAACGACTCACCAAATCCCATCTCGAATAGGCCATGCTTGGTCGCTGTTGACTTGGCGCCATCCGACATTCGTTGAATGTCTTTGCCCAGTTTTCCAAGTTGACCCACATTGGAAATCGAACGATAACGATCAACTTCGTGAACCGCCCAGTCGTGTCCCACACACTCAATCACGTAGGCAGAAGTGGGGTCGGCAGCGAGATAAATATTGTCGTACGTACGTACTCCTGCATTGTTCGAGAATTTGCCCTGTCCGAACTCGCTAACAAGCGATGTAATTACATCAACGGCTTCTTCAGCCGAGGCAGCGCGTTCGAGTGCTAGTCTCAAAACCTCCATTCCAACAAGTTTCGGATCTGATGACTCGGGCAGCTTCGACGGAAGTGCTTCATTACCGATAACAACCTGATGCTCGTTGAATCCGTGCTCATAGCCAGCACACCAGTAGGGCTTTGAACCCACGTGTCGATAGGTGTGATCAACCTGCGGAACGTCCACAAACTGCGTACCTGAAAATCCGCCAGAGTGATCTGCACTGTCTACCAGTATTAGCGGCTGAGCTTCGTCTTCAGGACGATCGCTGTTCTTGGCGAATACCGTATTCCCACCGCTCGTCGACCCGCTTAGGGCGACCATCGTGTCACACGACTCAGTCCATTTCTGATGATTGGGATTTACCACGGAATAACGCTCCTGGACGAACAAACTCTGGAATATCGCAGCATCTTAGTCCTACTCTCTGCTGGCTACCAGAGCGCAACATAATTACGTAAACGGGTCTAAACGCATCAGATTCGCACCCCACACGACTGAAAAATAGGTAATCTGTCGCCGCAATCCTCAGTTGACGGTCTTATTTCTACTTCCGAATTCTTGGAGTTCTTTCATTCATGGTGGGTAAACGTGTCCTAGTTCTAGGCGGTGGTTTCGGCGGCGTACAAGCTGCAATTACGGCTCGTGCCGAACTTGATTCTTCACATGATGTGACTATCGTCGACCGGAATCGTGTCTCTCACCTTTGCGGAATGAACCCAATGCTTATCGTTGGTGAGCGAGAACCCGGCAAGACAGGGAGATCGCTTGGACGCCTCGCCAACCGAGGGATCAACTTCGTTGAAGCGAATATCAATGAGATTGATGCCAAAAACCAGAAGGTCGAAACATCAGCTGGCACTCTCGACTACGACTACCTCGTAGTCGCTCTTGGTGCCGCTTACGACTGGGATGCAGTGCCCGGCGCAAAAGACGCCTACTCTTTCTACGACTTCGATTACGCCCGCGACCTTCGGCGACGGCTAAGTCGTCTACAGCGCGGCAAAATCGTGCTTGCCGCATCGAAACCTCCGTACAAGTGCCCGCCCGCACCAATGGAAACCGCAATGATGATCAACTGGTGGGCGCGGAAGAAGGGGATTCGTAAGGATCTCGATATTTCCGTTTACATCCCCGAGCCAGGACCGCTTGGAGTAGCAGGAAAAGAAGCCTCTCAACGTGTACGAAGCGCCCTGGACACCCGCGGTATCGAACTCGTTACCTCGGCAGGTGTAACTGAAGTAGCTCCTTCGGGACGTGAAGCTTCGTTCATGGACGGTTCATCGGTGAAGGCAGATGTAATAGCGACGGTACCGGTCCACAAGTTGCCAGACGTTGTAGCAGCTTCAGGTATCAACAATGATAAGCCCTGGGTTCCGGTAGATCGCGCAACCCTCGAAACTTCCACGCCGAACGTATTCGCCATTGGTGACGTAAACGTGGTGCCTTCTGGCGAGTTCGCCATCCCGAAGGCAGGAGTATTCGCTTCAGGCCAGGGAACAAAGGTGGGCGAAGTCATTTCAAGTCGCATCAATGGATCAAACGAGCCTGAACCGTATGACGGCGTGGGTTGGTGCTTCATGGCTTACTCAGGCGGTCGCTCAGCAACTGTTGGTGGAGAATTCCTCGCCGATGGCGGTCCTGACACTGTTCTCAGTGACCCAACTGTATCTGGTATGAAAGCCAAAGAGCGTTTCGAGAGAGACTGGCGCTCGTTCAGAATCTAAAACTTCTGGAGGTCTAGATTGATCGCAGTTCGACGTACCTATCTTCCAAAACCTGGCACTGGCGGCAAGCTAATGAGGCTCGTAAAAGACGCAGCTTACGCAGTAGAAGCTGCCGGATACAAGAAACCCACGGTATACAAAGTCTGGCACGGACTTCACGGGGCGCTTCAGACCGAGCAACTCTGGGATTCAATTGCCGATTACGAAGCATCTCGCTCTGCGGTGAGGAAAACCGAGTCAATTACTTCGATCTTCGAGCAGATCTACCCGCTTCTCGCTGAAACCCACACCACCGACATTTTTGAGATCGCGGACTAACGTCGACCGATCACTTCAGTCTGTGTAAATACAAAGAACGCACCTGGCTCGTTCATCCAGCGGAGCCACGCTTGGGATATTCGCTCCAGGTCTGATTCGTCGGCAATTCCATACTCGATGGCGCTGGTCGCAATTGACGATGTCTTTATTCGGTCGGCCCACTGCTCGCCCCACCACTTGAGTCCGGCTTCATCTGAAAATGTCCACGTAGAGGTAGTTGTTTGGGTGTCGGCGAATCTTGCATCCAAAAACCAGCCTTTAAGAAATCTTCCGGCGTCAGGCTCGCCACCATTCCGACGAGCAACTTCCGAATAGACTCGCAAGAAATCCCTCAGATCGTCATTGAACGGGTGAATTGCAGATGTGCCCCAGTCGACCTCGCGAACTGCACACAAACCGTCTGGTTTCATCATCCTACGAGCTTCACGAAGTGCACTTACCGGGTCTGCCAAATGTTGCAGGACCTGGTGGGCATAAACACCATCGAAGGATTCGCTAGGCAATTTTGTGTCGTAAATGCTTCGGACTTCGAAATCAACGTTAGAAACTCCACGCTCAATGGCTGAGTTCCGTGCCTGCTCTATTACAGACTCGGAGCTATCGATCCCAACGACTGATCCCTCCGGCAAAAGGTGTTCAGCGAGATCAATCGTGATTGATCCCGGCCCACACCCGAAATCAAGCAATCGCATTGGCGAACAAAGCTCAGGCAATACAAATGCCGCCGCTTCAGCTGCGGTCCTGGCTGAGTGAGCAGCCACAACGGATTTACTGTGACCGTGGAGGTATTTTTCGTTCGCCAAATTCGTTCCTTGAGCCTAGTAAGCGGTCCAGCTTGCAGATACATCTGCGGGTGATACGGATCGGCTATCCATCGCACTACTCAGCGTCGCCAGTGTTGCCGCAAGTTCATCTCTACCGTCTTCACCTGAGTATCGAACTGGTAATCCGGCCTGGATTGAATCTATCCAGTGCTGCAATGCAGCCTGGTGAGAAGCGTCGTAGTAGTTGTTGTTCGAAACCCACACACGATCGTCGAAATTTCCTTCGTCGATGACCTTTGTACGACCATCTTTCACGAGAAGTACCGCGGGAGGCTGCTTCATCCCGGTACCCGCTCCACCGCCTTCGCCGTAAACGACCAGACTCCCTCGAGTTCCGTATACCCGGGTAACGAATCCAACCTCTTCAACCTGGTTTGGATCGCTTTCG
>Ga0181591_10001700_pt1 | contig 19076 bp, 25 predicted proteins | sample 071ome_33_FD_133757 | JGI IMG/M metagenome (GOLD analysis project Ga0181591, IMG submission 133757) | Coastal salt marsh microbial communities from the Groves Creek Marsh, Skidaway Island, Georgia - 071412AT metaG (megahit assembly) | ecosystem: Environmental > Aquatic > Marine > Intertidal...
AACAGGGATCTCTGCTGGTGAAGTCGGATTGAGCGAAACTTTTAATGTTTCGACAACACCTGTTCCTACCACTCTAAACTCAAGTGTTGCTGTGACAGCATTATAGTCTGTGGTCGCAGTAACTTTAATGCCTAAAATTTTTGCTCTAGGCTCGTATCTCTCAATAGACTTAGTAATTGCATCGATGATTTCATCACCGACATCTTCGCTCATCAATTCAAACAGCAAGCCACCAAGGTTCGCACCATAATTTGGGCGATAAGGCTTCTCAAACCTGTTAGTCATTAACAAGTTCTTAATGGCTTGTTTTACAGAAGCAGCATCAGTCTTTCGAAAAACATCGCCATCCGTCGATGTTCTCGCATCCAAAGACAAATCAATATCAGAGTAAACGCGCTCTTTTACAACGCGAATACTGCTGTTTAGATTGCCATCTTCTGTAGAAAAAATCTTTGACATAGGTGTGAAAACCTTTTCTTTTTATTTATATCAATCGTCAGGAAGAATTTCTAATAGTTCATTGAATGCCTGAAGTTCACCATTGTAGGTCGTCGCAAGATTGTATTCAAACGAAACTTCAAACGTCGAAGGAACTTCAGGCATGTTTAAAACGATTTGACAAGTCAACTCACCACTAGGATCAAATGTGTCGTAGTCTAAAATAAGACTATCATAGTCAATGTAATCTTTCCAGAATACCGCAAGATCAAAAGTTTTTTGTGGATCTGTCTTACCGTTTTTGTCTATCAATTGATAGACAATTGACCTACCTGTTCTTCGAAGATCATTTACGCTATTCGGCGTAGGTCTTTCACCAATGTAAAGTGGAATTCTAGCAACCCATCCATCTGGACCATTACCATACGATCCGCCAGCATTTTCTTTTGCTAACTTTTTTGCTGCTTCTTCGCTACCCGCAGGTATTTCTTGCGTTTCAAACTTAGGATTAGGCTCATAGATCCCTTCAGAAACGATCAAGCGATGTTGAGGAAACAATGGGCTACCAATTGCAACTTTCATTGCGTTTGCATGCAGCACAAGATTACGGGCAATTTGTTTGCGATCAGCAGAGCCAAAAAAACCAGGAGCATACAGCTTCTCAAACTGTGTTCTAGAACCACGCGCGCCCAGAAACTTTGCGCATGTAATACCTGGTCCGATCTTTGTTGATGATGTAATCCGTGTTTCGAACTCTGGATTGTATTGTGGATCAACTAGAATTTTCATTTATTCACCTTGAATCGCTTGCTTCGATTATCTGCAGCATTATTACCAAGTAGATTTGTACCAAAACGAACGGTGCCTTTCTTAGACGCAGAACGCCCAATATTTCTTGGCAGATTTTTCTTGAAGTCTTTATTTAATTTACCTTCCGAGACAAGATAGCTTGTGAAACGCCCATTTTTAAAGTGTTGAGGGTCGCGAAGCTTTGACCGAATCTCATGAATTGTAGGATCAAAGTTAAATAGATCGCTATAATCATCAGAGCGCAAAATCTTATCTTTGAGTTTTGGATCGACGGTAACATTTCGAATACCATAATTACTCGACGATAACTGCATTTCAACAATATGAGGCATCGGAATAGGTGCAGTCTTAGGCAAAGGTATAAAAGGCATAATACCAGGTATTGGAGGAACTGGAATCACAGGTAATGTAAGCCCAAGTTTACCTGCAGTGAATGAAGTGTACGAAGATATCGCACTTAATGAAAAACCTGATTGTGAAGAGAACATTGCATAATCAGCGCGAAAAGCATCTGCTGCTTTACCAACAAGCGTACCGTAAAAAGTAGCAAGATTTGTGACGAGCGCAGGAAAACCACCATATGTTTTACCGTAGTAATCGAGCAGAGGTCCGCCAATCGTACCTTTGTGCCCGATCATACTTACATGGCGCGCAGTAATATTTGCAGTGGACGCTGCAGCAACCCATTCATTTGCTGCAGTTGTGATTAAATTGCCACCCGTCAATATCTCTGTGCTGCCTTGAGTAAATTGATTCAAGTCGCCCGCTGTAATCAGATTTTGATCACCGAGAACAGTAGAGGTTGCCATTCCGACCACTTGCTCACCGCGAGCGCCCCGAATCGTATAGTTCTGATCACGGTCAACTATTTTTGTGTGTCGCCCTTTGATTTCCTCAGATTTATCTCCGGCAATACTAACATTATAATTACCACCGACATCCAAATTGAAATCGCCAGTAACGGTAAGGTTAAGATTTCCTTTGTAAACAAGATTGCCTTCTCCCTCGACAATAGTAGTATGATCGCCACCCGTAACTTCGATGCGCTGATTTTTCGAAGAGACAATGACAGAACCATCAGCGCGCATTTCAACACCAGCGCCTGTGCGGTGCTTGATTAGAATTCTTTCGCCTCCGGGCGTATCATCTACTTCGATAGCATGACCCGATGGTGTTTCTTGTACTTGATTGTGTGGATATTGTGAAGGCTTTTGCTCTGGTACTTTTAATTCAATACCATAGTCGCCCCCACCGAGATCAAGATTGTTTACTTTTTCGCCTTTTGCTGCTTTGTTAACGCTTGTACCAAAGAAGTAATCGCGCTTGGGATACTCACCCGTCGCGTCTGCAAAGCCTTCTTGAGGTACGCCTACAGTCTCTTCTTGGCCTTCACCAAATCTATTGACTCTTTCTTGTAGATCGTCTAGCTTATTTGTCATTGTGATAATATCTCATCGATTGTCAGCGGGCTTTCTGAAAGAGGGTCAGTAAACTTAGATGTTTTTTCGAAAACATTTTCAACATAGTTGATTACTTCAAATCCAGGATCGACTTCATCTGCATCAATCTCACTATGCCCCACAATCTGACCACCAGGGAATACTGCATAGAATGCTCGACAGAAATGATCAAATGTGTTTATCTGACTTCTTGTCAGTGACTGTGCAGATAAAAAGTTTTCTGGATTTGGTGTGCCTGACGGAACATTAATACCACCCACAAACACAAGCCCAATGCTTCTCTGATCATGATTGTTTATTGGTGCGTGTTGACCTTGAATGTTGACTGGGCGACCACGCTGCAGAGAACCATCGCGTCGAATCACATAATGATATCCAATGCCGTTCAGACCCAGATCAACATGGTACTTATTTATTTCTTCTGAACCAATGTTCTTGTCAGTGTGTGTCTCTGTCCAGTGAACCACAACCTCTGTGACTTCACGGTCGACGTTGCGAAGTTCTGCTTGCAGTTCTTCAAGCGAAGAAATGTATGGGAATGTAGGATTACCCGCACCCTGATTCCAATCTTGCTCATACGAACCTATAACATATGGCTCAGTAAAGACAGCTTCTTCGGGTGTGACTCGTGTAGCATTCTCAATCGTGGTATCAATTGACTTGACGAACTGACGAATCGTATCAAACTCTTTACCTGTTGCGTCAAAGAGAAGACGAACTGCTTGAGAGATATCAGCAGCATCACCTTGCGAAAGTGCAATGACCTGATTGACTTGATCACTCGTAAGTTTTGGTGCAAAATCACGAATTCGTTTCTTGACATCTGTCAGAATTTCTGTACTAATACCTTGAATGATTCCTGTTTGTGAACCCTTTGCTACGCGAGTTTGAACAAGAGAGCGATACTCATCGCCTCTTTGTGTGTAAGCGTTTCTTGCCGCAGAGCCGCCTCTAACAGAATTTAGAACTGTGTTTGGATCTTTACCGCCAGACAAATTTTCTAAATCGGACCGTGCTTTTTCCAGATTAACTCTAATGTTTTTAGCATCAGTCATAACACTACTCAGGTCATTCAGAGGTTGTGTTGATGCTTTTGCAAGACCTATGTTGAATTCTGCGCTGTCAGTATTTCCAGCAATAATACGAGCAGCAGTAACTGCACTTCGTGAAATTGAAATGCCTCCCGCACCATCAGAATCAATCGCAGAAATAACATTTAAAGCTGTGTTTAGATTAGTGCTAGACGCTAAAGCGCTGCGAACAGTCGTTTCTAATTCATTTGTTACACTGGTTACAGCGGCTTCTGTTAAAGAATTAATTGCTGCCGCCCCATCAAAAGCACCCATTTTGCCTGTTAAGATATCTTCACCTGCTCTTAATACGCCTTCTGGATTACCTTCGATGACTGCTTTCTGAAGATTACCAGTATCAATCCCTGTAAGGCCAGTAATCAGTTTCAGAACCGATGCAACAGTACCACTAATTCCACCATCAGCATCAAGCGAGGCTTCGATAGGAACAACAACACCGTTTGAGTCTGGCTCACTAAACTGAATATTTACATTTGAACCAAGCTTAGAAGTGAAATTAGTAATTTCTTCTTTTACAAAATCAAGCGCAAGATTTTCTACTGTTTGAGAAGCATCAGCCAACAAGCTTTCTGTTGTGGTATTGTTGACCTGATCTTTGAACTTATCAAACTTTTGTGTTATACTTTGAACACCGCCTTCTACTTCGCCTGCAATACCACCTGCAACAGTTTCAAGCGAATTACTTAAGGTATTCTTAGCGGTCTCTGCAGTTTCATCTATTTGAGATGCGTCAACTGAAGACGCGGCGGTCTCAACTGTTTCCTGTAGTTTTTCTTTTTCTGTAGCTGCCATTATGAAAGCGCCTCTTCGTATGCCCTTTGTGCTAACTGATCACTGCGATTCGAACCTTTTATGTAGTTTCGGTTGAGTATTTCACTAGCACTCTTAATATCTGTGGTAAAAATCATTTTGCTATTGACAAGACTGAATCGATTACGCAACTCAAACAAAACAAACTGCAGTTGAATTGAAAACAAACGCCAGTCAGAATTAGGCGAGTACTGTGCAGCAAATCTTAAAAGTTCGCTAAAGCGACTACCAGTTTCTGTACTGTTTTTCCACTTGACAATACCAACCGTATCTACAGCAGCATTTGTATCATATGTTTTAAAACCAGAGCATGCTTCAAGCGCACCAGTAATTGATGCTGCATGGATCAGATCATAGCCGTTGTCAATAAAGAACTTCATTGCCTGTTGTCTTCGAAGACCCACGCTTGCGCTTGCTTCTTTATCATCTTTGAGAGGCTGTGCAACCACGTTTTGCAGTCGCTCTTGATTATATTCAAACTTATCTGGTGAAGTCAGTTTACGCCCGCTCTGAATAGAAGTAGGAAACTCGACGCGAGGTAATGAGCCAAGAATCAGCGGAATCTGTGACGAAACACCGTCAAGAAACACACCGAACACAAACGCACCAGTCACTAGTTGTGGAATTCTCCCAATACCTGACGAACCGCCTTCGGTCGTCGGAAGCAGAACCTGCGCCCATGGTAAGTCTTTCTCAGGTATTTCGCTTGTCAGTGGATTGTGAACCCCATAGATTCGAACTTTGACACGCCCTTCAAGACCACTAGGCGGCGTAGCATTGACGACCGTCGCAAAGAACCAGCGATAGTCATCACCATAAAACTCTTTCTGTATAGGTCTTAATACATTCATAGTTTAATATCTTTTGGAAGTTCGCCAAGTTTAGTCATTCTTAAAATTGCTGTGTGCTTCTGATCGATCAAACGATGGTTGATTGCAAGAATCAAATAGTCACCAGACTTTCTTTTGTCAATCTGCTTGATGGGATCATTCTCGTCACCTTGCACATTTGAGTTTAGAAACAATACTCGCATCTTTCTGCCGACATGAACTTTACCCTGAAAATACAGAGAGCCGTTCATACCAATGTCAATCAGATTCTTCTTAATGATTGTTCTTATAATCTTGTTCTTGACCTTCAGTCTTGACTCAATCAAAGAGTTGTTAGCATCTAGAAGAGAAGCCTCGTCATGATAGCTTTTGAATTGATTATAGGTATTACTAGAAAACACTTGATGAATGTGCAGAGAATTATATTCGTCAGAAAGTCTGCCATCAATCTCAAGCGAAGGATCAAAAAGGCTTTGTGTCGTATCAGGTGAAATTAGTTCATTCGTATAGAATTCGTCGATGATATCGCGAATGCTAATGTGACTGCCCGAGACGGTTCCTGTGCCTGCATCGATGTTAGCATAGTAAGAACCTATTGCACCGTTCTCGTACAACGCTTGTGCGTTTTCAGAACCAACTTCTTTGAACGAAATGATCTCGTAGTATGGGCGAAGCCCTTCGTTCCCTTGATTCATGCTAGAAATAGCAGAACTATATCTCAAAGGCAGTTTGTCATTGATGACGGGCTCTTTGAGAAGATTGTCAAGGTCAGAAAAAAGCAATTCGTCTGAGTACAGCGAGCCGTACAAAAACAATGGAGCTCCTGTTCTGGTCGTCGCACGATCTTTGATCCACTGCATCGACTCAAGCGGGCTCATATAAGGCACTAGAACTTTACGAACCCCCTGCACCGAGCCATCGAAGTATAAACGTCGAACCGTGCGCCCAAGTTCATTCGTCGCGATTGTCTCGACAATGTTTTCAAGGTCATCAGTATACGAACGGCTAAACTGCTTGATAGAATCGATGTAAACATGCTCTTCAACCAAATTGATCGAAAGAAGTTCTGCTCTTTCGTTCATTCTTTTGACATCATTTATTTTCGAAAAGAAAAAGTATTTGACGACGGTCGGTGTTTCGGGGCTCTCAGCATTGCCAAGCACAAGCTTGATACGCTCAGTGCCCTGAATCGAAAGCGCATCTTTCAAACCAAAGTCATCGATAAGAACAATCGACGCATCAACATATGGCTTGTAAAGGTTCTCGTAGAAGTTAACCTCTACAATATTACCACGAACATCTACAACACGATCTTCGTTCTTCACAGAAGATAGTATTATTGACGCTTCAAGTATACCAAATTGTGACTGATTTTGAGCCATTAAGTTCTCTCTATCAATCTCTTGAATTCACCCACAACCTTTTCGATATACTGCTTCTTGATTACGCGGATCTTTTTAGCTTCATCGTTTTGTGCAATCAAATATTCCAGATTTGTGATCGGAATCTTAGTTGTGTTGTCATAGAAGAAATCAACCCAGTTGCCTGAGTCGTCTTCGTAATGATGAACGCCTTGATATTCATAGACGATATTGCCAAGCGCAAGAAGATTGGTGCCGTCGGCGTAGGACATTGCGCTCTTGCCTGTAAGATCGCTATCAGAAGAAACAGTAATCTCACCAACGTTTAGATTCTTTCGAACCACAATACCATTACTGCCTTGAACAAGCACTGCTTGATCTTCGGGATATTTGTCAGCAAGCCCTCGTGCCGTCGCGCTGTCAGATGCAGTCAGACCGAGCTTTGCAGTGTAGTTTGGAAATAGTTTTTCTTGTGCATATGTGTAAAGTTGCCCAAGTGTTTTCGGCCAACCAACTTCGCGCAGTCTTTCATTCATAAGAAAGAAAGTCCAGTCGTATTCGCTCTTGCCATACAGCTTATACGCTAACGTATCTGGTCGATCCCCATCCCGAATCTCATACTCAATGTATGCGCCTGCATCTTCTTTCAGCGTATCGATTAGATCGACATAGCGTGTTAGCTGTTGAAATAAAACAGGTTGCTCTTCGTTACCGAAAAGATATAAGACCTTTGGAAACTTTTCAAAATAATTAGACATTAATAACCATCCCTAATCTTTTGCTTATCTAGAGCAACAATCTCCTGGAATGCAAGCGAGATGTCAACCTCAACAAAATTGCCATCGTTATACATGCCAGACGCTGTAGAGTTAAACGATGTTTGAATATCTCTTAGATAACATCTTTGAATGTCGAACGCAGGATTGACGCCATTCTTATTGCGCACCTGAATCTCAAACATGTTCGGAAACTTATATGCAAGAGGAACACCAGACTCACCTAGTGCAATTTTTTCGGGATAAAGCTCTTGACGGAAGAACTTGACAATGTTTTTAATTTCTTGCGCTTCTTGTGCATTGTTTGCAATCATTTTAAAAGTAAACGCAAAACTACGAATCTGTACTTGTTGAAAAAGCGTTCTCTGATTAGGTGCGGATGCAATGCGTGTTGCGCTTCGCACCGCGGGCGATAGCCCTTCGAATGCACCACCTGCTGCAGAGACACCAAGAATCGCTCCTGCATTACCCGCTGCGAGCTTACCAATTAAGGCACCAGCGACTTCACCTGCTCCCTTAGCGACAGCAGCAGCCGCAAGCGCAGACGCTGTAGGCACTAGCTGACCGTTTCGTGTAGCACCTGCAAATGCATTCTGCCCTCGTAGCCCTTGTTCTAATGCACCGCCCAGAACACCTAAGTTTGCAGTTTCGTATTGAGCATTATCGCTGAATCTCAAGTCTCTTTGCAAAGGAAGCTCGACGATCCCAACCACTTTACCGCCTTGATTGTTTTCATAAGATTGAACTGCAGCCTTGCTTTGATTTTCTGCTTCTTCTATTACTTCAGCAGTTTCTTCAGGTACTTTTTCATCAGCAACAGAAGAAGTGAATGACTCACCAGTAATTTTCAGTGCGAAGTTATTTGCCTTTTCTAGCAAAGAAGTAAAGGTATCACCAATGTTTTTTGCGATATCAACTCCATCTACTTTCACTGCTTTAAATATAATCCTTGCAGGATAGTTATGCGAAAGTGTGAGAGGGTATCGTAAACGCCTAAACTCTTCGACCGCTTCAGTCGAAGGATTTGTTGCGTCAACGTTTTCAGTATCAGGCACTCTTTTATTCCCAAGCACTACTTCTTCATTAGCCGTAGCAGGCTCTTCTTCACCAGTAAAAGTTTCAGCTAGTGCACCTATCGCGCGCCCCTGCTGCTCTAAAAAATTGCGCCCTTGATTGAAAAGACTTGACATAGAATACACTCTAAATAATTGGTGAGTTACTGTTTCTTTATTTATAGAGTTTTTCATGACATACAAAGGCAAATACAAAGTTAAGAACGTAGAGAAGTATAAAGGTGATTACAAGAATGTGATCTACCGTTCTTTGTGGGAGAGGCACTGCTTCAAGTGGTGTGATGAAAATCCCAAGGTGAAATACTGGTCAAGCGAAGAGGTGGTGATACCATATCTATATGAAGTCGATAAGAAGATTCATCGCTACTTCATGGATTTGAAAATCGTGTACCAGACAGGTGAGACCGTGCTTGTCGAAATCAAGCCAGCAAAAGAACTATCTCCACCGACTGGCAATCGTAGAACAAAACGTTACATTGTTGAGGGTTATACCTACATAAAGAATATAAATAAGTGGGAAGCCGCTAAAGAATACGCAAAAGATCAAGGCTGGGGCTTTGAGATTTGGACAGAAAAAGAACTTGAAAGTAAAGGTATTATGCCCAAATCGATCAAGCCATTAAAACCATTTCGTAGAAAGAAAGTATGAGCAATCTTTTTCAGACAGTAGAGCAAGAAGCGTTTCGTGCTGGTATCACACCACGGACTAAAGAGTCGCGCGAGTGGTTTCGTCGTAAAGTTCAGAACATGCGCAGCATTAATCGCCGTGCGCTGATGAACGAAGACCCGATTCAAAAAAGAGCAAGATCCGCTTCTGGTTCGATGTACATGTTTTTCTATGACGCCAAGCATCGCGATACACTGCCTTACTGGGACGCATTTCCTCTTGTGATCGCAGTCGGTCCAGCACCAAAAGGCTTCTACGGTATGAATGTTCACTATCTGCCCATTCCGCTTCGCGCTAAGTTTCTTGATGGGTTGATGGACATTACAAATAATAAGAAGTACGATGAGACGACGAAGTTCGAAGTATCGTATGAATTTTTAAACAGAGCAGCAAAGTTCAAATACTTCAAGCCCTGTTTCAAGCATTACTTGACTACTCAGGTCGAAGGTCGACTAGCATATATTCCACCGCCCGAGTGGGAGATTGCTACATTCTTGCCTGTTGCTCAGTGGCAGAAAGGCACGATGGGTCAAGTGTACAAAGATTCACGGAGAATAATGAATGCTTAGATCAGGAACAGTCGAAGAGTTAAAGTCGATTGCAAGTAATGGGCGTGGCTTTGCTCGCACAAACCTTTACTATGTGTATCTACCTTCGATTCAAAGAGGCGTAAATGCTTATGAGCATGGTGTGCTTTGCACCAGCGTAAATCTTCCTTCTCGCCAGTTATCTACGGTGCAGCGCGAACTGGGCGTTGTCAAGCAAGATGTTGCATACGGCTTTGTCAATCCTAGCGTGTCTATGACCTTTCGTGTGTTGAATGATCAAGCTACAAGAGAGTATTTTGAAACATGGCAGCGCGCGATTGTAGGGCGTTACGATGATATCGAAGGGCGATACCAAGCAGCTTATCCAGACGAATATTGTAAAAAGATTGAAATCTATCAGCTTGAAAAAGGTTCAAGTTTTCCCATATACAACAAAGACGTATCTTTAGGTCCTATCAATCTTAGCTTTGATCTAGATATCGGTACACAACTTGAGAAGAACTATCGATGGACGCTTGATCGTGCGTTTCCTATCAATGTGTCCAACGAAACATTTAATGATGGTGCGTCGAACGAAATCAGTCAATTCACTGTAGAATTCTCATATCAATATTGGGAAGGTGAAAAGATCACACCAAACAATAAACTGAAAAAAGCCCTTGCTGGTGTAATAGGAGCAATAGCGGCTAATATTTAATGGAGATAAATCATGGCATTGCCAACACTGAATGAAACACCAAAGTATGAGTTGACTCTCCCTTCGACGGGAAAGAAAATTAAGTTCCGCCCATATCTTGTCAAAGAAGAAAAGATTCTCATGCTGGCGGCGGAAACAAAAGACTCCAACCAGATCATGGATGCGATCATCGACACCGTGTCTGCTTGTGTATCGACAAAACTTGATGTCTCTAAGCTCACAACCTTTGATCTAGAATATCTGTTTATCAAGCTTCGCGCAAAGTCCGTTGGTGAGAAAGTATCGCTAAATCTCAAATGTAAGTCTTGCGAACATGACAATGAATACGAAATGGATCTTGACAGTATTGTCTGTGATTCGCGCCCGAACAATAGCATCATCGAACTTGACGACAAAGTTTCTGTGCAGATGCGCTACCCTAGCTATGTCAATCTCAAAGAAGTCGAAGACGAAGGCGAAATGGGCTTTAACATTCTGGCTAGCAGTCTTGAAGCAGTCTATGCAGACGACGAACGCATTGACATGGAAGACGAAACAGAAGAAAGCATTCGTCGATTCCTTGAGTCGATGACGCGCGAACAGTTTAAGAAAGTTTCTGAGTTTCTGATGGACATTCCAAAAGTCTCGTATGACATTGACTTTGACTGCACAAAATGTGGCGAGCATACGCACATTGAACTGAGAGGAATTCAAGATTTTTTTTAGTGTGCCTCTCGCATGAAACTCTAGCAAATCATTTTAAAACGAGTTTTTTGTTGATGAGGCATCATAAATACTCATTAACAGAGTTAGAAATGATGATGCCTTGGGAGAAAGAGGTTCATCTTATTCTCCTGTTACAGGCGCTAGAAGAAGAGAAGCAACTGAGAGAATCGCATGGCAACACTTGACGACATTGTAGAATCGAATATGCTCAATGCAGAATATCTGCAAGAGATTCATAGTCTACAAAAAGACCAATTCGCAACCGAGATTGATACAAATCGTCGATTCAAAGACTTTTTTATGTCTATGCAAAGGCAAAGGGCTCGCGAAGAGGAAGCAAGGCGAGAGCGAGGTGCAGCACCCAGTGTTGCTCCTGCAGAAGGCGGTGGCGGTGCTGCACTAAAACCCGAAGGCAGTTTTGCTTCGTCGTTTGGCTCTATTGCAGGTAAAGGGCTAGGCGCTGGTGTTGGGCTTGCAGCTTTAGGCTTTGGCATTGGTGGATTCTTTGCAGGGCTAGCAGCAGGCGATAAAGCACTTACATGGATGGACACTGATCTTACTCGCTTGACTTCAGTCATGAAAACTTTGACTGATGGTTTTGCAGAAATGAACAATGACGGGCTTATGAAAGTCGGTGCGCTTCTAGCAGCAGGTGGTGCAGCAGGTGCATTGTTTGGACCTGGTAAATCGATGAAAGCAGGCTTTGGTATGTTTTCGCTGGGCGCAGGGATCGGGGGATTCTTTGCAGGCTTAGCAGCAGGTGATGCAGCAGCAAACTATCTGAACGCAGATGGTAATTCTCTCAAGAATCTGATGGTCAATCTAGCAGAAGGCTTGGGGGCATTCGCAGGGCAAAATCTAGCAACACTAGGCACACTGCTTGCTGCTGGTGCACTTTTTGGGCAAGCGCCTGCTGCTGCAGGTAAAGCTACATTGGGTATGGGGCTGATCGGCTTAGGCATCGGCGGCTTCTTTGCCGGTCTTGCTGTCGGAGACGCTGCCGCAAAGTTCTTGAATTCTGATGGTTCTAACATTCGTGATATCATGGTCAACTTGAGCAAGGGTCTTATCGGGCTCTCAAGTGACGACATCGATGTGACCAATCTTCTCGCGCTAGCAGCAGCCGCACCTTTGATTGCAGCAGGAATCGCAGCATTGACTGCTGGTGGTGCAGTGTCTGGTGTCATCGACAAAGTTGGTTCGTTACTCACTGGTGGCGATACAGCAACAAATCCTCTTGGAAAAATTGCAGATGATCTACAAATCCTTTCTTCTGCAGTCGAAGCAAACAATCTTAAAAGCTTTGATGCTCTAGCAGTATCGCTGTTTAAGTTAGGCGATGGTATTGATAGAGTTGCTAGCGCAAACATCGATGACTTTAGAGGGAATCTACAAGAGCTAGGCAAGGCTATCGTAATACCAATAGCAAGCGTTAACACTGCATTGAATCCAAACTCAGAGTCTGTTATCAATGGGCTTCTGAACAGAACTACAGAAGTTCCAATTGGTTCTGCAGTTGAAAGAGAAACCATGGGTGCTGTTGGTCAAACAGGTGCTACAAATGTCACCGTGGTCAACAATACGAATGCGCCTTCGAACGTCAGCAATCAGACGACGATGGGTGATGTATCGATGCCTTCGCCAACACAGTCAAACGGTACGCGCGCAGACGCTTACGCTGGAGTATAAAAAAGGGCGCCGAAGCGCCCTTGTGTGTGCTGCTTAGTCTTCAGCAGCGAGTTTCGCAAAGTAAGAAAGCGTATCTTCTTCTTCCATATCATCACCTGCGTCAGTTGCAGGCGGCAGCTTAGGCTCTGCAGATTTGACTGGTGCAGGTGCTGCAACAGTGTCCATCGATACTTCTTGACGAACCGTGCGAGGCGCAGACTCACCAAGAACAAGAGCAAGACGCGCAGCAAGTTCATCATAGGACTTGTAGTTTGCAGGATCAGTAAACTCGTTCAGATCGTGCAGTTGCTCGTAAATCTGCTCAAGCTCAGAGTCGTCACCGCCTGCAAGAGGTGCAGCAGACGCAAACTCAGACTTGTCATAGTTACGATAACCTTCGACGTTACGAATCTTCAGCTTGAACGACGCACCTTCCCAGAAGTCAAAGGGATTCACAGGTGCTTCGTCAGCAAACTGAGGCTGCATGACATCCATGATCTTGTCAAAGATTTTCTTACCGAAAGTGTAGAGAAAAACTTTGCCTTCGTTCGCAGGATTTGCAGGGTCAGACTCGACTAGAATATTTGCAACATAGTGCAGACGACGCTTGCGCTCACGCACAGTGGTTTTATCGTCTTCGTTACCACTATTCCACAGTTTAGAGTTAGCTTCAGACACAGGATCTTGCTGACCGATAGAGGTTAGCGAACGCTCAATATACCATTGACCGGTCGGACCTTTAAAACCATGATCCCAGTAACGAACCCAGGGCAGTTCATTACCTTCAGCGGCGGGGAGAAAACGAATGACAGCATAGCCATTGCCAGCTTTATCTACAGTGGGCTTCCATTGACGCTCGTCAACATAAGACTTGGTGTCTTTGGGTGCGTTATCTGCAGTTGCTGCAGAGACGAGAGAGGAGATAGAATTGCGATTACGCTTAAGATTTGCAAAAGACATATGTATGTTTCCTTGTATGTACACAAAAGATAGCTTTGTGTTTCTTTTTGTATTCAGAGTATTTTAGTTTTATCCACAAACACATAATATAGATGTATATAGTATCACAAAAAATTGCACTATTCAAATGGTAATTCATTACCTCGCGGTAGAAAGTTTAACTTCATTGCTTCTGCTTCTACTTTACTTTTAATTGGTCCTGAAACGTATTTCTTAACATCCTCCTCATCAAGATTATTAGTCTCACAGAAATGAAGAATTGCATCGATGTAACTGAGATTCTTGATTCGCACAATCTCCTCAATACTCTTCGCAAATTTGTTCTTCGTCATCATCATACTATTCAGTGTCAACTTCATACTCCTTTTGCCAGACTCTTCCGATGTCTCTATAATACACTCCAACCGAGCGCTTAATCAAGCCGTTCTTATCGTATGCAGGTACAAGACACACCGACACAATACGATTCTCGCGACGCTCACCAAAGTGTGTATCAAGCCAGACACCAGACTTCAGATAGATTTGCATGTTATAAACATAAGTCTGAGCAATGGTCTGTTCACGAGTCAGAGGCTCGTTCTTCTTTGCAGAAGCTAGAACTTTTTTCCATTCAGTAATCCACTGCTTGACTTTCTTAGGGTGCAACTGCGCTTCTTCATCAAGGTCTTCAAGTGACGGATGAATAGGCGGCTCGTAACCCATACCCTCGCGCAGATTCTCAAGATTGTTCAACAGTTCAAACAACTGCTCTTTAAACATGGCTTTGGCATGCTCTGGAATATAACCAAGTTTACATGCTTTCCAGCCATGCTTGCCTACAGTAGCAAGATGAACATCAGGTATTTTTAAAACATCATCATAAACATCCCAGCCGCTTTCGTCGCGAATCCACTTTTTGGTCCAATGGATATATTCGCGATCAGTAACCTCGGTGTGAACATAGAAGTCACACTCTTGCCATGCAGCCAAACGCTCTTCTTCAGTTGTTGCTTGCTGAAGCTTCTTCCAGTCAGGCGCTGGTGTCAGAGTCTTTTTTGGGCGAGGTGTGAACTTCTTTCGCTTAGTTGTATTCTTCGGCATAAATGTCCTCAAGCCACCATTTTTCATGGGCTGCATTTTCAGCAATTTCTTCTGCATCTTTAAGGCAATAAATGCCCTTTGTTATTTTAGATACGAATTTGCCATCAGAATAAATTTCGACGAAGTAAGACTTATCTTTGCCTTGCATAACAAGGGCTTCAATCTGACTGTCGTCTGACCAATAACTGCTGACTTCAATCGCAGGCTCTGGCTTATTAGCACCAAAGATACGATCCCAGTTATCGTCAAATGTTTTCCGATCTATTGATAAAGGTCTCGGCTTGCTTCCCTTTCCGCTCATATTCTTCCCACCAATCAGGTTTGTTTCGTTTAGTCCACTTCGCAAACGGGCGTTTGTCTTCCCAGTAGAAGTGTCGATAAGACGCTAATGAATCGCCTTCGACAATGCAATGAGGGTACTGTGCCATGGCAGGAGTCGGTTGAGTAAATTCTTTTGACTTAAGACCTGCAGGTGGAAACAGTAGATAATACTCCAGCTTGCGAAACGATTCGTGGATGCGACCATATCTATACTCGTATTCAGCCGCAAGCGCGGTCCATAAGTTTTGAAGCCAGTTGTAATTTTCTGCAGAGTGTCGAACCCACTGCGCAGATGGATGATTAACATGACAAGCTTTATATAAAGCATGATTCATTGCAGTGTCTGAATGAAAATATCTGGCAATTTTTCGACCGTTCGTATTACGCCCATACCACAACTTTCCATCAATCACGCGATGCGCAGTAGACATTAACTGCGCATACTCGACAACCATTTTGACTACATGTTTGTCACAGTGTTGCTTAGCACAGACTGTTGGGTCTGGATCAAGATAGAATACATTCATTCTTCGCTCAGCTTTTTCGCTTTTGAAATTGATTTATATACATCGCCAAGAACGGTTTTTTCTTGATGCGACAGCGTATTATACAACTTTTTATCTCGGCGTGCAATCTTACCAACTTTACGCATGAGTTTTGCTTTCTTTGCGTTCATTTCAAAGCCTCTTCAACTGCGGGAAAGTGACCCACAATAATCTCCCAGCATTTGCGAGCCACTTTCATATGCTCTTTCTGAGTGCCGTTTGCCATGCGTAACTGACAGTAGTGCACCCACGAGCGAAGCGAGCCAGCCATATACAGCGTCGTCTCGGTGTTGCCTTCGGGTAGCACTGCTCGTGCTTGCTCTTTGGCAATGCCATTGTCAAGCGCCCATTGATAGACTTCTTGAGACTTGTTGATCACCTCACGCTGCTTCATACTCCAGTTCTCAGCCAGATCGCGATCATTGGTCTCAATAGAGTTCTGTCGATTCTTAGTGTCCTGAAGCCGAGATTCGCGCGTGGTGAAGTTTTCCGATACCGCATAGCGCTGACTAAACTCTTGAAAGGAAAAGCTCCTGTGCCGTAGCACCTGCCGTGAGATATCGCGTGTGGTCTTGATCTCCATGGTGATGTGTACCATTTCAAGAGGCGACCAATGCTCGTTCTGAATCAGATACTTCAGTAGCTTGGGTGCAGTCTTTGCATTGTTCTGGTTGCTGGGATTGCTCACACGCGCAGCATACGCGACCAGTTCTTCTGCAGTATGGCAGCCCGTGATTGCGCTAGGCTTGCTCAGCGCAATTAGATTCACTTCACTCATAGTTTACCTCACAGAATGTTTTTATAAAAAATATGATTATCGATTACAAGTGTTCTTTCTAATGTAGGTGCCCAATATGGTTTTACATAGTCTGCATGATAATACAGACTTCCTTCTGTAATGTCAATAGGCTTGTCTTTTATAATTTGAATTACAAGATTTAAAATGTTTTGATATGTTTCTTCGTCTTGAGGTATGTCACTCTTACCGTCACACCACCAAGAGAAGTGACACTGATTGCGGACTGGGAGAATATTACCCTTCCAGTTTTCGTAGGTAGGTCCCTGCTGTATCACATCGCAGATGGTGTCAGGATAGTCTTTGCTGCGTACACGATTCAGCACTACCTGAGCCACTGCGATTTGACCAGCAAGGGATTGATTGCGGGCTTCGAAATAAGAATTGAGCGCGAGACATTCGATCTCACGCTCTTCGTAAATAGGATCCTCTGGAGCAGCTTTTGTTGAAGAGAGAGGAGGAGAAAGCGGCTGCTCCAGAGGAATACTCTTTGTCGGGCTTTGAATCATCGGGTGAAGTTGATTTACTTTACCGTCACTAGGTTCTATTGCCCATATGAGAAAACAATACATGGCTACAAGAATAAAAAGAAACTTGGCTTTTGTAATCATGTTACTCTTCTCGGAATTGGTGCCGTCACGAGGAATCGAACCCCGGACATTCTGATTACAAATCAGACGCTCTACCTACTGAGCTATGACGGCATAACTTTTGAATCTAGTATATATCACTCAACCTCTACGAAGATACCTTCTGCTTTAATCTCCATAAAAATCAAGAACAAGCTCAAAAGCCTTGATATGCTTTTCACACTCAAGGCGCCCTTCTTCTTCGTCAATAGAGAAACAACTAAAATCCTCTTCTTCTAAGTCTTGTCTGAAGTCTTTGAGGTTTCTAGTAAGGTCTTGAATTATAATTTCATCAATCTTATCTTCGTTAGGTACTACTATATTATTGTAAGCTTCCTCAAGAGCAGACACCATGTAAGAAACATCTTCAAGTTTCAACTGTCCGCCATGATACACATGATGGTAAAAACGTCTTGCTTGTGCTAGTGTGCCTATGTCCATCACTTTTTCACCAATGGGTTTTCACCGCTCACTCTCTTCCAGTGCCTTCAGTTCTGCCCGAAGTTCACGGAGTCGATCAAGGTCATTGCCATATGCCGGACCATCAGCATATGGCAAACGAATCTCAATGTCTTCCATCAAGCGCTTAATAGACTCAATCTGCTCTGCTTTGGTTTGCTCTTTCATAGACAGAAGCCCTTCAACTCATGAGGTCGAAATGATACTAACACATTTTTGCTCATACCTGCAACCGTACAATCAAGAATGGGGAAGCCATCTTCATCGTCCCGAACTTTCCGAATCCCTACATAGGTGTCGTAGAGAGGCGAGAAGGCGGTCTTATAAAGATGCAACTTCTTCCGAAAATCAGATAGCGGGTTTTCGAAATCAGACATTAACAAGCCCCTTTTCTTCATAGTGATCGCGCAATTCACGATACGCTTTCATAACATTATCAGGCAGTTCTTCCATGTACTCTTCAACTGCCCAGTAAATGGCACTAGCAAGATCACGGCTCAGATTGATTTCCGTGTTCGTGCCTTCAGGATGATTCTCAGTCTTCATGCTGCTGCTCCATAATAAGCGCAAGTATAATCTTTTTTACTACCGTCGGTATTCGGGACCCAACATTCGACCTTGTAGTCGATGCCGTCGGTCCAGCACTTGTCACGATGGGTCGTGCGAGAAGCAACCCAGCACCGCTCAACACGGTCGTAAGACAGTTCGATGACCGACTCCCACGACTCACACTCGTAACCGTCGTTCTCGACGATTGCCGTGTTGAGAATGTACTCGCGCGAACACTCATTAGAGTATTCGATCAGAGAAGTGAGGGTCGGAATACCCTCTGCTTCGATACGGTCGACCTGATTCCAGGTCAAGTTGCGGACGACATAGACATCGCCACCCTTGGCTTTCCAATAGGGGGTGTCGGTGTTGGAGTAATTCTCAAGGTACTGCGTGGTGATAACAAGTTTCATAATCTGGTCTCTCTCAATCAACACCGCTATTGTCTCACGGATCCGGGTGCCTGTCAAGCGAAAAAAACTACCGGCTGTCGGCTAGGTTAGGCTGCGACAGCGAAGGTGTAGATGGTGCGCCCGTCATACAACTTGACACTCTCATGTGTCAACTCTTCGTCGTCTTTGTCAAGATCGATCACCAGAGCGCTCTTGGCTCGCTTGGTAGCAGCGAAGACGGTCACACCCTTCATCTTAGCAAGCTCAGCCCACAGCCGCCGTCCACCACCGCTCTGAGCCGTTCCAGCCTGTAGAATGATGCCTAGCTTGCGAAGCAGGAACGCATACAGCAGGGGGGCAATGCCATGACCCTGATAGCGGTGAGAAACACGCATCAAATCAACATGATAC
>Ga0181591_10001701_pt1 | contig 19073 bp, 12 predicted proteins | sample 071ome_33_FD_133757 | JGI IMG/M metagenome (GOLD analysis project Ga0181591, IMG submission 133757) | Coastal salt marsh microbial communities from the Groves Creek Marsh, Skidaway Island, Georgia - 071412AT metaG (megahit assembly) | ecosystem: Environmental > Aquatic > Marine > Intertidal...
AGGTTATTAATAGCGTCTGTTACATCTTGCGTTGTAGCGTAACCTGAAAGAGAAGTAATATATCCAGCTGATGCGTGATTACCCCAACTATACGCAGTATCCCAATTTGAAACACTACTTCCGCTAAAATCCTTAGTACTCCATGAATGATAAGGCTCTACTGATATTTTCTTAGGTACATCTGGTTCAGCTTCATCTGTAACTGAGTATACTCTATTCTCTGGTCTAACATCTCCAGAACTTACTTGAGTAACCCATATTTCAAATGAATTCCAGTATGATCCTCGTGCCCACCAAAAACAAAGCTGACCATCAAGCTCTAATATCCTAACAGGACTAGGGAAGTAAGTACCATTATTAATAGCAGAAGCATTAATAAAAGTACTATTGTATATATACCCTTGTAGTACTAGGTCATAGGGAGATTCATCTGTTCTATAGGACTTACCTCTTACTTGCAGTAAGAATGAATCACCACTACTGACACTTGCATCAATGTCAGTCTTTACAAGAGTACCATTAACGAAATCACTTTGAGTCTGAAAAGGAGTATATGCTGTAAAGAAATTATTTATTTCAGTTTCAGTGTAGTATCTACTGTCATGGTTATGTGAAGGTAGTGATGTTAGGTACCCTGCAGAAGCGTGGTTGCCCCAGTTATAGGCAGTATCCCAGTTTGAAGAATTATAGCCGCTAGCACTAATACTACCAGTAAGTGTTAAATTTCCGTCTGCATTTAATCTGAATAGAGAATTTGCAGGATTAGCTGTTCCTTCATTATCTGGCACATCTGTCCTAGAAATTATATACTCTCCTGTAAAGTTCGTATAGGGAGTACCTGCATACCAAGTAGACTCTGCACTGGTCATAAATGTACCAGCACCCCTATAATCATTGTGAGAGTATAACCAAATTCTTGATGCAGTATGATTGGCGCTACCGTCTGCCTGAAGCGTAAGTGTAGGTCCAATCGTCATTGTATAAGAAGTGGTATTACCTCTTGATACTACACTATCTAATGTATCTGTTTCAGATGTAAGATAGCGACCATCTAGATCTACTGTCTGATTTGTAGTACCATTTACACTTGCAGTAAGAATTCCGGTACCAGTATCAAAAGTTAATCCATCTAAATAATAGTTGCTACCTGAAGATGTAATATAACCTTGAGAAGAAACCCAATCTCTTGTAGCTGCAATTTGACCATAAATCTCAGCAGTACTTGTATTATTATCAAGAATAAAAGCATATGGAGTATCCCACGCACCGTTATCATCTCTATCTGGTAGAATGTAGAATCTATTCGAGTTTACATGAATCCAGAAATCATCCGCACCTGAATCACCATCATTAAATTTAAGTTGAGGTGAAGAACCACTGATTGTTAAACTACCTGTAATTGTGTCGTCAGCATTGCTTCTTACAAAAGCACTACTGTCTAATCCGTCTAGTAAGTTGGAGTCTGCCGCTTTTGCAGTAGCTCCTAGATATAATCCTGCATGATTACCCCATCCAAATGCAGTATCCCAGTTTGATACATTTAAGTTAGCAGCTGTAATATTACCAGTTGCTGTAATATCTCCATAAACTGAACCACCACCTTTACTTAAAAGAGTTGCTGCTAAGCTTTGTGAATTGTAATACTTAGCTCCAATTGCAGCAATGCGAGGATTAGTTCTATCCCAATCCGTCATTACAACGCGAAGTCTGTTGTAAGAGTAGTTTGTTGTTCCGTTAGATGCTCTTACGTTACTATAACTTCCGCTTGTAAACTTAAGACCAGAATAAACATTATTAAACGTAGAACCTACTACTTTATAGTTTTCTTCAGCATTATCATATGTCTGATACGCAAGAAAAGTAACCGTTTTAGCTTGCCATGCACCAGCACCAAAATCTACATACCATGTATTACCATAGCTTAATGAGAACGGCATTTCAATGTCCCAAACTACAACATCATTAACAGAACCTAAACTACCATAAGAGTAATTTGTAGTACCATTAAACGGTGTAGATATGCTAAAACCAGGATTACCAATATTAGTAAGATCCTGATCTGTAAACTCAGTAGAGTCTGTAATGTAAGCACTCACGGAACCACCTCTATCTATAATGTATGCTAAGTCATTCTCAAATGAAGGTGTAAGTAATGCTCCAGCTTCTGGGTGATTTGATAATGCAATTCTACCATTTGCACCAAGCGTTCCTCCAGTAATTTGATCTGCACTGTGCGTATGAGAAGCAGATGCATATCCCGCACTAGCATGGTTTCCCCAAGAGTACGCTGTATTCCATTGTGCAGAGTTACCGCTATTAACATATAAAACTCCTGATGAACTTAAAGAAGCAATATTATTAGAGTCATTGTACCATTTATAACCACCATCAGCATTAAACCACATATTCTCTGATTCAATTCCAATAGCATAATGACGACCGCTTCCTATAGGATATAAATTAATTCTAGTACCTGTATCTGGATCGGAAGTACTTGGTGGAGCAACATTATTAGTACCAAATTTTAGTTGATTATCTCCTAAAGTTAAATCACCGGTTAATGTACCACCAGCTAATGGTAGGTGTCCAACTTGAGAATATGTATATGCAGTATCCCAGTCTGATTTATTGTATCCAGATGCTGATAATTGCCCATCTATAGAAAGATTACCTGAAGCATCGAGTGTCATTCTTTCTGTAAACGTACCATTGGAGTTACTCTTGTACCAAGAATGTTTATCACCCGTGTAATAGGCAACAGTTGAAGAGTGTATACCAAAACCACCATTCCAACCTGACCCGTTATCGTGCATAACGATTTTGTTAGGTCCTCTTGCTACATCGTTATGTGAATTGTCGAATACTATTTTACTGTATTCTAAATAGGGTTCTTCACCACCGGCAGTAAGACCATCGGTAATATTAAGACTACCTGTTATAGTATCACCTCCAGTACTTACTCTTTGAGCAAGTTTGGTGTCCATTTCAGTTTCAGTATAGTATCGTCCATCATGAGTGTGTGAATCGTTAGCTACTACTGTAGTAATAGTAAGATCACCCATGTTATTAAATGTTCCTGTACCTGTTACATCACCTGATAAAGTAAGGTCCATATCATGGAACTTGCTCAAGTAATTAGAAGATACGTGTGTTTGTGTAGCTACTCTTTCTGTAGCTTCATATATAGTACCTTGAACAGTAAGAACTGAATTACCAGCAGATGCGGGAACAAGCTTCATCGTTTCATATGTAGCTGCCCCTGAAGGACCGTGAGTCCATCTAAAGAACTCATTATTGTTGTCGTTAGTGTGGAATTCTAATCTAGAATCAGTATCACCATCGGCAGTATTATAAAACTTAATAGAAGCCCCGTCTGTATTTCTAGACCAAACAATACCTTCAGCATCATCGCTAAAAGTAATGTTACCAGTCATTGTTCCTCCCGATAGTGAGAGTTTAGTAGCAATACTATTAGTAATTGTTGTAGCAAAATTAGGATCATCTCCTAATGCAGCTGCTAACTCGTTAAGAGTATTCAATAGGGCAGGTGCACTATCACTTAAATTATCTATCGCAGCAGTAATATCTGCAGTTGTTGCATAGTTATTATCTGTGAGATATTGTACTGACCAATCTCTTGTTGCAATTCGCTGACCGTTGTCTGCTGTTGCTGATCCAGAAATTGATACATCACCTTGTATATCTGCGTTACCCCCAGATATAAACCCATGTTTTATTTTAAATTCGTTTGCCATTGTTTACTCTTTTTCCCTATCCAAAGAGACGGTTAGCGTTTATTATATAGTTCTTGTCTGGTATTTAATATGGAATGTAGGATCTGGTGCTTCAAATAATACTGAAACTACTCCTGCATTATTTACTGCTGTCAGTAAACAGGCACTCGTATCACCAATATCCATTGTACTTGCTTCGTTAAACCTAACTTCATTAGCATTAAAAACTAATTGAAGTGTTCCTGATCTCATGTGCTCTTTAGTCTCATTGTAAATTGTAAAATCTACAAATGCACCAATATGAACATTAGAACCAAATGATGCTATAGTCTGTGGAACAGGATTACCTGTACCTGAACCTAACGCAATTCTTGCAGCATCGTCACCACCAATAATTAAATATCCTGATGACTTAATATTTCCATCAACTTCTAATTTTTCAGAAGCTGTTGTAGTACCTCCAATATAAACATTGCCAGTTGGACCGTCTATTGTCATTCTATAGTTAGCACCTCCAGATTGGAAGTACGTATTACTAGTAGATCTAAAGGTCAAATGACCTGAAGAAGACATTCCTGATTGATACTGGTTATTTAAGTCTCCTAAGTAAAGTGATGGAGGTGTTCCAGTAGTATGCTTTGGTTGAATTTTAACTTCACCTTCTACATGCAGTTCTTCAGTTGGGTTAGTAGTACCAATACCTACTCCAGTAGAATTAATACGCATTATGTCGGAACCAGCAACTCTAAACTGAGAATGACTAGATGTCTTAAAGTTTATATTGTTCCAGTCTAAATCATCTCCTGCGGAACCAAGGTATAGAGTTTGAGTACCGTCTGTAGCTCTAGGTCTTAGATAGTTTGCACCTCTTTCAAATTCAACTCCGTATCCAGTTATATAAGTAGAACCATCTGTATCATTGTAGTCTACTCTAATCTCTCCTTTTGAGTGAACTTTAGCTTGTGGACTAGTAGTTCCAACACCAACGTTGCCATTCCCATCAATACGTGCTTTTTCAGTACTACCTGTAAAGAATCTTATAGGATTAACACCTGTTCCTGACGTTACGTAACTTTGAATATAATCTGTGCCAATTTCAACTGTTTTAGTGGAATCTCTTACATAAACCCTACTGTTAGCTTTGATATATCCGTTTACATCGAGTTTAAAAGCACTTCCAGGAGTAGTGGTACCTATACCAACGTTACCATCGGAAGTAATACGAACTCTTGTGGTATTATTAGTACCTAGATCTAAATAAGAAGCACTGAGCTGTCCTAAGAAGGTACCATCTGTGTATGCTCTTAGTTCAGTTGCCATGCTACCTGAATCTAATCTCAAAGTAGCAGTGCCGGTTCTTTGTACTTCAATACCTGAACCAGATGTAAATGTAGGAGTCTGTGTACCTACTCCTAGATCAGCATCTGTAGATAGAATACCATCTGTGTGTAAAGCGTGGAAACCTCTAATATTAGAATGAATAGCGTATAATTCGTATGCGCTAAATACTTCATTCTCTGCTATTACAGGCTCTTCTATATCTCGTTGGAAATCATTTATCCACTCATCATAAAGACTTGTTTCTGCTTTTACAAATGAAAGTCCTGTAAATGCGTTTGCGTCTACATAAAACTCATATGTACTTGTATCAATCTGTCTTACGCGTACTTCATTTACCAATGAAACAAAGCCTTCTGTATACCAGTGACAAGACGCATAAATACCATTGTTTTGAGAAGATCCATTAGAAGTTCTAAATACAATATGTAAGATCGAATGCTGACCATAGTTTGCATTGTAACCTTGTCCTGCGTTAAATTCAAGCTTAAGATTTCTACCGCTTTGTCCAGTAAGAAGCGTACCCAGCTTATGCCAACCTGCAGATCCTTGATTAAGATCAGGCGATTGAGAACCATACGCACCTATAACACCAACTGTACCTACTACAGATAATTTACTTGAAGTAGGATTCGTATCTCCAATACCTACATTTTGATTTGCATCAATTGTAATTGCAGTAGTGGAATTGGTTTCAAGGTATAATTTATTTGCTGTAGTAGTACGAATAGTACCGGCACCATTAGTAAATGAGAATCTTCTATTTGCACCTGTAATGTTGAAGTCTGTAGACCCCATTACTTTTACATCACCGTCAATCAAGAATCTTTCAGATGTACCGCTATATACGTGCAGTGCACCTGCTGGATTAACTTTACCAATACCTACATTACCACCAAATGGTTGAAGTGCAATGTCCCAATCAGCAGTACCCGCTCCGTTAGTAAACTGAAGACCTACTGAATTACCATTATCGACTTGAGCAATTGCAAGTGATCCGCTATTTAAAACATGAGGTTTAAACTTAGCTACTGCATTTGTAAGCATTTCTGCTTTTGTAGTAGAATTTGTATCTACAGTAGATGCTGCTAAAAATCCACCTACTTGAATAGCATTTGTTGTAGTCGCCCCACGGTCAGTAACGCTATCTAACGTGTCTGTCTCAGTGTATGATGTTAGGTAAGTAGAAGTGTCTACAGTAATGTTACCAGAAGCATCACTAGTAAGTAAGCCTGCTCCGTATGCAGCAAATCTAACATTACCACTAGAATCAATGCTAAATCTAGAATTACCTGCACTTGTTGGATTACCTGAGTATATAACTAGGTTAGTTCCATCCATATAGATTTCACCATCACCCCCAGCTGTAGCATCAAACCAAAGTCTTGGAGATTGACCTCTAAGTATTAACTCAGCACCGTTTGTTATATCAGATACTGCTAATGTAGTTGTTGATGGTGTATACCCAGATACCAAAGCATCTGGACCAATATGCATTTTAGCTTTTGGTGATGTTGTACCAACACCTACGTTACCATTACCTAAAATACGAACTGCTTCACCTTGGGTACCTGCATTATCTGTTTTAAAGGCTAAGTAACCGGTATTATTAGCATCTGTGGTACCACCTTCTATTGCTGCATACCCGCCTACATTATTTGTGAAGTTAATGGTGGCACAGACATCGGTAGTGTTGTTGTTAGCGTGTTTTAGTTCTAAGACTGCTCCGGCAGCATTACCGCCATCACTCTCTATTTTAACAGTCCCACCAACAGTGTGTAGTAATTGATTTGGATCATCAGTTCCGATACCTACGTTACCGTCTCCGGTAATGCGCATTCTCTCTGCAAGAGTATTTGCAGAAGTACTGGTGTAGAACTGAAGATTACCTCCGTTTGTATTTGTTGCCCAAGGGCTTGAATGAATCTTAGCCTGGTCTGTTTGAGTTCCTGATGAAGTTGTTCCGTAGAATAGAAGACCGTAACTTGAAGCATTGTTACCAGTTCCTATGCTGGATAGCTTAATGTTACCCGTTACTTCCAGCCTTTCGGTTGGAGTTGTTGTGCCAATACCTACGTTTCCTCCTGCACGCAAAGTCATTATATCTGCGACAGAAGTAGATCCTGCATTATTTGCTAATTGAAACCTTAAATCAGCAAAACCATGAGCAGAAGCTTCCCCAGTAGTATTAGGTCCTGGAGTAACAAGGTTTAATTTAAAATATTGTTTATTTAAGCCACCATAATCGTTTATAGTTCTATTACTTCTACCTGTAAATATTGTATAAACAGAATTTGAAACTATACTTCTTGAGGAGTTTACAATTCCATTTACATCTAATTTATCTTGTGGGGTTGATGTTCCAATACCAACATCACCAGATATGTCAACATCACCATTAATATCAACGACTCCAGTATTATTTGCAGTACCTATAAATACATTACCTGCGTTTGACTGACCATTAGCAGAACCGAATAAATACATTCTAGGTTCTGATCCTGCACCAGTACCAATTTTTAAGTTAACATCAGTTTCTCCCTGAATACCTACATATGCATTTGCAGCACCCGTAAATTCAATAGTATTACTTGTAGTAGCACCTCGTCCAGTTACATCTGCTAGGGTATCTGTAGATGTACTAATCAGTGAACTAAAGTCAACTGTAAATGTACTTGAGTCATCTCTAGTAAATGTAGCTACACCCTCTGCGTCAACAGTACCACTAGTAATTCTTGCTAAATTGGTATCGTCTAAGTAAAGCGATAAGTCTATTTCTGTTACAGCTCCAGTTTCATCACGATACGAAAGAATGTTGCTCGCAATAGAAAGTTCTGTAAGTGTTTCTGAAGTTAAATATCTTCCATCAAGATCTACGGTAAGATCCGTTAATCCTTGACGTGTAGCAGTAAGAACACCATCAGTGGTATTAAAGGATAGTCCAGTAAGATAATTATTAGTAGTTGATATTGTTCCGGGTACCCAGTTCGTACCATCCCATACAAGAGCTTCACCATTAGATGGAGTGCTTGTTACAGTATCTACATCTGAAAGCTCATTTATACCTCCTACTGACGATTTAATTTGTTGTGTAGGATCAGATGCGTAAACAATAAAACTAAACTCAGAAAAGCTGCTTGGTGTTCTACTTTGAGAATTATCATAAAATTCAGCTCTAAATCCTGTTGTAGTTTTATTTGAAATACCAACAAAGAAATCATCAAATACCTCTGAATCTGTAATTATTATATAATTAGTATCTGGCTGAGCAGTAGTAAATGTAAAATCTAATGAAGAATTAGAAGAGTTCCAGTTTGACCAACTTATTCCTATGCCAGAACCATTATTAGTAGTATTAACACTTGCAATTGCAAACGGTACAATAGCCGTTGCTGTTGCATTAGCTGTGTCGTTACTTGTTGATACAACCCACTCTTGATTTACAGAATCGTATTTAAGAATTGCATTATTAGTTAATCCCGTAAGATCTACATCTGTTAAGTCTGATATAGCTGATACAGCATTAAGGGATGATAGATCTATGCTACCAGCAAAAGCATTACCCGTTCCTGTAAAATCTAAACTATTACCATTAAGAGCAATATCAGAAATATAATCAATAGACCCAGTAGCTGTAGAGTTAATGGTAACTACTCCTCCTGCACCGTAACTTACGCTAATATCAGTGCCGGCAACAATATCTAAGTTACCACCAGATTGTACAGTAGTACGCTGTACACCGTTAGTCTTTAAGTTCCAGCTAACATAGTTATCATAAGTTGCAGAACTATATGCTAATGACCCTAGTAATGTAGGAGTAGCTACTCCATTTGCATTACCTACCCAAGCATATCCTTGAGGAATATTAGGTACATCATTAGATCTACCTACACCCGTTACAATACCTCCACCATTAGTATTATGTTGTTTAGTAACAACACCTAAGTTTTGAATGAGATCCGTTCCAGTAGGTTTGATATCAGTCCACCCACCACCAGGTGCTACATATACTGTAGTTCCTGAAGGGTATAAAGAGGTGTCTATTCCTGCTATTTCACCATATGCTACAGCGCGACCTTCTGCTTCTTCTGCTATATCCTCATCTGCAATAAATAAGGCAGGCATAAGAGCAGGGTCAGAAGCATCTGCAGGAATAACATCAGAAACATTACCTGCTGTTTGCCCGATAACAACAGCAAGGGGTGTACCCTTAAGGATTAAACCTCCGCTTACGTTTCTTACAGTAGCATATACCGTTTCAATATCCGTAAGTTGTGTTTGTAGTGCAGATAAATCTAAAGATCCTGTAAACGCGCTATTAGTTCCTGTAAAGCTAAGGGAAGCACCATTGAAGGTTACATCAGAAATGAAACTATCAGTGGTACTATACCCTAAAGCTTTTACCCAGGCGGTTGTTGCAATATTCGTTGAATTATCAGACGTAGCAACGGTGGTTGCAGTAGCAGTACCTAATGTAGTGGCACCGCTTACTTGCAAACCGCATTCTATTAAAACATCACTTAAAAACTTCTTACTCATTGCAACAACTTTATATTATAGACTAATTTAAATTTTTTTATTAGCCTACCTTCATAACCATTACCTGCAATGCACCTTCTTCAGGAGCAACGCAGAAATCAAGTTCTACATTATCCGGATCCACTCTACGTACATCACATTCAACTGTAGCACCTGTTGCTAATTCCATTACCTGTACAATGCAGAACAAAGAGTTCAATGCGTGGTTAACAGGTACAGTTGTAGCACCACCTGGTACAGGAGCTGTGTAACGTAGCTTAGCAAGAGTTGCTGGAGTTACCGCACGAGCAGTATCTACCATTGCATTAGTCTCAGAACTTGTAGCAAGTTCTACAACCCCTTTATTACTATCTGTAGCATCTTCAGCTGCAATTGTAATAACTGAACCTGAACCAGTTGCTGTAAGACCTTCTCCAGAGTTAATTGTAACTTCTGAAGTAGCCCCAAGTGAAGTTGCTGTACCACCATCATCAGAGTATTTAAAGGTAATACCTGAAGAAACGATAGCAGAAGTACTAACACTCTTAACTACACCGTTAGAATCAATACCGATAATTGTTGCAGTATCATCTCCGGTTACGCTACCTAAAGTTACCTCACCTGATAGTGTTGAAGCACCTGAAACAGAAAGAGTCGTACCTACTGTAAGAGCAGTACCTACATCTAATGTTGTAGTAATGTCACCAATATTTGCTGTAAGAGTACCTTCAGCCTCAATATCTCTAGCAAGAATATCTACGGTGCTTGTCCAAGCAACATTAGCCGGAGCAACGGTACCGTCTTCAGCACCAACATTAGCAAATACAAACTTATCGTTTGCTTCAGACCACAATACAGAAATGTTACCTTCTTCTTCAGAACGTACAACTACCCAACCAGCATCGGTTGCTGCAGGAAGCCCTCTATCGTGTCCTTGGTTAAGAGTAAGGTAAGCGTCACCAAGCTGTACTGTAGTGGATTCAAAAGTTACGTTAGTAGCTGTACCAACAACACTAAGATTACCATTAATAGTTACATCGCTACCAAAAGTTGCGGTTGAACCTACATCAAGAGAAGTACCAATAGATACATCTGTACTTGTTGTAAGACTATTTACGGTAATACCACGAGTAGTAATACTACCATTGTCAGTTACATCTTGCAAAGTGAATCCGTCACCAGCACCGCCAATATCAGAAAGAATCTGAGCAGGCGTTCTAAAGTCTACGTTACCTGAACTGTCAAGAGTAAGAATCTTACTTGCTGCAACACCTTCATTTACAGCGTTAGCAATATTAAGAGTACCTCCTGCTGTAACGTCACCAATAATGGTTACATCATCACCATCAAAAATTGTATTCTCAACTTGTACATCGCTTGTATCAGAAGAAATAAATACTCTAGCAACAGCTGAACTAATAAGCAGCATTCCCGCTTGAGCTCTAATAATGCTATCTGTAGGATTATTAACATCCCCCATTCTTAAACCTCCATAGAGATTTAAGTTACCTTCAATCTGATTCCACTGATCAGCACCTGTTTGAATAAAATACGTGTCTGCAATAGTTACAGGGCCGGTAGTATAAAGACCGGCTGTATCAATTTGACCGTTCGATGTAAGAGATGCTACTTCAATGCCATTTGTAGTAGTAGACCCGTTGTCAGTAACTGCTTGTAGATCTACAGTACCTGCAGCACCACCAATGTCACTCAAAATTTCTGCTGGTGTTCTGTAATCGACATTACCAGAAGAATCCAAAGTAAGGATCTTAGTTGCTACTCCGCCTTCATTTGCTACTGAACCAAGATTAAGAGTAACTGCTGAACTAACAGAAGCACCATCATCAGTAAGGTTAGAATCAACAAAGTTGGTACCATTCCATTTTGATAAAACGTTAGCTGTTAAGCTATCCGCACCTGTAATCGCAACATCATCTGCATTTACAGTAATACCGGTACCAGCACCTACAGCAAGTGTAGCGCTAAATGCACCATTACTAGTAGAAGAATCTCCAGTAAGACCACCAGCAGCTACAATTTCTACGCTGGTAATGTCTCCTGACATAGATGCCCAATCTGTACCATTGTAGAAGTACATTTGACCATCCGCCGTGTTAAAGTAAATCTGACCACTTCCAGGTGAACTGGGAGCTGCTGCCAGATTGTGTATTGACGCATTCTGCAATTCACATTTGCTGAGGTCAATAGAGGTTAAAAACTTTTTAGCCATGACTTATTATTAATTAAAATTAATTGAGATACGCTTTTCCGGAGAACGCACCACAAAATGTTATTGTTATTTGATTTAAAGAGTTAATAGTAACCGCACCTTCCACCTGATTGCCGGAGGAATCAACCACGGTTACTGAAGGATTTTTATTTAATGAATGTGTAATAACCCAAGTATCAGAAGGTGTGTTCTGATTATGGGTATGACTGCTTTTGTATGTTTTACTAATAGAAGCACTGTTCCTACGCTGAATGGTAAAAGTAGTATCCTCGCCCTGATTAATAATGAAATCAACTACAGAGTCATCGTATGCTGTATTCCATGCGTTTATTTCATCATAGCTAGCACCTGATCTATCCCAGGTCTGACCTCCCCAGATAAACAAACTGTTTAAGTCTGTATCCCATACTGCAAGACCTATATGAGGCATACCTAAAGACATAGCTTGTCTATCCTCAGTAGATTTATTTTCTATGCGGGCATCTAGCAGTTCATTCTTAGCTAGACTTATATTGCTGTAAAACGTTTTCGTATTTGCCATTTTAGCTTAGGTATGCATAACCACTAACAGGTTCTGTAAATACAATTTTAATAGTGCTATCATCAACAGGAACCACGATGCCCTCAAACTCGTTTCCTTGAAGATCGGTAGTATATACGTTTGGAATAAATCCAAAGTTGTGTACAACCAACCATTCAGTAGCAGGAGTAAGCTGCTCATGAGTGTATTCATTGTTTCTATTGATATTAATTAGCGGGTTAACGTTAATTCTAGTAATAGCACCACCAGCGTTAATTTCAATAATGTTTTGCTGACCCTCACTACCATAGTTATATGTAACATTGGTGTCAATGGGTGCGTTAATTTTAGGTGCTGTGGTTCTGCTACCTGTTCTTACTAAAGGATTATAGTAAACGGCAGTATTAGAAATAGTTCTTACTGTTGCATCATCAATATCATTCTCTTTTGCAAGCTTTTCCCAATTACATATATCAAGCTTATTTGCAAGCTTTTCATAGTCTTTTGTGAACTTTACTGTAATACCAAAGCGATCTTGTCTGAAACGCTTGTAAACAGCGTCAGCAAAGTTTTTAAAGATTGATATTTGACGATCTAAGTAACTCATTTCTTAAGTGTGACTGTTACTGCTTTCAGATTAGTTTCATAGTTATTAATACAACTACTACAAACTTGTTTACCATCACTGGCAATTCGCTTCTGACATCCGCAGGTAAGTTTCGATTTACAATTTGGACAATTCATAATGTTGGTTTTAAATGTTTAACAAAGACTATTACAATCAAGATTCTTAAGTCTCTTAATTGCATATTGAAGAAGTTCTAATCCTTCACTAGGATTACCACAATATTCAACTTTTGCTTTAGCTGCATCGATCAACGTTCTAATGTATTTCATTTCATACATAGCCTGCTTTACTTCTGTTGAAGGTTCACATGCAGCGACATCAATCTCACACAATTTTTTGTAGTAGGCGTTTAGAGTCTGTGTAGTTCTTAAATGATTGTATTCCACCCATACCTTGTCATTAGGGGAAACACTGTACCTGATTACATATATACCATCAGGTAATGGTTCATTATCGCTATCACACCCTGTAACTTGGATGCCTAATGTACATGCATTTAGAACTAAATTAAAGCCAGGAATAGCTTCAATGTTTCTGGGAGCATTAAACCCCGGAGAGGTAATTTGTAGAGTACCGCACTCAACAGGTAAATTACTCAGGTAGCTACTTGTATCAACTACTCTAAGAAGCCTGTCATTTGCAGTCTCAGGAACCTCTAACGTTAAGATATGTTTTGATGCCATGATTATATTAGATAACAAGGTATAGTTCACCCACTATTCATACATAATTTACGAAATATTAGGCAGCATAACAAAAAAAGGGGATGAAGAAAATCACCCCCTTTCGTTATTGTATTTAAAGTACTCTTAGAGTTCTTTCAATGCAGCTGCACCAGCGTCATAAATTTCAGCTAGTTTACCTAGTTCAAGAAGCATTGCTTCTAGTTGATTAGTCCAACCGTGAGCAACGTCAACAGCGATAGAGATCAAGTACTGATCGTTATCCATAGTACCGCTAGGGTTGCTCTTACGAGGAACACTGTGAAGTACGTAGAACATATCGTATTGAGCAGTACGATCTACTTTGAATGCAGTTTCATCCAAAATCTCACGCATTCTGCTATCTTGTTGGAAAGGATCTTGAGCGTAACGGTTAGTCAAAATCAACTGACGAATAACAGATTCACCAGAACCACGAGATTGAACACCATCAGTACGTGCAATGCTAGTACAAATTACGTTACAAGCGTCACCAGTTTCATCAACTTCAGAAGCATACAACTGAGAAGGCTCCAACTCATAGTGATCAGTAGGACGGAATCCTGCATCACCGAAGTGAGTAGATACAGCTGAGGTAGCTTTAGCATCAATAACGATACGGAATTCACCGTGACCAGAAGTAGTTACACTGTGACCAGCAGCAGAAACCCAAGCAGAAGTACCAACATCCCACTTTTCTACAGTTGCTGTAACAAATGGAGAAACCAAAGGATCACCATTAATTTGATCAGCCCAAGCAGAAAGAACAACGAAAGGATCAACAGAAGTTTGACCTTCTACACAACATTTCTCAGTCCAATCAGCTACAAAGTAAGCGTTACGACCTAAGAAACGAAGAGCAGGAGAACCTTTAACGTCCAAACGCAAGTAGCGCTCTACACCACAAGTAAAACAATCACCTGCTGCTTTTACAAGCACCTGAGAAGTTACTTCAGAAGAAGCACGAGAAACCCAGATGTCAGAAACATAACGAGGATTGATTCCTTTAGATTTTACAGATTCTTTGTAACCACCGTGAAATGGTCCAAGTTTATCAACATCATGCAAGCTACCTTGAGCAAGAATGTATTGATTAATACCTGCTGCAGGAGCAGCAAGAGAGATGTAGTCTTTTGCATTCAAAAGAGCTAGTTCACCAATTCCTAGAGCGCTAGAAGGAGTTCCTGCACCTGCAAGAGCCTTAGCTACTAGGAGTTTTTGATAGGCATGTGGAAAGTAAGCCATGATTAAAAAAAATTAAGGTTAAAAAAAATTAGTTCAAAAAGTTCAACTTATACTTAGCGGTATTAATCGTTGACTTCAGTGTATCCATTTCATTTATAATAGACGAACACGTCATCATCGACTGTACCTCACTAATTAAATTATACAATTTTTCTAAATAATCCAAACAATCATCTACGGATGTTAAAATATAACTGTCCATAAGTGCTTTGTCTGTATCTAGAATTATCATTTTGTGTCCTTGATATTGTTCAGCAAGTGAATCTGCTCCATCTTTAATTGCATCATAAAACTCGTTTAGCGCAATATGCTGAGCATAAGAACCTGTACCTGAAACTTTTAGGTGCAATTTGTGCGTTAAAACAGAAGCATTTAAAAGCTCTGCTACTAGAATTCCAACTAGTTCATCTGCTTTTTCACCACCCTTTGGTCTAGATAATCTTTGTAGTGCCATTAGTTATTCTTTTCTGCAGATTGAGAACCGCGTTGGTACTGAATAATAGACTCAATATCACCAGCAAGAATACTCACTGTTTCATCAATCAACAATTCAACAATATCATCTTTAAATTCGCACTCTACATCTGCAGCTGATAAAGCTTGTGTATAAGGATCCTTACACCCTGCGATTTGAATGTTGATTGGTTTTCTATAGTAATACAAAGACGGTCGTACTAAATCGAACTCATCGTTTGTATATAAGCGTACTCTATTATTCATAAGAGTAGCAAACATTTCTCCCCACTCCCAGCTAGGTTTTTTGTTTACGTCTCTAAGTAATTGATCTACATTAGCTTCTTCTGCTAAGTAAACTGTCATACTTCTAGGAGGACAGCATTCATCTTTTGCAAGTGTAGCTACCCTCTTATACTCTAGGTAATCTGAGGGTAGCTCGCTTGACTCATAAAACAAAACACGGTCCTGCACATTTAAGTTGGTTTGTTGCATTAAAATTTGCAGGTCGTCTATTCTTCTCTTTGATTGCTCGTCACCTTCTTTAAAGATGTTACTAGCATGCAACTGTCTACGCACCCATTCTAGCTGCGCTTTATTAAAAGCTTCAACAATTTGCCAGCACTCGATGTTATCATAATCGTTGCTAGCAAGCTTATTCAGCCTTTGTTTAATTTTGAGTTGTAGAGTTGCGTTGTTCATAATGTATTAGTTAAGAACCACAGGCTTCACATTCCGGATCATCAATACTACAAGCTTTAGGTTGCTCAGCTTCTTCTAGCTCATTAACCCAATCAGCAAAATCACCTTCCATCATATCCTGAAAGTCATCTTCTTTTTCTAGTTCAAAATCCTGAATATCTTTATCAGCCATTTTATAATTATTTAGTTGTTCCAGTAACTTTCTACATCACTCATTACTTGCATCAAGATTTCTTCATTCAACGGGTTCTTTAAGAACTCTACAACATCACTAGGTGTACGACCCATTTGTGATCCGCTTAAAGTATGATAGATCATACCATCTGATTTATTAGTAATGACTTTATACCTAGCAGCATCCTTAACAATTGCACGTAGCTTTAATGTTTCCATTTCTTCATCTACTACTGCAAGGAACTGCTGTGCAGTTTTCTTTTTATCTTTTTCTACAGATAAACCATTAATGAATGCATCCATATTTTCATATAGTACATCATTAGGGGTGCTCTTAGTATATTGAATGCTATCTACATCAATTACTTTAGCAATCAAGAATAGCTTGTTAGTGTTCTTATCGTAAAGCTTCTGTAGTTCTGATAACGCTTTATTGCGAAGTTTAGTAACTTCAGTTCTGTGTGAAACTGTAGTTTCTACTTTGTCTAAATAAAACTTAGGTGCTTTAGCCATTTTGCTTGCAGCTTCTAAGCTCTTACCAACCATTGAAAAACCACCTGCTTCAATTGCACAAAGCTTAATAAGATCATAAGGATCTTTAGCAGGATCTAGATAAACCGGTTCATTACCGCAACGAAGACTAATTCTACCCCAGAAATCATCATTATCTGGACGAAGGAGTTTTACTTTGTTCCAAAACTCAGGATCATCTGCGTTTACAATGTTAGCTGCTAATTCTTTTTCAAGCTCAGAAACAAGCTCTCTGATTTGCTTAGATTTTGCATCTCTCTCTGAAGGAGGTAGAGTTTTAATCTCTGGAGCAAATTCATTAAGTCCAGTAAGGTAACGTTTAACACCATTAGCTTCTAGACACGCTAGTTGCTCTTCATGATACACGTTATCAAACAAGGTCAGATTATATTTTTCTAGACCCATATTGTCTTTTCCTGGGTTAAACATAGGTCGAATAGCAATCTGCTTTTTCTTGTTTGCTTGATACTTTTCAATAATTGTTGTCATAATGTTGGTTTAATTTAAGTTATGGTAAACTTAGTAGCTGTCAGAGTTGCCAGCTCTACCAAAAGCATACGGTCTTTCAGCACAGGCGTGTAACAGCTGGAAGTAAAAATCGGAGGGATTTTACTCCCCCCGATCTACTTCATATGTTAGAATGATCCACCAGTGATTGGGTTTCTCATTACGATCTTCAACACTTTAGTAGCGTCTTTAACCCAGATAGCTGGCATCGTTTGAGACATGAATACACGGTAACCATTAAAGTTTCCAGAAGACTGGAATCCTTGAGTACGTCCCATGTAATCCATAGTACCATTTTGGTAGAACCACTTCAATTGGTTATCCCAGTTCAACTTCAACAAGTAGATGTTGTCGTTACCGTTTTCAGTAACATCAAATACTACAAAGCTGTAAGAGCTCAATGGGTGACCATCGATAAGAGGATTCTCAATATCGTTAGTGTGCAAGTTATCAAATGCAGGGTTCAACACGAACTTAACGTTTGCCAAGAATGGGATAACGTAAGAAGTGTAAGCGAAACCGAAGTTCAAGTCCATGTTAGTACCTGAAACTGCACCGATGTCAGTAGCGCGAACCAACAAACCTGATGCGTTAGCTTCAGCTTTGATAGCTTCGTTTACCATCTTCATACCACCCAAACCAGTTTGAACGATAATCTGACGATTTGGATCTGGTCCTTGCAACTCTACACGACCTTGATAGAAGTTGTACAATTCTGCTTTGAACATGTCTAGAGAGAAACCAGACTTGTTGTAGATGCGTTTGAATGAGTTATCCAATTGCTTCCACAAACCTACAGATAGACGTACATCATCTGGTCCGTCTTGCTTAACGCGACCACCTTGTCCCCACATCAAGTAAGTTTCGATATCGCTAGCAATTTTGCTCAAGTGAGCAGCTTCCATAGATGTCAAGAAAGTACGAGAAAGAGTACCGTTATCGAATGCACGCTTAACAGCATCTTTACCCATCTTAGATACCATGTCTTCCAAGCTAGTAATAGATGGATCCATGTTTTGATCAAAGTTTCTCCAGATCTCAGTTACAGGTACAGAACCATCTGCACGCATACCACCTTTGATCATCATGTCTGCACGAGAAGAAACAGAGTAGTGTACGTGAGCTTCAGCACCACCTACGAAGTTGTAGAACTCACGGAATCCAGTACCGAATTCACCGATATCAGAGAAACGCTCACCGTATTCACCACGAGCAGAACCTTTACGGAACAATTTAGTACCAGCTTTCAAATAAGTGTCAGCATCGATAGGAGCACTGTTGTCGTTGTTCACCAACTGTACAGTGTAGACAAAACCATCAGTTACAGGAAGGATGTCGTCAGTAGTAACGTACATTTCCATACCGTTGTACTTGTCATAAGTGATGATATCACCGTGACCGAATGCACGCTTGTTCAACTTGATAGTGAAAGGTACACCATCAGCTCCAAGAGAACCGGTTTGTGATTCCAAGATGTAAGGAAGATCCTGAGCTACAGGAACTTGCCACTTGTACTCACCACGAGCGTTATCAACAGTGATAGTGTTTTTACCACCGAATGATGCCATCTGATAGAGTGGCATCTCTACTTTTTGAGCCATCGCCCAAAGATCAACAGGACCCATATCAGTAGGTTCTGCTCCACCAAGCATGTTAGCTAGGTGATAGGAATCAACGTGAGAGCTAGCTTTGTAGCTAGTGTCTCTCAAGAAAATCCCATTGTTTAAAACAGGTGTTGCCATTGTTTTAGAGATTAAAATTAATAGTTATTGTTAAAAACGTTTAAAAATAT
>Ga0181591_10001703_pt1 | contig 19067 bp, 15 predicted proteins | sample 071ome_33_FD_133757 | JGI IMG/M metagenome (GOLD analysis project Ga0181591, IMG submission 133757) | Coastal salt marsh microbial communities from the Groves Creek Marsh, Skidaway Island, Georgia - 071412AT metaG (megahit assembly) | ecosystem: Environmental > Aquatic > Marine > Intertidal...
AAGCAACAGAAACTGTTCTGCTTGCTCCCTGCATACCAACACCGCCCATGTCGATAACTTGACCTTGGAATAGTTTTTTGTGGAATGCATTTCCAGCACCAACCGAGTGACCAGTCCCAAGAACTTTAGCAGATGTCGTATTTGTAATTTCATTGATCACATAAGTGTCAGACCCTGTAGTCGAAATCACATCACCAACATTAAGCTGAGTCGTAAATGCAGTTCCCGAACCTGTAACGGTGTTTCCAGAAATCGTAATCGTTCCTGTCAGGTTGCTTGTGTTGGCAGATTCGTTTAGGACAACATAATAGTTATCACGTGCTACTGCATCAGAAAGTGTTCCGCTACCAGTGAAAGTTTCTGAGGCAACAGTTGAGTTTATTGTAGCTGTACCACTTGAGCTGAATGAAAAATCAAACTCTTTTTGGAAAGTGTAATTTATATCAATGGCGTCTGACGAGTCCCTAAGAGTTCTTATCGCCCTTGCTGGTAATCTGAACACTGCCCGATTAAATTCAGCATCGTTTAATGTTGCTGTGCCATAGACGCTTGCCTTTGCATCAGAAAAACCAGTATTAGCATTATAATGGATACTCTTAACATCAGCAAATGTTTTGGCGGTATCGGTTATCTTTATGTCTGTCAGATATATTCTGTATCGAGCGTCACTACTTCCTGGAATACCAGAAACATATTGCACATCACGAACACGTGCAGTGCCCATCGATGTACCAGAAGCAGCGGTTGTAGAAAATGTGCCATTCGCAGTACTCTTATGTTGAGTTTCTCGGAGTGTTACAGTTTTTTGATTTACTGTGTCCCAGTTACCAACAACTTCGTGCGCATCAATATAGTTTCCATATGACGCATAGATTTGTGCATCATTGATTTCTTCATAGTCAATACCTTTATCAATTATAACACGTTGAGGAACATAAATTTCATTGTCATAACCTCTAACATATGCCTTTCCTGGCTGAACCTCAACAACCAGCAATTCGTTGTTTCCAGATTGTTTAACGCCTTGGATTACTTGATTATCAATTGAAGAATTTAAGAATACACCTTGGTTGTTACCGACAACAAGATGTTCACGAATTCTAGGCTGCAGACCCTTGACTATATAATTTCCAGATTCGTCAAATGTTCGTTCAGCAAAATAATCTCTAATTGCACCATATTGTGGTTTAACAGATGATGCTTCAACACGTCCACCTGTGAATTGTACGAGCTCAACAAAATTATTTGATGCAATTTCATTTGGACCGAATTTAGTTAGAACCGCAGATAGTTTTAGACGATTGGCTCCTGGAGCTGTATAATTATATGCACCTTGAGCTGGATCTTGTAAAGTGCTATCATCTAGGTCTGTAACAATTGTTTCTACAATATTGTACCCAACGCGATATGTTGAATTAGATGGAACATATTTGTCTAAAATTAGTTTTTGTGCACCAACACGAATGAAATGGTCTTTTGCAAATAAAACTCCAGGACCTACAGAAAGCAACGTGCCTTGCCCAACTGAGTGGACATTCATCTGAACGTTTGCTGCATTTGTAGTGTTGGCAGTCCACTCTATAATTTCACCGACCGCCATTTGATTTATGGTATTATTTCCAGATGTATAGTCTACATAAAGCGTCTTTAGATGAGGTGTGTTTGCTTCAGAACCATCATTAACAATTACAACATTTGCAGTCAGACGGTTGGTTGTTCCGCGAATGGTCTTATTTAATAGAGAATACACATTAGCAGCAACATTAGACAAACCGCCGCTATCTCTAACCCTAATAAACTCTTGTTTTTGTTTATGATTAATTTCTAAGCCACGGACTGCTGAACCTTCTTTGAAAATATGTGAACCAAACCGATCAATTTGATTTTGCAGGATCGACTGCATCTGTGTAAGCTCACGAGCCTGAACAGAATAACCTGGGCGAAACAAGATCCTATGAAAATTTTTCGATTCATCAAAATCGTCATAATACGGATCTACATTTAGATTCGTAACCAGACTATTTGTATTGGCTTCAGTTGCCATTCCATGAACTCCTTATTATCTCTATTCTATATATTCTAGAATTGAGCGATAAATTGTAAACTTTCTATTTGTGCTGGGTCACGTGAAACCTTATCACGCTGTTCCCAGTATAACACATCACCAGTGAACTCTCTCACCGCTGGTCTAGCAAATGCAGACAACGTCGCAGTCACACCCGAATTTGCACCAGTGATTGTTGAATTGAGAGTATATGTCAAGCCTGTTCCTTTAGACTTAACATCAGTCAATCTTAATATACCTTCTGTGCCGGATGCATTTGTATTAGAAAACCGAACAACGTATCCTGTTGCATCTGCCGCAACACTACTTGTGATCAATTCATCTGCAGTAAAATCGCCAGAAACATTAGTCAGCGTCAACCTGAAACATTGATCAATGATACTTGCGTTTGCAGCTTGTCCATTCCTCAACAAAGGATTTGCAATAATACCAACAGATCTAAAATCATTATTTGTTGGCAGCGTATTACCTTCAGCCCCAGCAAGTTGTGCATTCAGAACAATTTTCTTAGCATACAATTCTTTCCACGCTTCTTTCCCGTGCCCGCCAGGTGGCGATATAATTGCCTGAGCAGTTGCGCCAGAACCATATGAGCTGTTTGCTACTATAGCAACATTCGCTCTAGCATAATTCAAACCTGCTGCAATTACATCTATCTTGCGAACCTGACCGCCAGCAGTATTAGAAACATATGCTTTTACAAGGTTTGCCGCCGAAGCACCCGAGTCGCCTTTTACTACAACTCTTGGACTAATAACATATTGTGTTTGTGTATTTGCAATCGTTGCAGTTGTATATGCACCATTAACTGTCACAACCTTAGTAGAACCATCATATGCAATAATCCTACGGATTTCGCCCAAACCTTTGCCAGCTTTAAAATATATTGCAGAATCAACATAGAATGAATCGTTAGCAGCTGCTGTAGTTGCAATTGTTACGGAAGAACTGTTTGCTGCAACAACGTTTCCAGATTCTGCAAAATATCCACTGCCATTTGCTGTAACTTTGATATGGTTTATAGCACCATTCGCCGCAGCTGTTTGCACTAAAAACTGATTACTTCCGTCGTCGCTATCAATTTTTTTGACTGGAATAAATGATGGACTTGCGAACCGTGCCTTATCTGCTGAAGATATAGAAAACATATATTTCCAACGATATCCATCGGAGGTAGAAATGATATCGGTGCTTGTTCCTGTTGGCTTTACTGTAGAGTTCGCTCCGCTATTATTATCTATGCATTTGTAAACATAGTTATCGTCATTCTGAATAACATAGAAATTCTTAGTATCTAAATTATCAGTTCTATCATTGTATTCTTCATACAATCTATTCGTCACCCAATCATGGCGTGTAGTCAAAAATCTTTCATCAGATTCATTGACTCGTTTCATAGCAATCATTGATGGCCAAGGATCATATGATGTTTCTGTTACACTATTTTTTGGTGTGGGTGCATTGCCTGTCGTATCATCGGTATGAGGAAGCGTTCGACCAATGAACAAATAATAAACATCTGGCGACGCTTCGCCTATCGATTCATACAACTGCCTCGCATTGTGCAGTCTGAAATACTCTGTGACAACCCCACCCATTGAATATACCTATTATGCAGAAGCAGTATATGTTACGTTAATCGTGTCACCACTGGTAACAATTTTATCACCAACAGTGAATGCACCTACAGAATAAAGTGTACTCGAAGTTTCACTTTTGGTGTTATTATTGGCAACGAAAGCTCCACCAATCGTAGCAGTTGCGTTAATCGAAAATGCGACAACAGAAGCAGTCGCTTTACTTCCGCTCGAGGCTGCTGAAAAAGTAATAGCAGGACGAGTAGATTGGCTGTATCCAGTTTTTTCTTCCCAGCCAGAGTGCGAAGCCATCGTATCGCCAGCAGCAACCGTTGGAGCAGAGTTAGCAAGACCCATGTACCAAGTTGTCTTACCAGCACCCTGAACTCCTGTGCCGAAGAAAACGTCAAGAAGAGCATTCTTTCCAACTGTTGTGACAAGGTTATCGATATCATCTTCCCACTTTACATTACCATCTGGTCCGATGCACGTGAATGTATAATAACCATGAGGATCAACCGTATCCCCAAGTGAACCACCACGAACAACTGAAGCATCAGTTGTATCAGTGATGTTAATTTTTTCTACAGTCATATTTACCTCCTAGATCGTAGAATATTTAAATTTCTATCGCTATTTATACTCTTACGACGCAGTGCTGTAAGAGAATCTTGCATTTGCTGTGACTGGCAAGAAGTCAGTGCGCAGCGTGAAGGCAGTATTCGAGAAGATCGTATTGACCGCGAATATTGCGCTTGGTGTACCAGTTGAAACTGGTACGAATATGAGATTGGTGCCTGGACCGCCAACCTGAATAGAGCCTGTATTCGCTTTGAGTGTTCCTCCAGCGAAGGAAGCTGTAAGACCTGCATCTGGCGAGACGGCAGTAACAAGCCTTGGATTTCCATCGAGTGCCTCGATTGGAATAGATTGGTATGTCTGAATTTGTTGACTTTGATACTCTTGTATGACATTGTTGGCATATTCAACTTTGACATAGTATTCGTCTTGTATAAAGTGCTCTGCAATTTGCTGTTCACTCGCAGATACAGATTCATTGATAGCAGGAACAAAGTCGGTTTGCTGAACTTGAGACTCGCTCGCTGATACAGATTCAGATACAGCAGGGGCAAAGTCGGTTTGATGAACTTGAGATTCACTCGCAGATACAGATTCATTGATAGCAGGAGCAAAGTCGACTGTTACAACCTTAGAATCGGTTGCGCTTGTAGTTTCATTAAGAATACCACTTGCAAAAATAGTTGCATCAGTTGCATCAGAAGCACTTGCATTTTCTATCAGCTCACCGACAGCAACATTTACTGCATCGACAGCATCACCAGCACTTACTGCTTCACTCTGAGATATTGTAGCAAATACAGTGTTTTGTACGAACTCATCAGAAGCAGAAACAGATTCGTTAACATCGACTGGAAATACCGAAGGCAACGTAAATATAGCAGTCGGTTGTAGATTAGCAGTGATAACAATATCAACCTGCCCAAACATTTTTGTTCCAGCAGGGTGAAGGATCTTTTCAACAATATTACGATATTGTTTGAGTCTCGTTGTTGCTCTCAAGACATATGAGTATTCCTGATAATAATAATTGTCTTGAAGTTTTTTATCCCAGCTTAAGAAACCCTTTGTATCGAAATACGAACCAGGATTCTGAATAACACCAGAAACAACAGCTTCACCAGAACCATCATAATGAGAAGCAGTTGTTGTTGTGACAGTTTTGCTATCTCGGTCTAATGTAGATGTATCACTATCCACTTGAGTTTTTTGATTCGTAAACGTAACGATTTCGCCCTGTTGGAAAGCTGAACCACCAGATGTAATTTGAATTACTGATGCTGTTCCGGGGGCAACGTTCGAAACCAAAATTGCATCATAACCACGTCTTGCACCACTGTAAGATTTACTCGGTTCACCCAAATCAAAAACTCGTTGATTCTTTATATTAAGTCCAGGCAAAGTCGTATAACCACTGCCAACATCATTTATCCTAATTTTCGATATAGCACCAAAAGTAATATTTTCAAATTTGAGTGCTTGAATTAGTGTATTAGCAACATTAGCAGTAGCAAATTGCGATGTCAGAGTCGCCGTGTTTGGTCCAGCCTGAAAGTTCGGACCCTGGTTCAGAGGCACCGTAGCAACAGGCAAAATAGTTTGAACTGCTAGATTTGCAGTTGAAGTGTTTGCAATTGCGGTGACAGATAAATCAAGACCAGTTCCCGTTGAGCCACTCACAGTAACTATGTTATTGGCGCCAACTTCATATCCCGAACCACCGTCAACGATTCTAGCAGTTACAGCTGTTCCGGTCGATGTAGCTCTAACCACACCTATGCCAGCGGCACCACTGGTTGTACCAGTTATATTAAGTAGATCTCCAACATTATGAAAAGCACCACCATCCAAAATATCTATCTGAATCAAAGAGCCTGCTGAGGATAAAACTTCAGCAGAGGTTCCCTCAGTATCAGACACAGTATCTGCATCTTTAAATATTCCTTTTACATTATCAAGAGTCAAGACATACTGAACAACACCTTTGAGTTGAATACGATAAACCTCAAGAACTGTAGCTGTACCGCCGCTCGAGCTTGTTATTTCACGACCACCTAAATCGTCAATATTTCCTGTAAATGGTGGACCAACAATTGCTGTAGTTGTTTTTATCCAACGACCGTCTGAGGCTCGGAGCATATCCTCGCCTGGATAATAAAATAGAACCTCATCATCAAACAAGGCTCTGAAAAGAGTTTCATAAGAATATTGAGATCCTCGTGACCGATAAAAATCTCTGATATATTTCGACAAAAGTTTCTTATCAGATTGTATGTTCTTAGGAATAGATGTCATGAATTCTTTACGGAACTCTTCGACAAAACTATCAAGCGTTCTATCAATGTCGGTATAATCGGGTAAACTCCGAGCAGCATGAATCGGCATCGGACCATTAGCGGTCGATGCTTGTTCCATAAATTCGTAATATGCTTTGAGAAAATCAACAAAACGAGGACCATCCTCGCGCATGAACTCAGGAAACTGAGATTCTACAAGCGAGGAGATCTTTGTTACTGTGTCTTCTGCTCCGGAAATTGCCATATTTCTAGTACGATGTTATTGTTTGAACGCCAGTTTGATTCAGTGAAGCTGTGCTTCCGATAGTCGTTACCTCCAACCTTGATGCACGAAGATTTGAAATATCATCAACTACATCTACGATAGTATTTGAAATCAATAATATCTGATTTCTCACTGGAGAAATATTATATGAATCAACCTGAACAATAATACTTAGGTCATCACCAACATATGAATTTGGCAAGAAGTTGGTTATTTCAACCTTCCCTGTATTGTAATTTATAGTTCCTGCAGATAATTCGACATAAATTCGTTTGTTGTTTGCGTTATAATATATTCTGAGCTTCCCTTCACCGTCATCATCAAAATAACAATTTGCTCTTGTTTTATATGTAAATGCTGAACTGCTCAGCGCATACTTATGTCCTGCATGCGGGTGATATATTGTACGATTGAACTGAATCGTGTATGTTTGTTTAGCATTGGTTCTTGGTTGTATCCTACGTTCTACTTCAACCTTTGCTTGAGAACCAACAATCGAAGGGTCGGCGTTATCTATTTCATCTAAGAACCGCGAAAGCCTAAAAGACCCCTCAAATGTATTAAGATTTGTGGTTTCATATGATGTAACTCTTGAACCAATTAAAGATGCAAGTTGAGCACCAGTTTTAGTTGTTTCATTTGGATCATACCGCACACTGATCGTTGGTCGGATATATAAGAAGGACGGGTCAACAAACTCAGCATCAATTGATTGGACATTATACTTGTTCAGAGTTTGTTTAATTCGTTCTTTTTCCGTTGCTGAAATAATATTACCAACCTTTGGCTTCGCGCATGCGTACACCTTACCATAAATTGGCGGATCATTTTGTTCGCCGCCCCAAACATTAACAGCACCGATGTTTGTAAACTCACGAAGAATGATTCGCTTATAATCTTCGACTGTAACAGCCCTGTTTTGGGTTTCATATGCACGAGGGGCATTATATCTAATTTGTTCTATTCCCTCTTCATAAGCACCGCCAGATGCTCTTCGTGCTATCGTGATACTGTAATCGGTTTCGCCCGAAATCGTTGCCGATGACGTAAAGTTGTTTGCACCATTGGGTTGGCTTCCGCTGCACACTCGATAATCGACTGTAACAATATCGTTGTTATCTGGCTTTTGTCCAATAACACCATCGCCAAATGTTATCTTATATTTCTTTTCTCTATCAGCCTCTACAAAAAATGCACGAGTTGTTGCCCCAACCGATTTAAGGTCGGATGCTCTTGTATATGTTTGTGCAACCCCACCCGACGTCACTTGAACAGAAATGCTTCTTGTATCGACTAGATCATTTGGTAGAATGAATGAAGTATTGGCTGCGGTATATACAAAATCGTGCTGAAGTGGAACACCTTCGACAATTTCTATATAATCCGCAAAACCATTGGTAGTGTTTGCATTAATAGTATATGTTGTTGGCGTGACAAACTCATATGAAACACCATTAACAGAAGCTGAAAATTTTGTATTCTTTTGAATAGTCAAAGTTGGGCTGATTTCAGTTGCAACTGCTGTGTTAAATGTAATCTTGACATTGGCGGTCGCTCCATACGCCGAACGAGGGAGATATCCTATTTCCTTCGCACGGGAGGCGACACTTTCGTATAGCTGCGCAGTATCAAGAAATGACTCGTTGAGTGCCATATTTGTGTACATGGCGTTATAGTATGTGTTGTAAGCAAGAAGATCCAACAATGTACCAATCGCTGAATCATCAAAGTTCATATCAGCGAACTCTGCTTTTCCTTGAATAAATGTCTGAAGATTTGATCTTATGGAATCAAAATCTAGACCAGTTACGGATATTGCTGTATTGGCTGGCATTAGCGAACTCTTTCTAGGATAAGCGTGGTTTCTACAGGCTCAGTCGAATTAATTGGTCGATATACAATATTCACACGAACATTATTTCCATCTGGGTTAGCGATCGCACGAACGTCTAATAGAACTGCTCTCGGCATATAGTTAGCAAAAGCAATCTCAACATCAGTTTCTATATCTGCCTCTGTTGTAGCATCTATCAGCTCGAACAGTCTTGCACGAATATCGCAACCAAAATCAGGCTTGTATGGTCTTTCAAACTTATTTGTCAGAACAAGATTCTTTACACCTTGCTTGACTGCATCATTATTCTTCTTCAAAAGAAGTTTGCCAGTGACAGGATGACTCCTAAACGACAAATCAAAATCTTTGTATAGGACTGTTTTTGTAGCAGCTGACATTTCTTATTTCTCCTTGATGCTATTTATTCAAAAAAGTCCATTTACATTTGATTTGTTTTACATTATAATGAGTAATGTCACGAGGGGTCATATTATATACTATAGATCACCTACAAACACATTCAATGACCCAGCTGCAGTCTGAGTATTAACATGCTCTTCATCATCTTCAGCAGCAGAATCTGGTGTATTATTCACAACAGCTATTCCTTCAGCAAATACATTTTTCGAACCAGCTATCAATGCACCAGCACCATGACTATTTTCATCTCCATTCACAGAAACAAGTTTTCCGTTTGCAAAAACAGTAGATTGTCCAGTGACGATTGTAGTTGCGCCACAAGCACGAGCATCTCCATTTCTATGTATAGCTGGCATCAGGTCTGTATTCCACCAGGTATATTAAAACCAAATATCTTCGATGCTCTTACACGAGCTGCTTCTTGCTCCTCTGGCGTTCCAGTGACAACAGGAACTGTACCTTTAGCATCCTCATCAGCAGCTGCTAGTCTTCTCTCTTCAGCATCAGATTCTGCTTGTAATCTTGCTTTCTCTTCATCTGAAATTGGTTCGCCTAACTGTTTTTCCACAGCATCTGCTTCAGCAGAAAGTTTCTGAACATCGATATTTCCCATCGTTCCAGACAACAGATTTCCTAGACTGTTCTTTTCATTTAGTATAGAATCCATAAATCCTGTAGATCCAGTTGCAGGCAAACCAGCGAATGGTGTTCCCTTTCTAGGAACTAATGTTGTTGCTTTGCTATCTGGTTTCGGATTTTCTACAAACTTGCGGAAAGTATCTCCGATTTGTTTGAACTGATTTTTTTGAATAAACTTGGTCGCATCTACATTTCTAGTAACATCTTGAATCTTCGTTTTGCTAGTTTTAGAAATTGCTTTCAGATCATCAACAGCAGCACTACTAATCATCTTTGCTAATGGAGCGAATACTGGTTTTACGATTGCTGGTGGCTCTGGTGGTGGTTCTAGTTTTTCAGGATCTTTTTCTGGAACCTTTTTGGGTTGAGCAAGCTCTTGCTCTTCTCCATCGATTATTTGTACATTCGGAATATCAACTGATGGTTTAAACTCAGGATTCGCAATCGACTCATACACTATTTTTTCTACATTTGTTCCAGGAAACTTATCTTTCAGTGTAGAAAATGATGCTCCAGCTGAGAGGAAGTTGAAACTTCCAATGCCCTTCATCAAACCTTGAACTTCGTCTTGAAGTTTTATTTCTGGAAGTTTTGGTAAATTGGCTGCTCCAGCAACACCTTCTTTTATTTTATTTGTTATTTCTCTAATGCCTCCACTTATCTCACCGAGATTACCAGAGATATTTCCTTTGATACTCGCAATCTTATTTGTAAGTTCTGATTGTTGTACATTTACTTCGTTGAGATCTTCACTTATACCAAGAGGTGCCTTCGGAACTTTTCCTAATAACGATTGAGGGTTCGATAAAACTCCAGAAAAGTCAAGCATGTCTGTGATGTTAGCACTTTCAAGATTTGCAGCCTTGAATGCCTCGTATGAAGGATATGAAGGAACATCACCCAGTTCTTCGTCGTGCTCAGCCATTTCTTCCTCACTCGTTGAGATCTATTCTAGCACCTGTGATTTTTACATTTCCAGATGCAGACATGTTTATTTTACCAGAGGTTCCAACAACTTTATCTGAAACGATGATTTCAGTATCCACGCCAATAGTTGTTTTGTCATTGCTTCCCATTATCGTTTCTTGTTTGTTACCATTGGTTGTTACATAGTAATCTTTGTTGATGCTTGAAGTTTCATCACCAGCTATGACTTTTGTTTTATCGCCAGAAACACGTTCAAACTCATCGAGGTTGACTTGAGTTGTTTTGTTTCCTAGAATATCGATAGAATCATTCTTCACAATTTTTGTATAACGATTTCCGTGTACAGTTAAGTGATAGTCGCCACCTATTTCCTGAACGACATCACCTTTATTGTATATCCTAGCATCACCTTCGATTGTTACATTTACATTTCCCTTGATCAAAACATTTTTGTTGTTAGCAGTTATTTCATATTCCTTACCAACAATCTTTGTTACTTTTGTTCCGTCAGGCTGAATTTCATAAAAAGTTCCTGATCGGTGATACTCGTGAATTCGCTCGCCAGTTGGTGTATCATCTACTTCAAATGCATGACCACTTTTTGTTTGTATAACATGGTTTTGCGGAAATGTAGAAATAGCATCGCCACGTTGTGAAGGCTCGCTCCATGTTGTTAAACTTTCTTTGTCTCCAATATATGTTACACCAGCGACATCATCCGCTGTTGAAAGTTTTGTCCGAACTGCTGTAGGAACGTCTTTGACTTGATTCGTGTATTTTTCTTTTGTAATTTTATCTGCAGTCCAACGATCGTATGCAAGATTCGGTGTGTCTGGTAAATTAAATTGCCGATGTGCTGCACCTGTTGGATCGGTAAACCCTTTTGCGATATTTGGTGGAGCAGGAACACCATGAAATGTACCGATTATCATAGGCTGTTGTGCGTTTGGTCCATCCATAAAGAAACCGATCACGTGAGAACCTTCGATCAAACCAGTTGGTGATTGCCCAACACCAGCCATAGAAGCAGATGTAACAGGCATCATAACCTGTGCCCAAGGAAGTTCATCTTCTGGTAATACTTCTCGATCATCTGTATGCCAGCCATAACATCGAACTTTAACTCTTCCGATGTTGATTGGGTCTATGGTATCTTCAACAACACCAAAGAACCAAATGAACCCATTCAGACCAAGCCAATCTTCTGCATCTCTTTGCATTATTCTTCCTCACTGCCTCGAATCGGGTTCTTGACATATGAATCTTTCACGACAGTCATGACTGTTCTATATCTTGTGTCACTTATATTATGTTGAACTGCAATGACAAGATATCTACCAGAGGTGAATCTATCGATCAAATCACCTGATTTTCCTTTTTGTCCAGTCGTGGGAACCTCTATATCGATCGTTGCTCCAGCATGTATTCTACTGTCACCATGAACCATTATATCAATTTTGTTATTTGTAATTCTACTCAGAATAGATTTTCTTCTTCCAGAAATATTTTGTTTTCTTCTGAATGTATTTCTTATAATAGGCTCGCGAGCAGAAACATAATCAGATTGAAGTGAAAGGTAATTTGTTATCATATAATTTTCTAGAGAAACCTCAGTTCCAAACTCTTCGCTAATGTTTTCTGTTATCAACGAGTTCGGATTAGCATGTATCGTGCTTTCCCAATTTTCGTTGTGAAGATAAGTAGAGGATGCAAGTCTTTTTCGTATAGGATCAAAGTAATTTGTTCTCACACCATACTGACCCTGCATAACTCCATTCAATAAATCAAAAGAAACTGATTCTCTCATATCTAATATACGAGATCCCTCAGAAACATTGTCTCCACCTATATCACCATAAATGTATCTGTAAACAAGTTTTTGCCCACTTTCTTTTTCTGTCATCGGTTCTTGAATGAGCATGTCATCCAAGTTTCGAAGAAAATATCCATCGTTTGTTTCGAAGAAAAAATAACAAGAGGATCCAGTTGAAGCAGATTCTGCCTCAGCTATAATCTGATTGATTGCTCTGAATGGAGGAACTCTATTGAATGTATATGTATGTAGACCCAATGTTTCATCGAACTCAAACAGTTCGTCGTCAAATTGAGTTTCTAATATTTTACTGATGATATCTGATGCTTTTTGATTTCGGAAAGATCGATCAACCGATTTGTACATGTTTTTCATCATATGATCTGACGTGCACAATAGTGTGATTCGCTCTGACCTATCGTTTATCTTTTCTCTATCTGCAAGTTTGTACAACCTGAGTGGCTTATCATCATAACCACCATCAATATCTGGTGATCCCTCAAATGAATCGGTGAACGAAATATCAACACGCTCACCACCAACTATTGGCAAACTGTTTTTAATATCGCTCGCATCGGTAATTGAAACATGAAAAGAAACTGTTGGATTGAATATGCTTTCATAATATCCAATTTCATCAACTTGATCTTCAATATCAAGTTTCACACTTTTACTGTGATTTGTGATGTAGCACTCGTTTATTAGACCTGTGCCAATTTTTGTATTATATTCTGCCATTATTCAAAATAGTTCCTGTATGCTCTCATAAGCTCAGGAACAAATTCTTCATCTAAAATTTTAATTGTTCTTCTCGCTTCATTGAGATTTTCTTCATGATCATATTTGTAAACAATACGTCTATCATTCGCACCCAAAGAATTATATGTATCTTGGTCTACAGTTACATAACGAGCAGGAACATTTATAATATTTCCTAGACCATCACTGTATTCTGAGGCAGCATATAACTTCCTTTCATATCGATCAATCGTTCCTTGAGCTGTAGCAATGCTCCCATATTTTTGACGAATGAAAGATTCGAAGTTTCTCTGACTCAATGGCCACTCAAAATATGGATCATGTATCTGATTGAAAAACATCAAGACCCAATCCAACCTAGAATCGCCATAATATTTTTCTGCTATCACATCTGGTCTTTCTTCGTCTTGAACAGTGTAGTCATAATATATTAAACTTGGGTCGCCGACAATTTGCTTTAAGATAAATCTTGTGGAAATATCAGTAGCAATCACAGACTTCGTTGAACGAACTGCACTTCCCACACCTGTAGATCTAGGAACAGGAAGAAAGTATTGAACCTCTGGAAACTTCTTAAAATAAAATGACATTAGAATGGTTCCGTTTCCGCTTCACGTTGATATTGTGGATTTTGAATTTCTGATGTGAAGTTTTCACCTTTGATGAAATCTTTCGTTATGATTTCAGTTTCTTGGAAAGACATTTGAATATCAACCTCCACAGGTGCAATATCACCATCTGCCCTTATGTAAGCTGGATATCCCATTGGATGATATTGAACTTGTAAAGATTTCAGCACGCAAGGAAGAGTTTGAAACAAATGAGTGTCATTCTTAAACTTTATTCTGAACAATTCTGGATAAGAAAGGAATGCTCGAGCAGTTATTCCACCGCCTCCACCACCAAATTCTGGATGCATATAATATTTAAGATTGTTAATGATACGTGTTATTGTTTGCGTTTCTGCTGAACTTTTTGGCGAAAGTCTATATTGAAATTGATGTTCTCGATACTGAACCCCCTGAAACAAAACAACACGATGAGGATTGGGAGCTGCACCAGTTACATTAGCGACTGTAGCCTTAGCAGTTCCTCCAAATTTTGCTGCGATAGCACCAACAGCTGCAGCTGCACCAGTGCCTCCTTCAGATATCAAGTTATCAACTGTTTTGGACGCTGCACTTCCAATAACCCTTACTGCATCTAACGAAGCTGTTGAAGCACCTGAAACTTCTCCCTTTACTAAATTTCCTACAGCGGTTCCTAGTTTTTTGAAAACATCCGAGCCTGTTTCCAGTAAATTAGTAGCACCCTCAACTGCTGCAGCACCTATCAAACCAAGATCTTCATTCTGATAGTCTGCCGAATATTGAACTCCTAAGTTGGCAGGCATCGGAAGATATATTGTAGATAACAGTTTGTCTAGCTGACTCTTACCTCTGACAGAGGCAAGAGTAGATCCTGCTGCTCTACTAAACACATCAAATTGAACATGATGCCCAGTCTGACCCAAATCGCTGGGGAAGGTCATTTTTGCTTTACTAGCAGCTGTTCCTTCTGTCAACTTTGCAAGAGGGGTTGTTGGTCTGACAAATTTATTAGCGAATGGCATTCTTCTCTCCAAGAATAAATATTCTATCGCTATTTATACTGGTCGAGCAATGGCTTATAAAGGAAAGTTCACTCCAAGAAACCCAAAGAAATACATGGGGAACCCAACGAATATTATTTATCGTTCCAGTTGGGAGCTTCGTGTTATGAACTATTTCGATCGCAATCCTCACATATTACAGTGGGCGAGCGAGGAGTTTTCTATTCCATACAAATCGCCGATTGATGGTCGTCGCCACAGGTATTATCCAGACTTCATAATCAAATCACGCGAGAAAGACGGTCGAGTTTCGACTCGTGTTATAGAAGTCAAACCGAAAAAACAATGTCAACCACCCAAACAAAGAAGCAGAATAACACGAGCATATCTTCAAGAAGTTAAGACTTGGGGAATAAACTCAGCAAAATGGGAAGCAGCACGTGAGTTTTGTGCAGACCGAAAGTGGGATTTTGTGATACTTACAGAACAAGAACTAGGTCTATGACGAATAAATAGTCGGAACAATAAGGTGTTGCAATGGTTGCATACGTTTTCGACAGGATCTTACAGCAGGGTGCGCGAGATGCACCTACACGTGTTCAAGCTGCACGACAATGGTATCGTCAGGCTGCACAACGCACAGCTGTAAATCCTACATCACTGATTCGAAGTGATCGAGAAAGGTTCCGTCGAGTTCCTTCTATCGGGCAAATGTACATGTTCCAATATGATCCGAAATACAAAGCAGTGCTTCCGTATTACGATCGGTTTCCCTTGGTTATACCATTTGAACAAACACGTCGCTCGGGAAGAACGCAGGGTGGTGATGGATTCTATGGGTTGAATCTTCATTATCTCCCTCTGCGTTTGCGTGCTAGACTTATGGATGCTCTGTACGACACAGTCGGTTCAGGAGGAGACCAGTTCCAAATAACATATAACATTCTCAACCGAGCAGCAAAACTTAGATTTTTCAGACCTTGCGTGAAACATTATCTTTTTAATCATGTCAAGTCGCAATTCTTTTATATTGATCCGAAGGAATGGGATATAGCACTTTTCCTCCCGACCGAGCGGTTTGCGAAATCAAATAAAGCAAGAGTGCATAGAGAAAGCATCGCGAGGATATAATGCCATTCACAATAAACGAATTTACATCGGAACTTAGTAAGCATGGTGTTGCAAAAGCATCAGACTTTTCTGTTATCGTAATACCACCGCCTCAGGTCAATAATGGAGCGGAAACGTGGCTCCCTCTTCGTATTGAATCGGTGAACATGCCTTCTAGGTCTCTCATGACAATTGAGCAAAGGTATCACGGTCCAATCAGATACATGCCATATTCAGTCATGCACCAGCCAGTAACAATAACTGTTTTGTGTAGCGAAGATATGCGTGAACGCGAGTTCTTTATGAAGTGGCAAGACATATGCTCGATGCAAGTGAATGCTGAAGGAAATGCATTTGCTCGGAGTTCTAGAGTTCAGTCTGAAGGAAAATATGATTCAAACTATTACGATGACACAGTGAAACCTGGGAGCATGGAAATACTACAATATCCTGGATCCGCAGGAGCTGGCGATACAGGTTTGTTGGGCAGTGCAATGGGAATCGCAAGAGCAGTAGGATTAGATCCAACTGTTATAACAAGACCACTCGGATTTGATATAGGATTGACACCAGCAGCGAAACCACCCAAAGAAAATCTCAAGATAATTCTAAATGAATGTTATCCAAGAACTGTCAATGAAGTTGGTCTAAACTGGTCGAATGGTGAAGAGCTTGTTAAACTTCAGGTCGAAATGATGTATTTCGATTTTGTAGAATCATATCCAGACAACGGTGGAGGAAATGGTTTCGGTGGAGTAGATGGATTTCCTGGCTTACTTCGGAAAGGCATCAACACATTGAATAGGTTTAAACCACTAATATCTGGAATCAGAACTGGTGGATTCAAAAATGCTATTTCAGGTTCGTTCACAGGTGGTGCAGCAAACTTGAAAATATTTTAATGATTGAAGGAGTAGAATATGGCGTTGCCAAAACTGACGACAACAAGGTTCAGTGTTGAACTGCCGTCAACAAAAGAAAAGATAGAGTTTCGACCATTTTTGGTCAAAGAAGAAAAAGCATTACTTGTAGCGATGGAATCTGGTGAAGAAAATGATATGGTTGCTGCTATGAGAGACATAGTTAACAACTGCGTTGAAACACCAGGATTTGATGTTTCTAAAATACCGTTCTTTGATGCAGAATATTTGTTTCTGAATCTTAGAGCAAAATCGGTTGGTGAGGTTTCGACGCTTGAGTATAGACATACAGATGGTGTCAATTACAAAGGTGAACCATGTGAGGTCGCAACTGAGGTGAAGGTCAATCTTGAAGATGTAAAAGTTGAGGGAGCTGGTGAGGTGAATGATAAAATTCAGATCACAGATAAATTGAGTGTCAAGTTGAGGTATCCTTCAATCATAGACATATCAAAATATTCTTTGTCTGAAGGGTCGTCTGAAATAAACTTGTTAGCATCCGCAATAGAATATGCATTTGATGAAAGTGAAATATATGAGGCAGATACAGAAGAAGAAAAAATAGAGTTTATCGAGTCGATGAATACTGCTCAGATACAAAAGATGTCAGAGTTCTTCAATGATATGCCTAGAATAAAACACAGCATCACATATAAGTGTGAAGGTTGTGGACAAGAAGATACAGTAAATTTGGAGGGACTAGCGGATTTTTTCTAATAGCCCTCTCTCATAATTCGCTGGCAAACTATTTTCAGTTGAACTTTTCGCTCATGCAGTTTCACAAATATAGTTTGACAGAGATAGAAAATATGATACCGTGGGAGAGGGAAGTATATGTCAAACTGCTGGTCAACCATATAGAAGAAGAGAAAGAACGACAGAAAAATGGCTAGACTGGTTGAAGCAACTGAAATGTTAGGTGGTCCTGATGAAACTCAAGATGATACATCTATTGTTTTGGAAGCATCATTTCAACAGTTCAGTGGTAAACTTTTTGGATACTTCGAAAAAATAAAAGGGAACAGAATAAAGATAATTCGAAGCAAAGAAAGAATAGAATTAGATAATGAAAGAAGAGAAAGAAGAATCGGGTTTCCTCAGGCAGTAAAAGAAGAAACATCAGCAGAGAAAGACGAAGAGGGTATTGGGGATTTTCTTAAAAAACTTCTGATTGGTATTGGTGGCGTAGCAAAGACATTCATCGTTGGATTGAAAGCATTTTTTGGTAAAATGAAGAAACTAATTCTTCCTGCTATACTTGCAGTCAAAACTGCTTTGAAGATATTTCTTAAAGTTGCACCGAGAATTATTCCATGGTTTGCATTGGCTGGAGTAGCATATTATGCCAAAGACATAATTGATGCATTCAAAGGAAAAGAGGTTCCACCAGTCAGTGCAACAAAAGAAGAGCGCGAAAAAATCTTTAAAGAAGAGGATGATTTCTTACAAGCAGCTCAGACACCTCAACAAGCTCCAGAACCCGAATTGACAGATGAGGACTTTGGTAGTGATGGAGATGATACACAAGCACCTGCTGCTCGTGTTTCTGCTCAACCTGCAGAAGCTCCTCCACCTGTACCTCAAAGAAAACCAACGCCACCAGCAAGACCAGCTGCAGTTGCGCCTCCAGCTCCTGCTCCACCTGCACCAGCCGCTGCTTCTGCGCCTCCGCCAGCAGCCGCACCAGCTGCAGAACCTGCCCCCAAACCCAAAGCAGAAGAACAGGGGAAGCCAGAAAAGGTAGCTTCTCCAAAAGAGAGGGCTAAGAAAGAGTTTGGTGCGCTAGACAAAGGTCAGGCATTAGCAAATCAGGTCGGTAAGATTGATGATGAACTGGAAAAACTAGAAGAACAAGCCGACAATATCGAAAATGATGATGATCCCAAAAAAGTCGCGCTGATGAAGAGAATAGAAGAATTAGAAAATAAGCGCGATAATGTTTCAAAGCAACAAGATAGTTTAGACAAACCAGATAAGTTTGATAAGTTCGCAGCAAAGAAAACTAAGGGCGATCGTGCTTTCGATGAAGATGCTAAAGGAAAGCCAGACAGAATAGATAAAGCACTCGACGATGATGGAGAAATAAGGAAACCGAAAATTCCTGCTGGTGCTCCAACAAAAGTAACACAAACAACCACAAAAGAATCCGAAGAAACTACAACAGGAGATGGTTCGACGCTTTCATCACGAGTTTCAGATAAACCTTCAGAAGAATATCTAGCAGCCGAAAAGAAATATAAAGATGCACTGGCAGAATTAAAAGCGGCAAGA
>Ga0181591_10001704_pt1 | contig 19057 bp, 18 predicted proteins | sample 071ome_33_FD_133757 | JGI IMG/M metagenome (GOLD analysis project Ga0181591, IMG submission 133757) | Coastal salt marsh microbial communities from the Groves Creek Marsh, Skidaway Island, Georgia - 071412AT metaG (megahit assembly) | ecosystem: Environmental > Aquatic > Marine > Intertidal...
AATCTGCATATGGCCGAACCGGTGGAGGAATACATCCTGCAGCTGGTGATGGCCACCCGTAACCCGGGCCCCTACAGTGAGGACCTGGAAAAATGGGTTGATTTCGGCGCCAGTCCGCGTGGCACCATCTCCCTGGACCTGTGCTCCCGTGCCCATGCATGGCTCAAAGGCAAGGAATTTGTCTCACCCGAAGATGTTCATGAAGTATTCCACGATGTGCTCAGGCACCGCGTACTGCTGAGTTTTGAGGCTGAAGCGGCCGGGGTGGATGCTGACAGTGTGCTCACCCGCATCCTGGAACTGGTGCCTTCGGCCTGAGGCCACCGCCCTTTTCCGGAATGCCCGTGCATTCATGATCTGAGAAATACCAACGCCAGGAAAACCCTTGTCAAGCAAACGCCAACTCAATATACGCCAGGATCAATACCGCAGCCGGGGTGCCTTCATTACCCTTGAGCAGTTGTTTGACCAGCGTCATGTCGCCAGGAGCCTGGAGCTTGATTACCAGTCCCGCAGCCGCCTGGGCATGTCGGGATCGCATATCTCCAAGCACAAGGGCCGTGGTGTGGATTTCGAGGAGTTTCGTGCCTACCAGCCCGGCGATGATATTCGCCAGATTGACTGGCGCGTGACCGCCCGGACCGGCCGTCCTTTTACCAAGGTGTTTCGTGAAGAAAGGGAGCGTCCGGTCATCATTGGTTGTGACCAGAGCCACAACATGTTTTTCGGCAGCCAGGTGGCATTCAAGTCGGTTGTTGCTGCGGAAGCGGCAGCCATCATTTGCTGGACTACCGTAGACAATGGAGACCGCGTCGGTGGCGTGGTTTTCAGTGATACACAACAGGAACTGGTCAAGCCCAGGCGCAGCAAACGCTCTGCCCTGCGCTTCCTGGACACACTGGCCCGTTACAACCAGGACCTGGTCCAGCATCATACGGATGATCAGGTTGCCGGCGAGAATTACCTCCAGCAGGCACTGGAGCAGATATACCGGATCACCCGTCCGGGTTCAAACGTGTACCTGATCAGCGACTTCCAGGGTTTCAATGAGCGTTGCCGCCAGTACCTGCACCAGCTGGCCATTCACAACAGCGTCACGTGTATCTTTATCTATGATGCCCTTGAGGAAAATTTGCCCATTCCCGGTGTCTACAGTATTACCGATGGTAATCAACGCAGCACTATCAATACGTACCGCAAGTCCATTCGTTCGCTTTACCATGACCAGTTCTCCGATCGGGTGGAATTGCTTGTTGGTGAATTCAATAAAATGAAAGTCCCCCTGATCGCCGTGCGCACAGACCAGGTGGTACTTGACCAGTTGGAAACATGGAAGCAGAAGACCCTTTAAGCCAGCTCCGCGATATTCACCTGCCCGGTGATGTTTCATTCTGGCCGCCTGCTCCCGGCTGGTGGATACTTATGTTTATCGTCATTGTTGCCATAGTCTTTGCCTGCCGCCATGCCATTGCCGCGATGATCCGCCGTCGCAAGCTGGCCAGTGTGCTGGCCGAACTCGACCGGGCCTATGACAGGTTCCGGAAAGACTCCAGCACCAAAGACTTGAACGAAGCCGGCCTGGCATTCCTGGCCGAGACCAATCGCCTGTTGAACCGGGTTGTCCTGGTCATGTATCCGGACAGCAACGGGGCGAACCTGACAGGTGAGCACTGGCTGGCCTTCCTGGATGCCTGTGACAACAGTACGGTATTCAGCCAGGGCGATGGCAAGGTACTGGGTGATGGCATGTATCGTCCGACGTTTGATGCCGATCCAGATGCCCTCTACCAGGTTGCAAAGCAGTGGATAGAACATCGTTACACGGAAAAAACCGGCAATAGCGGCACACTGGCACCGTCAGGGAGCGTGATCGCATGATCCAGATTCTCTGGCCCTGGGTGTTCATTCTTCTGCCCCTGCCGTGGCTTTGCCACCGGCTGCTGCCCCGGGCATCAAACCGGGATGCCTCCCTTTATGTGCCTTTTTTCAAAGCCATGTCGCGTATCGAGTCGGTCTCACCCAAGACCGGTGCACGTAACCGGTTTATCGCTGTGCTTGCGATTCTTGGCTGGCTGCTTCTGGTGACCGCCGCGAGCCGGCCACAATGGGTGGGCGATCCCATCCAGTTGCCGACAACGGGGCGTGACCTCATGCTGGCGGTGGATATATCAGGTTCCATGGAAGCCCAAGACATTCAGCTCAATGGCCAGAACGCCACACGGCTCCAGGTGGTCAAATCTGTTGTCGGTGACTTCGTCGAGCGTCGCACCGGGGACAGGCTCGGTTTGATCCTGTTTGCCGCCCGGGCCTATACACAGTCGCCGCTGACCTTTGACCGGGATACCGTTGAGACCCTGCTCTATGAAGCCGAAATCGGCATTATCGAGGAGAATGCCACGGCCATTGGTGATGCCATCGGCCTGGGCGTGAAGCATTTGCGGGAACGTCCGGAAGCCAGTCGCATCCTGATCCTGCTGACCGATGGTGTGAATAACGCCGGTGAAGTGTCACCCATGCAGGCCGGTGACCTGGCGGCAAGGGAGAATATTCGAATTTACACCATCGGTATCGGTGCCGATGCCTCCACGACCAATTCACTGTTCGGGCCGCGCACCATCAATCCCTCTGCTGACCTGGATGAAGACACCCTGACCCAAATTGCGGTCAACTCCGGTGGCCGTTACTTCAGGGCCCGTGACCGCCAGGAACTGGAAGGCATTTATGAACTGCTCGATGAACTGGAACCGGTAGAACAGGAAGCAGAAACCTTTCGTCCCACATCCGCCCTGTTTTACTGGCCGCTGGGGGCGGCGATGGCCATCAGTTTCCTGATCGCCATGCTGCGAATTCCCTGGGGCATACTGTTGGGGCTGCGCCGCAATACCCGTGCAGCCGCCGCGGATGATTCGGGCCTGGCCAGGGTGGACGCGTGATACCCCTGTTGTCTGCCGAATTCATGGAGAATTTACACTTTTTGCGCCCGGTCTTCCTGTACGGCCTGATTCCGGCGCTGCTGCTCGTTGGCCTGGTCCTGTTTATCCAGAATAGTCGAAGCACCTGGGCAAGGGCCATTGACCCTTCCCTGCTGCCTTTCCTGCTGGAAAAGGATTCCTCGCCCCGTGCCACCTACCCCGTCTTCGGACTTCTGCTGATCTGGAGCCTGGGCCTGGTTGCCCTGGCAGGTCCCGTCTGGCAGCAAATCCCGGTACCAGTCCAGGAACGCGAAGATGCCCTGGTGATTGTCGCCGACATGTCCCTGTCCATGTATGCCAATGATGTCACGCCAAACCGGGCTGTGCGTACCCAGCGCAAGATTATCGATGTGCTCAACAAGCGCCGTGAAGAAGGCCAGACTGCCCTGGTGGTTTATGCCGGTGATGCCCATGCCGTGACCCCGTTGACGGATGACGTGGAGACCATCAACAACCTGGTGCCTTCATTGCAACCCAATATCATGCCCATCGAAGGCAGCAAGCCGGCCATGGGGGTAGAAATGGCCATTGACCTGCTGGCCAATGCCTCCTTGTTGCAGGCCCAGATCCTGCTGATTACCGATGGCATCAACCCGGATGATATCGGTGCCATTCGCAACCTGTTGGACGACTCGCCACATACCCTCTCAGTTCTGGGCGTTGGCACCGAAGATGGCGCGCCCATACCCATGGCCGAAGGTGGATTTTTACGCGACCGCACAAATGCCATCGTCATTCCCCGTCTTGAACGCGACCTGTTGCAGGAGCTGGCAACCACGACAGGCGGTCGTTATGCCGATGCCCTGCTGACAGATGAGGATATCAATTACCTGCTTGACCAGAGTATCTTCGATGAAAATGAAAACCTGATCGACGTCGAGCGGGAATTTGATATCTGGTATGAAGCCGGGCCCTGGCTGTTACTACTGCTACTGCCTCTGGCTGCACTGGCTTTTCGCCGTGGCTGGGTTCTGGGCATTGTGCTGACAGTCAGTTTCATGCCCGAGCAGCAGGCCTATGCCTGGGAATTCAAGGACCTGTGGATCACTCCTGACAAACAGGGCACCGAGGCTTTTGCCGAGGAAGACTTTGAAAATGCCGCCACCCTGTTTGAAGATGAAGCCTGGCGTGCTGCGGCCAATTACCGGACAGGTAATTTCGAAACGGCTGTGGCCGATCTCTCGCTTCTGGAAGATGCCGAGTCTCATTATAATCGCGGTAATGCCCTGGCCCGGCTGAACCGTTACCCGGAAGCCATTGCAGCTTACGAGCAGGCCCTGGCCCTGGCTCCGGATCATGAAGATGCCCAGTTTAACAAAGAGCTGGTTGAGAAGCTTCTTGAGGAACAGCAACAGCAGGAACAACAGCAACAGCAGCAAAACAGCGAAGGTGAAAACCAGGACCAGGAACAACAGGAAGGCGAACAGCAGCAGGACCAGGAACAACAGCAACAACAAAACCAGGACCAGCAGGAATCAGAGCAACAGGAACAACAGAACCAGCAAGAGCAAAACCAGGATCAGCAGGAGTCTGAGCAGGAAAGTGAATCGGACCCCCAGGAACAGGAAATGCCTGAACCCCAGGACGGCGAACAGCCCAATTCAGAGGAAGAACAGGCCATGCAACAATGGTTGCGCCGAATTCCAGACGATCCGGGTGAACTGTTGAGACGCAAGTTCCAGTACCAGGCTGCCCGCAGGCGTTTCGAGGAAATCCAGAATCCCAACCTGCTGGAGCAACAGGCAAACGAACAACGATGGTAACAACATGCTAAAAAGGCTTTTGACAATACTCAGTGTGGGCGTGGCGTTGACATGGATCTCCATGCCACTGCTGGCCCAGACAGGGGGACAACAGGCACTTAGTGCCTTTGTCGACAGGAATGATATTACGCTCAATGAAATCCTGACCCTGACCATTCGTGTCGATAACAGCCTGGGTAACTCGCGCCCTTCCCTGACCGGCCTTAACCGGGATTTTGAACAGGTCGGCACGGTAGGCAGCCGCAGTTCCTATACCAATATCAATGGTACCGTTCAGTCCTTTGTCGACTACATCGTCAGGTTGCGCCCGCTGTCTACGGGGACACTGACCATTCCGTCGTTTCGCATCAACAATGAAGCCACGGCCCCCATCACCATTAACGTGGGTGAAGCAGACCAGGTGGGTAATGATGGTGACAGCGAGATATTCATCCTGTCGGATGTCAGCAAGGAAAGAATTTATGTCCAGGAGCAGTTGCTCTATACGATCAAGCTCTACTATTCCATCAGCTTTGACCAGGGTGCCCAGCTGACTTCGCCCCAGGTCGCTGACTCGGTCGTCCAGCAGCTGGGTAGCGATGAAACCTATTCTGAAATCGTCAACGGGATTCGTTACAACGTCACCGAGCGCCGCTTCGTGATCTACCCGCAAAGCAGTGGCGAGCTGACTATTCCGCCGGTCTATTTCACCGCAACGGTCGGTCGGCGTGGTGGCCTGACCCGATTTTTCAACAACCGCACCAGTGTGCGTGAAATCAACCTGGCCAGCGAAACTCATAGCATAGAAGTTCTCGGCAAACCGGCCAGCTTCCCTGCCGGGCAAACCTGGTTGCCGGCCGCGGATATCGGCATCGAGGAAAGCTGGAGCGGGCCCGTCGACAACCTGGCCGTCGGCGATTCCGTGACCCGCAATATCCGCCTGACCGCAACCGGCCTGAACAGCTCCCTGCTCCCGGGCATCACCTATGAAGATATGCCGGGGCTGAAGTTTTATCCTGATCAACCTGTCCGGGATGATGCCTCCAGTGACCTGGGCTTCACCGGTTCCCGCACTGAAGGCACGGCGATCGTGCCTTCCGAACCCGGTGAGTTCGTGATTCCGGAAGTCGTGATTCCCTGGTGGAACACCACAACAGACACACTGGAACGGGCCGTTATTCCCGCCAGGACCCTGTCCGTGTCACCGGGTTCCGGTATCTCCCAGCCTGCACCTCCCGTGCCGGGAAATTTCAACCTGCCAGACAGTACACAGGACAACAGCCCCATTATCATCTCACCGCAGTCATCGGGCCTGACCCTGTTCTGGATTTCAGCGACGGCAATATTTGCAGTTGCCTGGATGTTTTCGACCACCATGTGGTTACGCAACCGTCGACAACTGGCCTTCATGACCACAGCCACACCTGCCATGATGCCGCGCAAGCAAACTGCCGCACGTCAGCCTGCGACACCCAGTGCGGACAACGCCCTGAAGGTATTGCGCACGGCTATCGCCAGTGGATCGGCAGCGGAAATCAAGCGCTGCCTCATTGCCTGGGGCAAGGCCCTTTACCAGGATAAAAACCTGTTAACCCTGGGACAACTGCAACAGTACAGTGGCGACAATGACCTCGACAGCCAGATTGAACTGCTTGAAAAATCCCTGTACGGAAACTCGGATCCTGTTGAAACAGACCGCAAGACCCTGGAAGCCATCGTCCAGCGCCTGCATAAAAAAGGACGGACAGCGGGCAAGCAAACCAGGGATTACAGCCTGCCTCCCCTGTATAAAAACTAGCAAGCCCGGGGATGTACATCCGTATAAACAAGATAGGGGGTACCTATGGCCGACAGTGATTACCTGACTGATTTCTTGCAAGGCCTGAAACGACGCAACCCGGGTGAAACCGAATTTCACCAGGCTGTTGAAGAAGTGGCTGTAGACATTATTCCCTATATTGAAAGCAACCCCCGCTACAAGGATGCCATCATCCTGGAGCGCCTGTCAGAACCTGACCGGGTCATCAGTTTCCGTGTTTGCTGGGTTGATGATGAGGGTAATATTCGCGCCAATCGCGGCCACCGCGTATAGAACAATAATGCTATTGGCCCCTACAAGGGCGGCATCCGTTTTCACTCCAGCGTCAATGTAAGTATTCTCAAGTTCCTGGCCTTCGAACAAACCTTCAAGAATTCCCTGACAGGACTGCCCATGGGCGGTGCCAAGGGTGGTTCCGACTTCAATCCCAAAGGTAAATCTGACGGTGAAATCATGCGTTTCTGCCAGTCCTTTGTCACTGAACTGCATCGTTACATTGGCCCGGACACCGATGTGCCGGCCGGCGATATTGGTGTGGGCTCCAGGGAAATCGGTTACATGTTCGGCCAGCTCAAACGCCTGACGGGCAAATTTACCGGCATTATTACCGGCAAGGGACTTGAATACGGCGGCAGCCTGATACGCAACGAAGCCACAGGTTATGGTGCGGTCTACATGCTTGAGTACATGCTCCAGCATGTCGACAAGGACATTCAGGGTATGAAGGTGCTGATATCGGGATCCGGGAATGTGGCAATTTACGCGGCAGAAAAAGCCATCCAGCTCGGGGCCAAGGTCATCACCATGTCCGATTCAAGCGGCTTCATTCATGACAAGGAAGGCATCAATGCAGAGAAGCTTGCCTATATCAAGGACATCAAGATCAAGCGTCGGGGCAGGATCTCTGAATATGCCCATGTTTTTGATGCCACATTCCATGAAGGCAAAACCCCGTGGGGTATCAAGGCGGATATTGCCATACCCTGCGCAACACAGAATGAAATCACCCTGGATGACGCCAAAACGCTGATTAAAAATGGTTGTATCGGTGTTTCCGAAGGCGCCAATATGCCCACGGTCAAGGAAGGCATTGATGTGTTCAGGGAGGGCAAAATCCTGTTTGCTCCCAGCAAGGCAGCCAATGCCGGTGGTGTGGCCGTTTCCGGCCTGGAAATGAGCCAGAATTCAGCTCGCATGAGCTGGTCCGAACAGGAACTGCAGAATCAACTCAAGCAGATTATGAAGGATATTCACGACAAGTGCGCTTCCCATGGCCTGGAAAAGGACTATGTGAACTATTCTCGTGGCGCCAATATTGCAGGCTTTATCAAGGTGGCCGATGCCATGATGGCTTACGGTGTGATTTAGTTATTTTTGTTTACTGTTCGTGTTCCAATAAAAAAGCCCGCAATAAAGCGGGCTTTTTTGTACCTGGAATGAAACTCAGGCAGATTTGAGAAGTCGTTTCTGGCTGCCGTTAATGGCAATCTGGCGCGGCTTCATGGCTTCCGGTATTTCACGAACCAGCTCTATATGCAGCAGTCCGTTTTCCATGCTGGCACCGGTCACCTGAATATGATCAGCCAGTTTGAACTGGCGTTTGAAATTGCGCTCTGCAATACCCCTGTGCAAGTAGTTCTTGCCACTGTCACTGTCATCTTCCTTGCGTGCTGAAGACACGGTCAGTGCATTGTTCTCCACCTCGACATTGATTTCATCTTCGGCAAACCCGGCCACTGCCATGGTAATTCGGTAATTGTCATCTTTGACCAGCTCAATATTATAGGGCGGATATCCGGAAGATGAACGATCGCTGGTATTGATGCTGTCGAGCAAAGATGCCAGGTGGTCAAAGCCGATAGCAGAACGGTACAGGGGAGAAAAATCAAAAGTTGTCATGAGCTTATCCTCTTGTTTAAGCAATAATCATTAACACATTTATCTGTCGGCCTGTTTGGGATAACCCGGCCGATTTTAATGCGAAGCTCATCGAGCCTTCGCCCTGTATAGATAGGGGAAAAGCGGAAAATTTCAAGGGCAGGGAAAATATTTTTTATTCGTGCAGCCAACTGAGCGCCGCGTCTACCTCGCCAAAATATTGGACCTTGGCACACATGAACCAGTCGGCAATACTGGCCATTCTCTCCTGCCATTTGCGCTCACCGACTATGGCCAGTTTTTCAAAAGCATTGCCATGCTTGAGACCGAGCCTGAAATCATCCCAGGCGGCACGCAGTTCCCAGCCGTCGAATTCAGAGGCATCAACGAGCGCCCGGACATGTGGCTTGTCCAGGCCTTTGAGAGCGTCATCAATCATCGGGTTGATGATTTCATAATCAGCGTGAGTCAGTTTTCCCACGGGTTTCAGAATGAGAAAGAAGTCATCGTCCACCCGTTCCAGGCCGATGGAAAGGCCATGGCGTTTTATACTCATTACCAGTTCCTCCGTGTTATCGGAAGCTTCCGGAATAATGGCGGCTTCAGCGTCTGCGCCAGTAAACCAGGAAGCTTAGTAAAGGCAGGTAGTAAGGCGCATTGACCAGCATGATGGCCAGCCATGCCATACCACCCTGCCCTGTGGTTAACCCCGAGGTTGATAAAATAACACCGCTGTACCAGGCTGGCCAGGTGGCAAACAAGACGGCGAGACCAGCCATGAAGCGCAGGCGACGATCCGGTTTTGCCGACGTCAGAAAGATCCCTGCATGAACCAGCAGGCAAAGAATAAAAAGAGGTATCTGGACTTGCATAGGCTGATTCGCGTCAGATCAACGGGAATCCCAGCGCCGTATTGACAGTATTCTTGACCATGCCCAGCCCGGAATTGATTGCCTGGTCGACTTTGAGCAGCCCTGTGCCCTCCCGTGACATCATGACGCCCCGTGCAGTCTGTTTCTGCATATCAAGTAGCACTAGGGCCTCACTTTCCCCGACCTGCTCACTGTCAGTCAGGGCCTGGATTTCCAGGATCGTAACCGCCAGTTTTTCAAATTCCGGGGTCGCAAAGGCTTCCATGAAGGGCCACTGTTCCTTGAAGGTACTGCGGGCGGCACTTAACATCTCGCCCTGCAAGGCCTCTTTATTCATTCCGGGCATTACATTTCTCCGTAGATCGTTGTAGACAGTGTCATTGACTTGAGCAACAGGATGCTCACATATCCTGGTTCAGCGCGCCAGTCCTGCTGCTGTTTTTTCAATCGTCCTGCTGCAAGGCAAAACGTGGCAGGTGCTGCCCGTCTACTTCCACTGTTTCCTTGAACATGGTCAGGGGCCTTACCCAGTATTCCCTTTCCGCCTCATCACCATACAGGGGAAAATACAGCACCAGTTCCTCTTCGCTTTCACTGTGCCTCGTAGTGCCTATGACCTGGTAGTCCTGCCCCTTGTAGTGCCTGTATCTACCTGGTTTTATTGATGTTTTCATAATGTTTCGCTTATAGGTTCAATGCATTCTTAAAGCCAGACCGGTGTTTGTGCCACTTTACCTGTGGGCAGTCATAGTTGGCTTGTTACGGGTAATCCGGGCATGCATTTTCGGACAGATATCCTGGCCAGTGCAGTGATTGGAAATGGCCTGGCACTGCCCATGCTTTGAACCGGATCAGTTTATGACCTTGAACTTGCGCACAGCGTGTTTCAGCCGGCTGACTTTTTCCTCGGCGCTTTCTTCACTGTTGGGCCGAAACGCCAGGTCCATGTAGATATCGGTGATATCCGCCACGTCGCCCTGCCATTGTGGCTGGACCGCTGCAACACGCTTGCTGAAATGCGTCGGGGTTTCCCCGGGTTGCCTGTTGATGCCGTTATCGGCCATGAACTTGCAGAATTTAAGGTACAGCGCATTGGCCGGCAGTTGCGGTTTGCTGGTGGGTTTTCTCAGCACAAGGAAGGCCGTGCCACCGACAAACAGGAAGATGATGGAGATCAGGCTGATCAGGATCTTTTCCTTGGAGACACTGTTGAAGAGCCTGCTGAACAGGGCAAACTGCATGCCCTGGTCATAATTCAGGACAAAGCGGTTCCAGGCGTAATCGATCATTTCCAGGCGCAACACCAGGTCATTGATAAGTGCACTGCTGCCCCTGTACTTGATCATGGAAAAGACTTCGCCTTCCATGAAGTTCTCATCTTCCTGGAAGGTAAACTGGCTACCATATTCAATCCTGCCAGGGGCAACGGCTGCTGTAGGATCCACCCGTACCCAGCCCTGGTCTTCCAGCCAGACTTCCGACCAGGCATGGGCGTCGTACTGTCGCACGATCAGTGTGCCGTTGTACTTGTTGAATTCTCCTCCCTGGTAACCCAGGACGACGCGGGCGGGTATACCCACGGCCCGCATCATGTAGGTAAAGGCGCTGGCATAATGCTCGCAGAAACCTTCACGGGTATTGAAGAGAAAATCATCAATCTTGTTCTCTCCCAGCAGGCTTGGACTGAGGGTGTAGAAAAACTCTTCATTGCGAATGTAGTCCAGCACATCGTTGATGTAGTCAAAATCCGAATCGGCGGCATCCCGCATGGCCAACGCCATTGCCCTGGCCTGCTCGTTACCCTCCTCGGGCAGGTCCGTATTGCGCCGAAAGCCGCCAAAGCCCCGGCGTAAATCCAGGTCCACTGAATGCTCTAGAAAGGAGTCGGCAGCATAGCGATACCGCTGCACAATGGGGCGCCGGGTCTCCACCTGGTAATCTGGCAGCATGAACAGGCGATCATCCAGGATGCGGGGAACCATCAACGTATAGATCCACGTCTGCTGGGTAGGTTCCATGATGACGTTATAGGAAACCTGCTGCCCCTCGTAACGGATATCCTCGAACCAGGGATTGACCTGGCGCGGGTTTTCTCCCAGGAACTGCCCGAAGGAATTGCCACCACGTGTCCATTGCGAGCCATCAAAACGATCAAGGGTCACTCCACGCCAATACAATTGATTGTAGTTCGGTACCTCGGACTCGAATTCCACCGTAAAGGCGACCTCACCGGAACGCGTCAGGTTGCCAATATCGCCGGGTGACATCTCGTCAGACAGCCCGGTAACACCGGAGGAACTTTGCAGGGGCACAGACCACAGGGGGCCGATACGGGGAAACATGACAAACAGGAAAGCCATCAGCGGAATACTTTGCAACAGCACCTGGCCGGAGAGTTTCATTGTCCGCATGGGACGCTGGTATTCCTCTGTCTGCGTGGTCGACATCAGGGCCGAGGTTATGACCAGCACACAAAAGGCCATATAAAAGGCAATCGGGATGGACTGGGAGTAGATGAACTCGGCGAGCACAGCGAAATAACACAGGTAGATGACCATCAGCACATCGCGTTTCTTTTTCATCTCCAGCAATTTCAGTGCAATCCCGATAATCAGTACGCCGACAATGGCGTCCGTGGAAAAGACGTCGCGCCCGAACTCGAAGATGATGGCAGTGAGCACCAGCATAACGATGACGGTCTTGATACGTGAGCCCGGATGGAAAACCCTGCCCTGGAAGATCAGAATGCTGATACCGATACAGAAGGCGCAAAGCAGCGTTAACCACCAGGGCATTCGTAATACGTGGGGCACGGTAATCAGGGAAAGCGAGGTCAGAATCCAGACCAGTGCAGTACGTGGTAACTGGTAAATATCGACGCCGGTCCTGACCTTGATGTCCGGCCTTTTGACAAACCAGTTCAACACGGAACGAATCATTGTCCTGACTCCTTGCCGTTATCGCTGATACCGAACAGTGCCAGGGCCCGCATGACCTTTTTATAATGCACAGTGCCCTTGGCAGGCTCTATGCGCTGGTCAGGAAGCTCAATGCCGTAATCCAAGCCGGCGGCATCCAGTTGCAGAACGCAGTAGCAAAGACGTGACAGGCGCTGCTCGGTGTCCATGTCCGGAAACATTTCCCAGCGCAGCCAGATCTTGTCATCGACATTGGCCGAATATTCCTTGGTATACATTCCCCTGCCCCGGGCCGCAATTTTCCAGGCCACATGGCGTAGGGAATCCCCCTGCTGGTAATCACGCAGACTATGGAAGTCATCGCTGCCCCGGGTGATGTTGGTATGCCCGCTTTCTTGCTGTTGCGAGGTGAGCCAGTTCAGGTCGCATTCCACCGGCTTGGGATAAACCAGGCAACGCAGATCGAGATCCACCAGCGACCAGGCACGGCAGATACCAAAGGGGAAAATCGTTTCAATGGTCAGCCTGCCCGGGGAATACCAGCCACGTTTATCTGCCACCAGGTAGAGACTGGCACGTTCCTCGGTGTTGTTAATGAGGTTGGCGACAACCTGCCTGGAAGACGGAAACTTCAGTTGAATGGCTTCATGAATACGTTCACCATAACGGGAGAGAATGACTTCTATCTCGGCATGCTCACCGGCAAAAACGGAACCCCCGGGCACTGCTGAAATATGCAGTCCGGCCAGGTTACGAAAGGTGTAGAAAATGGACAGTATGAAAACACCCGTCAGCCAGAAAACCAGAGCGAAAGCCAGGCTGATTTCATAATTGATGGCACCGACAAACATCAGGGCCAGTACCGAGACAAAGCCCAGTCCCTGCTTGTTGGGAATGATGAAAATATTGTGCTGGTTGAGAACGACGTGCCTGGAAGGTGGAATGCGACGCCTTACCCAGCGGTTGAAATGTGAGCGCCAGCGCTGGCCAAGAACCTCGCGCCAGCCAGTGGCCGGTATGGATTGCACCCCTGTATTCATAATGTATTACCGGGTACGTGCATCAAGGAGCTTGTACCTGGAAGCTCAGTCTGAAAAAAGATCCACTTCATTGAGAAGACACTGGGAATAGGATTCCCCGCTCCTGCCAGATGTATCGGAAATTGAACGAAGACGATGGTCCACGACAGCGGGCAACACCATTTGTACATCTTCGGGAATTACATGCATGCGGTTGTGCATCAAAGCCCAGGTCCTGGCGCTGCGAATCAGTGCCATGGCGCCTCGTGGCGACAGACCGAATGAAAACAGGTTGTCCTGGCGCGTATAGGCAACCAGGCGCTGTACGTAATCCAGCAAGGTGTCGGTAGCATGCACCTGGGGAATCCGTTCGCTGATATGCGTAATATCTTCCGGGGTCAGGGTTTGCTGCATCTCCGCAATATTTTCTCGCTGGTCCCTGTTATTGAGCAGTTCACGTTCAGCGGAAGGATCAGGATAGCCGATCTGAAGGCGCATCAGGAAACGATCGAGCTGGGATTCCGGTAAGGGATAAGTGCCTGCAAAACTGATCGGGTTCTGGGTGGCGATGACGAAAAAAGGGTGTGGCAGTGCCATGGTGTTGTTGTCGATGGAAACCTGCCCTTCTTCCATGGCTTCCAGCAAGGCACTTTGTGTTTTCGGCGTGGTACGGTTGATTTCGTCGGCCAACACCAGGTTGGAAAAAACCGGCCCCTTGTGGAAGGAAAACTGGCCTGTACTCTGGTCATAGATGGTGACCCCCAGGATATCTGCCGGCAGCAGGTCACTGGTAAATTGTATGCGTGAATATTGCAGGCCAAACACCTTGGCCAAAGCCTGTGACAGCGTGGTCTTGCCCATGCCTGGCTTGTCTTCAAGCAACAGGTGACCGCCGGCAAACAGGCAGCACAGTGCCAGTCGCACCTGCTTTTCCTTGCCCAGGACGACCTTGCCGATCTCGCTGACGGCGTCCTCGATTTTTTCCTGGATATCTATGGCGACGGTGTTATCACCAGGCACGTCGTCTTTTTTTACAATCTGTTCCATGGGAGGCTTCCGGAAAATTCGGGAATCAGCTGAAAAGATCAGCCGGCGTTATGCAGTTCGAGAATATCTTCATCCTCGCTACTGGCAGGGTTACTTGACTTGGCGGAAGTCCGTTTACGTTTCGCAGCGTCGTTGCGTTTCTGCTCAAGCATGTTCAGGTAGTCCTCACTGACATCCTGGGTGACATACTCACCATTGAACACCGAGCATTCGAAATCCAGGGGCAGGATGCTACCCTCTGCGCAGGATGCAACCAGGTCTTCCAGTTCCTGGAAAATCAGCCAGTCGGCACCGATAGCCTCACGAACTTCTTCAACAGTCTTGCCGTGGGCAATCAGTTCACTGACGGCCGGCATGTCTATGCCATAAACGTTCGGGTAGCGCACCGGTGGTGCAGCGGAGCAGAAATAGACATTACGGGCACCGGCATCCCGGGCCATTTCGATGATCTGTTTGCAGGTGGTGCCGCGCACGATGGAGTCATCCACCAGCAGCACATTCTTGTCCTGGAATTCCAGTGGCGTGGCGTTGAGCTTTTGCTTGACCGACTTCTTGCGCTGACTCTGGCCGGGCATGATGAAGGTCCTGCCGATATAACGGTTTTTGACAAAGCCCTCGCGGTATTTCACGCCCAGGGAATTGGCCAGCTCTACCGCGGCCGTACGCGAGGTATCCGGAATCGGTATGACCACATCAATATCGTGATCAGGCCGCTCTGCCTTGATTTTCTGGGCCAGTTTTTCACCCATGCGCAAGCGGGATTTGTACACCGAGATACCGTCGATCATGGAATCCGGACGGGCAAAATACACGTGTTCGAAAATACAGGGTGTCAGCTTGCTTTCCTCGCAGCAGATGCGGGTCTCCAGGTTGCCATCCTGGTCGATATACACGGCTTCGCCCGGCGCCACATCCCGGATCAGTTTGAAGCCCTGGGAATCCAGCGCCACACTCTCGGAGGCAATCATGTACTCATCACCCTTGCGAGTACGCTTCTTGCCATAGACCAGCGGGCGAATACCGTACTTGTCGCGAAATCCGACAATGCCATAACCTACCAGCATGGCCACGGCGGCATAGGCACCACGACAACGCCGATGGACACCGGCCACGGCAGTAAACACATCGTCAGCGGTCGGCTTGATCTTGTTCAGAATCTGCAACTCGTGGGCTAACACGTTCAACAGCACCTCGGAATCCGAATCGGTATTCAGGTGGCGCAGGTCATCGCGGAAAATATCGTTGCTGAGGTCTTCGGAGTTGGTGAGATTGCCGTTGTGGGCAAGACTGATGCCGTAGGGCGAGTTGACGTAAAGAGGCTGGGCCTGGGCGGGGCCGCTGCTGCCGGCAGTCGGGTAACGGACATGACCTATTCCCATGGTCCCGGTGAGCTGGCGCATATGGCTGGTCCTGAACACATCACGGACCAGGCCGTTATCCTTGCGCAGGTTCAGCTTGCCCTTGTCACTTGTCACGATGCCTGCCGCATCCTGGCCGCGGTGCTGTAGTACTGTCAGACTGTCGTAGATCGACAGATTGACATTGGATTTACCTACGATGCCAACAATGCCACACATTATTCAAACCTGTTTTGTAGTGAATGGTGTCCTGCTCGTCCAAATGAACGTCGGGTTCAGGCAGGTACATCCGGTGTCGCCTGTACTGCAGGTTGGCCGACGCCAAACAGTCCCTGCAGATAATCAATCATTGCCAGTGCATGGGGAACCAGGAGCGAGTTCCTGAACCAGTTTTGTGAAAGCTCAAACTGGCTGCCTACCAGAACAATGATCAGGACAATAATCAGCCCCCGTAGTATGCCAAACAGTCCACCGAGTGTCCTGTCTGCACCTCTCAGACCTGCAGCCTGTGTCAGCTTCGAGATCAGGTTGCTGATCAGTGTGCCGGCAAAGATGACAACAATAAACAGTATCGCGAAGGCTGCTATTCTGCGTAAGGTCGCGTTATTAATCAAATTAACCATCAAATCAGCCAGTTCGCTACTGAAAAGCGTACCGGCAACAATGGCCAGGAACCAGCTGGCCAGTGACAGGGCTTCCTTGACCAGCCCCCTGAAGACGCCAAGCAAGGCAGAAACCGCAACGATGACAAGAATGATGATATCGACCAGTGCCACGGGGTTCAGTCGCTACGGTTCCAGGTCTTCAAGACTGAACTGGACAACAATGCCTTCCAGTTCGAAAGTGCGTGCCAGTTCCTGCTGAAGCGTGGCAGCCTGGGCCTCAGTCAGCACAGGTCCCACGTAAACCCCCGTCAAGGGCCCCCTGCTGGATTGCAAAGGCCTGCTGAAAGCCTTGTGACCACTGTTGCGCAAACGCTCGACCAGGGCCTCGGCATTGGCCAGTTCACCGAAGGAGCCCAGGCGAACTGCCCAGGTCTCGGGAACACCGGTAGCAGCCAGGCGCGGTCTTTCAGGCGCCGGTGGTGGCTGATCGATATTTTCGTCGGCTGGTTCAGCCTGGGTCTGTGTTGTGTTGTCGGTGTCGGTGGCTACCGTGTCTGCGCGGATTTCAGGACGCTGGGGGGTGATTTCCGGCACATCCGGCATGGGCGGTGCTTCAGGGATCGTGGTATTCAGGGCGGCAGGTGTCACGCCTTCCCCGTCCAGGAGCGCTGGAATGAAAATAATAGCCAGGCAGCCGATCACCACCGTGCCTACCAGCCGTTGTTTCATTGCGGTTTTCAAACTAGTTCCATGACTCCCGAAACGGTGAAAAATGAACCGGTAACCAGGAGAAGGACGTGTTCACCGTTTTTTGCGATGTCCTGACAGGTCTGCTCTGCTACCTGGAATGCCTCGGCAATGGTGTCACAACTGGTCACGTCAGATTCCCCTGATTCGAGGAGGTAATTATATAGTATTTTCGCTGCCAGGCCCCGCTCTTCCTGGATACCGGCAACTACCCAGCAAGGGACCAGCTGGCGATAGACACTCATTACACTGGCGTAATCCTTGTCAGCCAGCATGCCTACCAGGAGCACCACCCGGTATCCCGGGTAACGGGTCTCAATCTGGGTTTTTACCCGTTGCGCCGCATGGGGGTTGTGACCCACATCCAGAATTAGCGGATACCCCCTGTCAATCACCTGGAATCGTCCGGGCAGCTCGGCATTGGCCAGGCCACTGGCAATAGCCTGTGCGTTTATGTCAGGAGCCAGTAACTGAATGGCCTGGACTACCGTTGCACAATTATCCAGCGGGTAGTTATTCTGCGGCAGCTCAAGAGTCAGAGGCTTGCCTTTCGCATCCCTGCCCTGCCAGCGCCAGGTACCGTGACCGGATTCTGCGGCAGTAAAGGCATCACCATTGGCATACAGGATGGCACCAATGTCCCGGGCATGAGCAAGCACCGTTGCCGGAATATCAACTTCCCCGACCAGTGCCGGTTTACCGGGCCGGAATATTCCCGCTTTCTCGGTGCCGATAGCTTCCCGGGTATCGCCCAGCCAGTCGGTATGATCCAGGGCCACGTTGGTGACAATGGCGATATCCGGATCCAGGATATTGACGGCATCAAGACGGCCACCAAGCCCTACCTCCAGGATGACAACGTCGGGCTTGCTGGCGGAAAACAGTTGCAGGGCGGCCAGCGTCCCAAACTCGAAATAAGTCAGCTGGATATCACCGCGCACTGCTTCTACGGCGGCAAAAGAGTCGCACAGCTCTTCATCCGTGGCATAGCGATCACCCAGCATGACACGCTCGTTGTAAGCCAGGATATGGGGTGAGGTGTAGGTGGCGGTGCGGTAGCCGCCAGCCTGCAGAATGGCAGAGAGCATGGTCACGGTTGAGCCCTTGCCATTGGTGCCGGCTACCGTGATGACCTTGATATTGGAAAAGTCGATGGGAAGCTTGCTGGCAACCTGGCTGATGCGCTCCAGTCCCAGCTCAATATTGCTGGGATGACAGCTTTCCAGGTATTCAAGCCATTGCTGGAGATTCAAGGATGGCCTCCGGCGTCGTAATCCATTGGTAATGCAATCGGGCTCAGACCAGTTCCTGCTGATCGGGTCGATCGGCAAACCGATGCATGAGCTTGCCTATCAGGGCGCTGATGCGATCACGCATGGACCGGCGGTGCACGATCATGTCGATGGCCCCGTGTTCCAGCAGGAATTCACTGCGCTGGAAGCCTTCGGGGAGTTTCTCGCGAACCGTCTGCTTGATGACATCCTGGCCGGCAAACCCGATGAAGGCATTGGGCTCAGCAATATTGATATCACCCAGCATGGCCAGGCTGGCAGAGACACCACCGTATACCGGGTCCACCAACACCGAGATATACAACAGCCCTTTTTGTTTCATTTTCTCCAGTGCCGCCGAGGTTTTTGCCATCTGCATCAATGACACCAGGGCTTCCTGCATACGGGCACCGCCACTGGTGGCAAAACAGACCAGGGGCAAATCCTCGGACAGGCAGTTGTTCACTGCCAGGGTAAATTTCTCACCGACCACAGCGCCCATGGAGCCGCCGATAAAACCAAATTCAAAGGCAGCGACAACAACCTTTTTGCCATTGACCTTGCCCTTCATCACGACCATTGCATCCTTCTCACCGGTTGCCTTGCTCGCTGCGACCAGGCGATCCTTGTACTTTTTCAGGTCCTTGAATTTGAGTACATCATTGGGTGCGATGTCAGCACCGAGTTCCTCCCTGCCTTCCTTGTCCAGGAAAATATCGATACGGCGGCGGGCGGAAATGCGCAGGTGATGATCACACTTGGGACACACGTCCAGGTTTTCCTCCAGGTTGTCCCGGTAAAGGACAGCC
>Ga0181591_10001714_pt1 | contig 18992 bp, 23 predicted proteins | sample 071ome_33_FD_133757 | JGI IMG/M metagenome (GOLD analysis project Ga0181591, IMG submission 133757) | Coastal salt marsh microbial communities from the Groves Creek Marsh, Skidaway Island, Georgia - 071412AT metaG (megahit assembly) | ecosystem: Environmental > Aquatic > Marine > Intertidal...
ATTCTTGATAAACTTACTGGTAAGGCGGCTGTATACTTTACAGGTGTTATTTCAGCAATTAATTCATAAAGTTTTGCTCCTAAGATGATGAGGACGGTAGAAAATTCTGCCAACCCGCTTCTTAGGAGCACTTGTGAAAAAAGAAGAACTAGCACGACTCGTAAATGAGTATGGTGACGCGGTAATAAGTTACCGAAGTGAAAATAGTGGTAAACTCAAATATAATGTTTGCACGCTAGACTTCTCTACACCTTATATCCAAGACAAAAGAAATCGGGCAAAAGAGTCTGACAGTACTCTTTTGCTTTTTTGTTGGGATACAGACTCATATAGATTATTAAAGCCAAAAAATGTAACTAGCGTAGTTCCGCTAGCATCCATTTTAAAGAATGGAGATTAGACATGGAACTTCACGCATCTCCAGAAGTGTACGAACGTATTGTACATTATGATGAAGAAAAAGAAATACAGATACGATTAACTGTAAGTACGTTTCGTGGTGTAGAGTATTTACATTTAAGAAAATATTATCTTAGCTTTGATGAAGAGTGGTGCCCTACTCCAGATGGAGTTGCATTTCCTCTTGACTTTAATAACAGTCGAGAACTTTTCTCAGGGCTAGTAGAGATACTTAGTCTTGCAGAAAGCAAAGAAATCATAGAAGAACATTTTTCTGATCTTATCCAGGACTTATACATAAAATAATTCTTGACTTTTCTTTCTTCTTTCTGTATAATATATGGTCTGAGTGAGGAAATATATGAAAGATTTTATTGAAAAAGCAAGTGCTTGTTACTACTCTGGTGCTCCGATTATTTCGGACGAAGAGTTTGACGCTCTTGTTAAAAAGTATAACTACGATCAAGTGGGCTATCAGGTAACTGATGGAGTGCCCCACTTATATCGTATGTACTCCCTTCAAAAAGTTTTTAGTTTAGATGATATTCCTACACCTAACTCAAAGTACATTCGTACTCCAAAGTTAGATGGAGCTGCTGTGTCTTTACTTTATGTAAATGGGCACTTTGCACTCGGATTGACGCGAGGCGACGGTAATCTTGGCCGAGATGTTACCACCAAACTAGAAGAGCTTGTACCTGCTACTGTGCCGTTCGGCGGAGAGTTGCAGATTACCGGCGAAGTAGTTTGTCCCTCGTCTGTCACCAATGCGCGCAATGTCGCATCGGGGTTGTTAAACCTTAAAGACATTTGTGAATTTCGGGCGAGAGCCCGAGATTTAGTCTTTGTCGCTTACGACATGCATTTTAAGTCTGACTATACTTATTACGAATCTGCAATGGACGCATTGGCCCATGAAGGATTTAATGTTGTTACGACCTTCGACCACTCCAACTATCCAACAGATGGTTGGGTGTACCGTCTTAACAATCAAAAATCTTTCAAGAAAATGGGATATACAGCTCATCACCCTCGCGGCGCTTTTGCTCTTAAAGAGCAGAAGGAGGGCGTACATACAGAATTACTCGATGTTGTGTGGCAAGTTGGCAAGTCAGGCGTAGTCAGCCCAGTTGCTATTCTTAGTCCGGTCGAAGTGGAAGGAGCCATTGTGAGCAGGGCTACTCTACACAACATTGAGTACATTCGCAGCCTGGAACTAGAGATAGGTTGCACGGTAGAAGTTATTCGCAGTGGAGATATCATTCCACGAATTGTTCGCAGGGTAGACCTGCCAAAAAATAGTTCTTGACTTTTACCTCAACTTTTCGTATAATATATTTTACATTTTCGGAGTAGTCTAAATGTTCAAAGAAATCGTACCGCCTACGGAATGTCCGTCTTGTTGTGGTGAGCTTTCTTTTGTCCGCGATATTCTATATTGTCACAATATTAGTTGCGCGGCACAGAAAGCTAAAAAGATTGAGCATTTTGCAAAAACTCTGAAGATTAAGGGTCTCGGCCCTGCAACTATTGAGAAGTTAGAAGTTGAAGACTTTGATGAGATTTACCAGTTTAATATCGAAGAGCTTTGCCACAACTTGGGCGATAAGCTAGGTACTAAACTGTATCAAGAAATCTGGAACTCTGCTTCTGCTCCCCTCAATATGGTATTACCTGCTTTTGGTATTCCTTTAATCGGAAAAACGGCAACGATGAAGCTGTCTGAGACTGTGCAATCTATTACTGAAATTACACCAGACACTTGTAAGCGTGCCGGATTGGGCCCGAAAGCAACAGAAAGTTTATGTGATTGGCTGGATAATCATTTTTACTGCTTCTATGACGGGGCTTTGCCTTTTGATATGAAGTTTGTAAAACAGAAACAAACTGAAATACTCGGCGCTGTATGTATCAGTGGACGTTTGAAAAGTTTCAAAACTAAAGCTGAGGCCGCCGAAGTTCTATCCTCCTATGGATATGAAGTTAAATCTAGCCTTACAAAAGATGTAACGATTCTTGTAAATGAAAGTGGCGTAGAATCGGCAAAAACTAAACAAGCCAGAGATTCTGGTATAAATATTGTCACGGATTTAAAATCCTTTTTGGAGAAAACATATGGCACTTCCCAAGTGGACTGATGAGCGCACTGCCGCTCTCACTAATTTTGTTGGGGGCGAAAGCCCCGTATCTCAAGCTACTGTTGCAGAAGCAGCAGAGCAGCTTGACACCTCTACTCGTTCTATCTCTAGCAAGCTGCGAAAGATGGGATTTGAAGTAGAACTTGCTTCTGCTGCAGCTGGAAAATCTTTCAGCGAAGCCCAAGAAGCAACCCTCCGCACCTTCGTTACTGACAACTCTGGTCAGTACACTTATGCTCAAATCGCAGAGCATTTCGAAGGTGGTGCTTTCTCTGCCAAGTCTATTCAGGGCAAGATCCTGAGTATGGAGCTGACTGACCACGTTAAGCCTGCTCCAAAGGTAGAAAGCGTTCGTACCTACTCACCTGAAGAAGAAGCAACTTTTGTTTCTATGGTAAACAACGGCGCATTTGTTGAGCAAATCGCTGAAGCTCTGGGACGCTCTGTCAACAGTATTCGTGGTAAGGCTTTGAGCCTGCTGCGCTCTGGTGATATCAATGCTATCCCTCGCCAAGAAAACACAAAAGGTGCTTCTAATGCAGATCCTCTTGCGGATCTCGACGTAGCTTCTATGTCTGTAGAGGCTATTGCCGAAGCAATTGGCAAGACTCCTCGTGGTGTTAAGACTATGCTTACTCGACGCGGCTTGACTGCTTCTGACTACGATGGCGCTGCTAAAGCCGCCAAAGCTGCTCAGTAATTTTATTTGATGTAGGCGGCTGGCTCTCTTATGGGGGCCGGCCTTTTTATGTTCGGGGGAACAGTTGAATATTTCCAGTGCTTTAATAAAGCAGTGTATTTCATTGTGCGACTTTGAAACGTGGACATATCTGCGTAAAGAGTACCTGCCCAGTGAATTTCACTTGCTATATGACCACATTGATAAGCATTGCGAAAATTTTCATACGTTTCCTACGTTCGATGATCTCAGATTAAGTATTCGCCACTCTGCCACCAGAGATAAATTATTAGCTCTGGAAAAGATAGATGTGGATATAGATCCAAATATTCTACTTGAGTATTTGAAAAATGAATACACTCAAAAAGAAATTCTCAACTCTCTTGATCGTTACATTGATAATTCAGTGCTGTTTGCCAGCGCCCAAGAATCAATAGAAGAACTACACCAGATTGTTCTGGATGTGGAAGATAAAGTTGATCTTGAAGTACCGCAAGAGAGTATGCAACGAATTAGTTTGTTGGCTCCTCAAGAAGAGCGTGACAAACTAATGGGTCTTGGACTGAATACAGAGTACGATAGAGACTTTATGTTTAGCCCCAAAGACCTTGTACTTATTGGAGGCAGACGTGGACAAGGTAAATCTGTTACCTGTACTAATATTGCTCACAATGTGTACCAATCTGGCCGTTCAGCTATCTACTTTACTATTGAAATGGATAGTCGTTCAATATTGCAACGATGTTGTGCGATCGCTACTGGCATACCTCAGAACAGAATCGCTTCAGGGAACTTAACAAACCTGGAGTTTGAAAGAATGGCGGCTTGGCAAGCTGCTCGTTTTGTGAATGGGCAGGAAAGATATAAAGAATACCTTGAAAGCATCACTCGTGATTACAACGAGTTTCATCATAAACTTACATCTCAGCATGAGCTTCTCCCGACTCAGCAGCTGGATGTTGTCTATGACCCGGGACTGACTCTTGCAAAAATAAGAGCAGAACTGGACAAGAAAGTCGGACGTATAAACGCAGGTGTAATTATCGTAGATTATATCAACCAGGTTAAGCGTTCTACTGTACCCTCTCGAGGAGGTCAGTACGACTGGACGGAACAGATTGAAGTAAGTAAAGCTTTAAAGTCTATGGCGCAAGAGTATGATTGTACTGTAGTATCCCCGTATCAAATTGATGCCACTGGCGAAGCTCGCTTTGCAAAGGGTATACTTGATGCGGCCGATGCGGCTTTTACCTTGGAAACTTATGACCAAGGAGAAGAAGATCCAATTACTTTTAACTGTACTAAAATGCGGTCTGCCAGCATGAAAAGTTTTACTTCTACTATAGACTGGGAAACTCTAAAAATAGGCCCAGACACTGCACTCACTCCAAAAGAAAGAGAGAATGCAGCAGCGCAAAGCGAAGAAGAAGTTTACGACCTCTGATAAAAATATTTCTTGACACTCCCGTTGATTTGGTGTATAATATATGCTTAATTACGGGAGTTTTTTATTTATGGGAATTTTTTATGGATCGTTACGCCATGATGTCACGGGAAGAAAGAAGCGTAGTTATGCGAGAAAAACTAAGGCTCGCCCGAGAGGGGATATTTATGTCCCTCAGCGAACTAGTTTCCGTCGGAGTGTGCCTGAGTACCCCTCATGTCCCGATACAGCTGGAGTTGCCGCTAGAGTGGAATCGCCACGTTACACCGGAACCCTTGTTAAAGGTATCGGAACCATGCACAAATCAAACGCTGTCCCAATCATTAATGAAGAAGAAATGAAAGATATTGCAAGGATGAGAAGATAATGCACGATGCACTTATGGAACATTGGAATAGTAGAGATATCTGCCCTAACTGCGGAGAAACATTAGAAGGAGATGGGTACAGTAATGGAAATCCTATACGGTGCCCCAATGCATTAGAAGAGGACTGGTGGTACAGCGAACCAGACAGTGGGCCGTGGTATTGTAATATTGATGAAGATAATTATGAAGAGCCTACAGAATTAGATGAGTGGGCGTCTTTTGATCCGGACTGTTAATGAACGTAGAAGATTTATTAAAATCTAAAAATATTAGCTACATTCCGAAAGGAAAAGATTTTGTAGTAAGTTGTCTCAACCCTGAGCACCCCGACAGAAATCCTAGTATGAGAATAGATCAAATTACTGGAATATTTAATTGTTTTTCTTGTGAGTACAAGGGAAGTATTTTTAAGCATTTCGGGGAACGGGCAGACAAAATGGAGATGAAGCGGCAGCTTCTAAAGAAAAAGATTAGCGAAAAAAGACTAGAAAATATTAGTCTCTCAATGCCAGAAGGATACATGCCTTATGTTGGTAATTGGAGAAATATACGACCCGAGACATATGCTTCATTCGAGGCATTTATTCACTCGGGCAAAGATTTTGTCGGTAGAATATGCTTTCCGGTACGAGATAGGGCAGGAAATATTATAGCATTTCAATCTCGTACAACAACTAATCAAACACCTAAGTATTTATTTAGTCCGCCCGGGACTAAGCTCCCCCTGTTCCCAGTGGTAGAGCCAATACAGTCTAGTATAATTTTTGTGGAAGGTATATTCGACGTATTAAATTTACATGATAAAGGACTAACAAATGCAGTTTGTTGTTTTGGAGTTAAAAATGTAACAATAGAAAAGTTACAAGTCTTGGCAGTGCAGGGAATAGAACGAATAGAAATTTTTCTTGATAACGACGAAGCCGGACAAAAAGGGGCCGAAACAATACGAACTCTATGCGAAGAAGTAGGAATCTCTACAAGAAACATAGCATTTGGAAATAAACACATAGACGCGGGGGCTTTAACAGAGTCTCAAGTACTTAAATTAAGGAATAAATTATATGGCTAAGGTAGCGATAGTAGAAAAGCAGCCTAGTAAAATTAATTACGAAAAATACTTTGATTTTGACTTTGATAGATTTCATTTATGTTCTGATCCATCTATCAAAAGAATACTTAAAAAACATACAGACATTGAAATTGATATAGACAGCTATGATTGGCTAGTGCTTGTAGGCTCTGAGCCTGTAAAGCATTTTACAACTGTTAGTTCAGTAACAGATTACTCTGGTAAAAAAGTAGATAAAAAGTTTTTACCAGTTATAAGCCCTGCAATGCTAGCATTTAAACCAGAAGCGAAAAAAGCTTGGGACGAAAGCGTTGAGAGCATTCATGCTTATGTATCGGGAGACTTCGTAGATACAGTTATAGACGATACTATCGCATGGGGCATACAAGATACGGAGGAGGCAAATGAATTTATTCAGAACGCCATCAAAGACCCACATAGATATGTGGCTCTTGATTCTGAGACGACTGGGCTCTATCCTAGAGACGGTTATATGTTGGGTATTAGCCTTAGCTATAATGGCAAGTGTGGGGCTTATATTGATACCGACTGCTTTGATGATCGCACTGAAGCACTTTTACAGCAGTTATTTAACGAAAAGACAGTAGTGTTCCACAATGCTAAATTTGATATGGCATTCTTTGAATATCATTTTCACTTTAAATTTCCCAACTTTGAAGACACAATGCTACTACATTATCTTGTAGATGAAAATCCTGGAGGACACGGACTAAAACAGTTGGCTATCAAACACACTCCTTATGGAGACTATGAAAAGCCAATGTACGAGTGGATAGACCAGTACAGAAAAGAGCACGGAGTTCTTAAAGATCAGTTTACATGGGATAGTATTCCTTTCGATGTAATGAAAACATATGCCGCGATGGATGCGGTAGTAACCTTTTTACTTTATGAAAAATTACTTGTTGTTAAAACAAATGAGAAATTAAAGAGTGTATATGAAAATATTCTTATCCCGGGTACTAGATTTTTAATTGATACCCAAGATAATGGCGTGCCTTTTGATCGTACAAGACTTTTATTTGCACAAGAAGCAATGCAAACAGATATAGATACAGCTATATCAAAACTGTACGAAAATGAAAAGATACGAAGATTTGAGGAATTAAATGGTAAATCTTTCAACCCTAATTCTACTGTGCAGCTTCGTAGTCTTTTGTTCGACTACTTGGGCCTTAAGCCTACTGGAAAGAAAACAGGAACAGGCGCAGATTCAACTGATGCAGAAGTACTTAAAGAGCTCTCAACACAAAGCACAGTTCCAGGACTTATACTTGATATTAGACAAAAGTCTAAGATCAAGAACACTTATCTTGACAAAATCATACCACAACTTGATAGAGATTCTCATCTTCGTACAGGTTTCAACCTTCACGGTACTACTAGTGGGCGTCTTAGTTCTAGTGGGAAGCTCAATATGCAACAACTGCCAAGAGATAATCCCACTGTTAAAGGCTGTATAAAAGCCCCAGAAGGGCACAAGATTGTTGCAATGGACTTAACGACCGCCGAAGTTTATGTTGCTGCGGTTCTATCAAAAGATAAAGCACTCATGGATGTGTTTCGATCAGGAGGAAACTTTCACAGTACAATCGCACACAAAGTATTTCGATTACCTTGTGAAATCGAAGACGTAGCTGAACTATACTCAGATCGTAGACAAGCCGCTAAAGCGGTTACTTTTGGTATCATGTATGGGGCTGGCCCAGCAAAAATCAGTGAACAAGTAACTAAAGACAGTGGAAAATACTTTTCAAAGAATGAAGCTGCAGAAGTTATTAATGAATACTTTCAAACATTCCATAAATTAAAATCATGGATTCAAACTAATCAAAACTTTATAGCAAATAATGGATTTACTTACAGCTACTTCGGAAGAAAAAGGAGACTGCCGAATGTTAAAAGTACCGATCAAGGCATCCGAAGTCATAGCATTCGTTCTGGTCTTAACTTTTTGGTTCAGTCTACTGCTTCTGATATTAACTTACTAGGGGCGATAGAAATGGGTGAGTTTATAAAGAGTCAAAATATGAAGTCAAAAATATTTGCACTTGTTCATGACTCTATTCTCGCTGAAGTGCCTAACGATGAAGTAGACTTTTACTCTGAAATGTTACAGAAGTTTGTACAAAAAGACCGAGGCATATACATTCCCGGAGCTCCTGTAGGCTGTGACTTTGAAATAGGAGAAGATTATTCTATGGGTAAGTTTGAAAAGCTCTATGGTAGTCACATTTAGAAATATAAACAAAGTACAATTTCCCGTATACGAACTCCCGTCCAGTAACTGGTATGTTACTGACGGGCTTTTGTATATCGAAGATAAAATCGTAGACGATAAAAATATGTCAGGGGATACCTTAGGAGTAAGAAGAATACAGACTCCTCATAAAAATATTTTAACAATAAAAAATCAAATAGAAAATATTAGGGGACTGTTAAAAACTAATTGTAAAAGTTTTATAGATTCTAAAGGAATGCCCTTCATATATGAAAAAACAGAATTTTGTAAATTAAAATACTACAAGATAAAAAGCATTAGTAAGAAAGATACTTTTTCTTTGCTTTGGTTAAAAGATGTAAAACAGCCTTTTATAATACCTAGACCTCCTGAAGATAGTTTACAGTACGCTGGGCTACTTCACTTTGGAGAACTCCCTTGGATATTATATAATTATTCAGAAACCCGAGAAAAACCTACTAGAAGAAAAGTATGAAAGCTGTTTTAAGTAATCGTATTTATATGGATGCTAATTTAGAGCTACGAGAAAAGTTATCTAAAGAGCTAACCTACAAGATACCTGCACAAAACCCAAACGATCCGCCCCAGATAATTAAAAATCTGCAGCGGGTGCGCGAAAATCTGGTATCCATACCAATCGGACGAGAGGACTTAATACCAAATGAATATGAAATTGTTGACAAGAGGATTATGGTGCCTGTTGATTTTCCTGAGTTTAAGTTTGTACTCCGAGAAAGTCAGCAAGCCGTCTACGATGAGCTGGATGACAGCAGTATCATCAATGCGTGGGTCAGCTGGGGCAAGACCTTTACAGGGCTCGCACTTGCCGGAAAACTATCGCAAAAAACCCTAGTAATTACACACACTGTACCCTTGAGAAATCAATGGGCAAAGGAGGTTGAAAAAGTCTATGGATTTAGTCCTGGAATTATTGGGTCTGGTCATTTCGACACTGATCCTTGCATTGTGGTTGGTAATACCCAAACCCTATACCGAAACATCGATCGAATTCGAAAAATGTTTGGAACAATTATCTTGGACGAAATGCATCACGTATCTTCGCCAACCTTTTCAAAAATTATTGACACCAGTCACGCACGATACAAACTCGGACTAAGTGGCACAATAGAGCGCAAAGACGGAAAACACGTTGTATTTCGTGACTATTTTGGCAACAAAATATTCAAACCCCCAAAAGAAAATTTTATGACTCCGACGATAAATGTATATCGTTCGGAAGTGCGCTTCATGGACGGTGCAAACATTCCATGGGCAAATAGAGTAAATAACTTAGCAAACAACGAAGAATATGTACATAGTGTTTCTCTGCTTGCATCCTACTATGCGGCTCGAGGGCACAAGGTACTTGTAGTATCTGACCGAGTACACTTTTTAAAAACCTGTGCTGAATTAGTAGGAGAAAAAGCAATTTGTGTAACTGGAGAGGTTCCTCACGAAGAAAGAGAGAACCTTATTGATGAGATAAATTATGGAAATAAAGAAATACTTTTTGGCACTCAAGCAATATTCAGCGAGGGTATCTCGGTTAATTCCCTCTCTGTCCTTATACTCGGTACCCCTATCAACAACGAGCCCCTCCTCACCCAGCTCATCGGAAGAGTCATCAGAGAACAAGAAGGAAAGTTAAGTCCTGTAATTGTAGACATACATTTAAAAGGAAAAACTGCAACACGACAAGCCTCAAATCGAATGGGATACTACATGAAGCAAGGGTACGCAATTAAAGAGCTATAGCGTACAAAAATAACTCTTGACATCTGTTGCAGTTTGGTGTATAATATGCTGTTATATAATTGGAAAAAAATATTCGAAGCATCCGATGGAAATGCTTTTATGGTTTTTATTATTTTTAAAATGATAACCGAAAAAGCTGTACCAGAGAATAAGTACGACAGAATATACAAGTTTAGTCATCAAAACTTTGGTGGCGATTCTTTTATGGTGCATCCAGATATTTTATTTTTTAACGCATATAAACATGAATACAATGAGATAGCCCAGTATATCGCATTGTGTTCTTTACGTCCGCTCGCGGACTATAGAGCTACTGGGAAAATCAATCTGGACGCCGAATATTTGGATCTAGATTACGAACTTATTAAAGATAACAGTCTACTTCGTTTTGAAGAGGATTCTATCCATTTCATATACGAAGAAGTCCCAAAGGAGAAACTACACTAATGGCACTATCATTTAACAAAGCCGCTGGCGGCGCAAAAAAGAGCAGCATTACTTCATACTCATACCGTGACGGAGACAACGAAGTTCGTCTCGTAGGCGATGTACTCGCACGCTACGTGTACTGGCTAGAAGGCAAGAACGGAAAGAACATTCCTTTTGAGTGTCTTTCTTTTGATCGCAACGAAGAGCGGTTTAACAACTTGGAGAAGGACTGGGTACGTGAGTACTATCCTGATCTCAAATGTGGCTGGAGCTACGCAATGCAGTGCATTGATCAAGGCGAAGTCAAAATTATCAATTTAAAGAAGAAGCTGTTTGAAGCAATTCTTACAGCAGCGGAAGACCTGGGTGATCCTACCGATCCAGAAACTGGCTGGGATGTTCGATTTAAGCGAGTCAAGACTGGGCCTCTTCCCTACAATGTAGAGTATCAACTTCAAGTACTGAAGTGCAAATCTCGCGCTCTGAGCGAAGAAGAGATGGCACTTGTAGCAGAACTTAAGTCTATGGATGATGTTATGCCTCGTCCTACTCCCGATGCTCAAAAGAAACTCCTCGACGAAATTCGAGAAGAAACAGCAAATGTTGACGAAGAATTAGGTGAAGAGTTCGATTTGTCATGATTCTATTTACGGCAGACTGGCATATAAAGCTAGGTCAAAAGAATGTACCGCGTGAGTGGGCATTAAATCGCTACAAGTTATTTTTTGAGCAGATTCATTCTCTCGAAAACCAGTGCAATATGCACATTATTGGTGGTGATCTTTTTGACCGTCTGCCGAGCATGGAAGAGTTGGAACTTTACTTTTCGTTTATTCGGGAAGTAAAGATTCCAACTCTTATTTATGACGGCAATCATGAAGCAACGAAGAAGAATAAAACATTTTTCACTCAACTAAAGCAAGTTAGTAGAGACATTAATCCTTTAATAAAGATAGCTGACATTTCATACTATGATTCTGATTTCGGATTTAGTGTTCTTCCTTATGCGGATTTACACAGAGAAAATAGTATTGAGAAGTTTGTATCAACAGCACCGCTCTTTACTCATGTACGAGGCGAGATTCCTCCCCATGTCAAGCCAGAGGTGGACTTAGACAGATTCGAAGATTTTCCAATCGTATTTGCAGGAGACTTACACGCACATAGTAATACACAAAGAAATATTGTGTACCCCGGGTCTCCGATGACAACATCATTTCATAGGACAGAAGTAAAAACTGGCTACTTATTAATTAATCCAGAAGACTGGAGCTGGATATGGGAGCCCTTTGACCTTCCACAATTGATACGAAAAACTGTATCCGATCCAGAAGAAATGATACCTACAGACTATCACCATACTATATATGAAATCGAAGGTGATATGCAAGAGCTTGCAAATATCAAAAATAGTGATCTTCTTGATAAAAAAGTAGTGAAAAGAAACACAGAAGCTACTTTAATCATAGACAAAGAGATGACGCTAGAGGAAGAATTAGTAGAGTATTTAACCTACATTCTAGCAATACGAGAAAGTGAAATACCAGAAATAATGGGTGTATTTAATGATTACGCTGCAAAAATTGAAATGGAGTAATTGTTTTAGCTACGGGGAGAACAATGAGCTAGATCTAAGTGAGAACACTGTAACTCAACTCGTTGGAACAAATGGTATGGGTAAGTCATCTATACCATTAATTATAGAAGAAGCCCTGTACAACAAAAACTCAAAAGGAATTAAAAAGGCTGATATACCAAATCGACACGTAAATCAAGGCTATGATATTCAGTTAAGTTTTTCAAAGGATGATAAAAACTATGAAGTCATCATTAATAGAAAATCAAACATTAAACTTAGACTTCTCGAAAATGGAGAGGATATCTCGTCACATACGGCAACCAATACCTATAAGACACTACAAGATATTATCGGTATTGATTTCAAAACGTTCACCCAACTGGTATATCAAAATACTAGCAGTAGTTTACAGTTTCTTACTGCGACGGATACTAACCGTAAAAAGTTTTTAATTGATCTTCTGCACTTAGAACACTATGTTCGTTTGTTCGAAGTGTTCAAAGAAGAGGCTCGAAAGAGCGCAGTTAATTTAGCAAGCATAGAATCCAAGATAGCAACAATAGAAAAATGGTTGCATGATAATAAATTGGAGGATACTACCCTACTTCCACTGTCTGAAATTACAATTTCTACGGAAAAAGAAGAGAAGGAAGTCGCTGAACTAACGATAGAAATTAAAAATATTTCCGAAAAAAATAAAAAAATTAATCAAAACAATACGTACAAAGACATGTTGAGTAAGATTGATTTACAAAAAGCACAATCTTGTATGGTAACAGAAAAGCAATCATATGATGGACTTCAATCAGAATTAGGGAATCTTCGCGGGGTCGTAGCGGGGTCAAAGAAACTTTTAGCAAAGCTAGAAAAATTAGGAGACCACTGCCCAACCTGTGAGCAGGAAGTAGATTCCGCTTTTAAACAATCCCTAATAGATTTAGAAGCCAAAAGAATCGCAGAAAATAGAAGAGAAGAATATGAAATTGAAGGAAGAATATCAGAAATTAAACGAGATAATGCCGACTATGACGCTGCCCGAAAGATTGAAAGAGAGTGGCAAGAAATTTATCGAAGTATTGATCGAGATTTACCAGTGGCCCTCTTGGACAAAGGTGAGCTTGAAGAGCGCTTGGGAAGAGTACGAGCTGACTTGGTTTCAGCACAAAAGCACTTGGAAGAGACAACGAGAAGTAATGAAAAGATCACAAAGCGCAACACAAGAATTCAAGTCATCTTAGAGCAAACAGAAGAGTTTCAATCACAACTAGAAGAAGCTCAAATTCAGTTTGAAAAAGAAAAAAATGTAGCAGATACTTTAGAAGTGCTGAAAAAAGCTTTTAGTACTAATGGACTTCTTGCATACAAAATTGAAAATCTTGTAAAAGATTTAGAAGAACTTACAAATCATTATCTCGCGGAGCTTTCAGATGGAAGATTTACCCTGGAGTTCGTTGTCAGCAACGATAAGCTCAACGTTCAAGTTACTGATAACGGTAATATCGTTGATATTTTGGCTCTGTCTAGCGGTGAGCTTGCTAGGGTTAATACTGCTACTCTTATCGCCATACGTAAGCTAATGAGTAGTATATCAAAGTCTAAAATTAATATATTGTTTTTGGACGAAGTAATCAATGTACTTGATGAGAGCGGCAGAGAGAAGCTAGTAGAAGTTTTATTAGAAGAAGATTTAAATACTTATGTTGTAAGCCACGGATGGACTCATCCTTTGCTAGACAAAGTTGAAGTTGTTAAATCAGGAAATATAAGTAGGTTAGAAAAATGAGTGAAGACTTAGGAATGACATTGACCAAAGCACATCTAATGTGTGAGAATATGAAGGACTATTTAATTGGTAAATGTAAATATCATGAAACAAATATTAAAGTTTACTTTTCAAATCCTGTCGGTATCGGAGAACACCCAGATATACTCGGAGCAATCGAAATGGAGTTAGAAAAACTCGCAGAGTACAAAGAAAAACTGGATGTACTTCGACAGATAGAGAGGGATTTGTGGTAGATAGTAGAGCAAAAGGTGCTCGAGGAGAATATTTAGTAAGAGATCTATTAAGAGAGCATACTAATCTTCAATTTGAAAGAGTCCCTAATTCAGGGGCTCTTGAGTATTTAAAAGGGGATTTATATGTTCCTCATGAAAAAAATAAATACTGTATTGAAGTAAAAAATTATTCAGAGTCTCCTCTTAATGATAAAATATTTACAGCACCTAAAACAAATAATCTGATTCGTTGGTGGAATAAATTAAAACAGCAAGCAGCGCAGGGAAACCAAGAACCATTATTATTTTTTAAATATAATCGTTCCCCCATATTTGTAGTTACAGATACGCCCCCTGAAGAAACAAAAGAGTATATGTTTATATGTTTTTTGCAATGTTTTGTATTACTTGCGGATGAGTGGCTAGAACGTGAAAAGCCGGAGTTTTTATAATGGCATTTAGTTTTGAAGATAAAATATCAGATACAAAAACAACTTTGATAGTAGATGCACTCAATCTTGCATTTCGATGGAAACACCAAGGAAGAACAGATTTTAGGTATGACTATCAAAAAACAGTACAGTCTCTTGCATCTTCATACCAATGTAATGAAGTAATTATAGCAGCAGACTGGGGATCTTCTTCATATAGACGAGAACTATATCCCGACTACAAACAAAATCGAAAAGAGAAGTTTGCAGAACAAAGTGAGGAAGATCGAATTGCCTTTGAAGAATTTTTTGAAGAATTTGAGGCAACACTTGAAGTACTTGCAGAAGAATACCCTGTACTTCGATACAAAGGTGTAGAAGCAGATGATGTTGCAGCACACCTAGTAAAGCATTCAAAAAAGTATGAATTAGAAAATGTTTGGCTAATTTCTAGTGATAGAGACTGGGACTTGTTAATAAACGATACTGTAAGTCGTTTTTCTTATGTAACGAGGAAGGAAGTTACTTTAGATAACTGGTTCGAGCATTATGATGTTTCCCCCGAAGAATACATTTCATTGAAGTGCCTAACCGGAGATAAAGGAGACAATGTACCAGGAATTCCTGGCATCGGTCCCAAAAGAGCCCAAGAACTTATACAGCAATACGGGAATGCTTTTAGTATTTTTGACGCTACTCCTATAGAAAGTAAGTATAAATATATACAAACTCTAAATGAAAATGCGGATCAAATACTAACAAACTATGAACTTATGGATTTAATAGCTTACTGCGACGAAGCAATAGGCGAGAATAATATTTCAGATATTGGGTGTAAAATAAATGAATATAGACATTGATTTTCGCAGAGATCGCTATCTCTCGCAGTTTAGTATTAAAACATTACAAGACAGATATTTAGTTGACGGAGAAGGCTCCCCTCAACAAGCATTTGCACGAGCAGCGGAGGCGTTTGCAGATGATGAAGCTCATGCCCAGCGATTGTATGATTACGCTAGTAAGTTATGGTTCATGTTCTCTACTCCCATCCTTAGCAATGGAGGTACTAAGCGTGGGCTTCCTATTAGCTGTTTTCTCAATTATGTGGATGATAGTAGAACTGGTATCACCGACCACTATACAGAGAATGCGTTTCTCAGTTCAGTCGGTGGTGGCATTGGTGGCTATTGGGGTGATATACGTTCAGTGGGTTCGAAAACCAGTAATGGATCTGAGTCTACAGGCGTTATACCTTTTCTTAAAGTAGTCGATGCAGAAATGCTTGCATTCTCGCAAGGAGTAACTAGGAGAGGCAGCTATGCTTCATATTTACCAATGTCTCATCCAGAGATTGAAGAATATTTGGACATTCGAAAACCCACTGGAGGGGATATTAATCGTAAGTCTACTAACTTGCACCACGGTGTTATTATTCCTGACACTTTCATGCAGCTTATAGAAGGCGCTACAAAAGAAGAAGGATTTGATGATAGCTGGAGATTAATTGATCCGAATAGTGGAATTACTACAAAAGTAGTTTCAGCAAAAACTCTTTGGGTAAAGTTAATACAAAATCGTGTAGAAACTGGAGAACCTTACATTATGTTTGGGGATACGGTACAAGAAGGCTTACCAGAGTGTCAAAAACAACTTGGACTAAAAGTAAATCAATCTAATCTTTGTAGTGAGATCACACTTCCTACGAATGAGGAAAGAACAGCAGTATGTTGTTTGTCTAGTGTAAATTTAGAGGAGTATGATGAGTGGAGTAACGACCCTCAATTTATTCCTGATTTAATTCGTATGCTTGACAATGTAATTACTTATTTTATTGAGAACGCTCCTCCTGAGCTTTCAAAGGCCGCTTACAGTGCTTCCCAAGAAAGAAGTATTGGTTTAGGCGCTATGGGGTTTCATGCTTATCTACAAAGACACAGTATTCCATTTGAGTCATTCCAAGCAAAAAATAGAAACATGGCTATGTTCTGGCACATCAAATCTTGTGCAGAAGTCGCAAGCGAACAACTTGCTAAAGAACGGGGCGAAGCTCCTGATGCTATCGGTACTGGTAGGCGTAATGTACATCTTCTTGCCGTTGCTCCTAACGCTAGTAGCTCTATCATCTGTGGCAACACTAGTCCTAGTATCGAGCCATACAGAGCTAACGCTTTTACTCAGAAAACTAAAAGCGGATCTAGCTTGCAAAAAAATGAGTATCTACAAGCTATACTTCAAGAAATAGAAATGGACACAGAAGAAGTTTGGAAAGATATTGTAACAAATGGAGGATCTGTTCAACATTTAGAATTTTTAGATGATTGGACAAAGTATGTTTTCAAAACGGCTGTAGAGATAGATCAAAGATGGGTTATTGACATGGCAGCAGATCGACAAAAACATATTTGTCAAAGTCAATCACTAAACGTCTTTTTCCCTTCTGATGTATCAAAGCAAGAACTTCATGCTATTCACATGATGGCTTGGAAAAAGAAAGTAAAAACACTTTACTATTTGCGTAGTGAAGCACATAAAAGAGCAGAAACAGTATCGGATGAAGTTCTAAGACAAAGAATTTTTGAGTCTATGGACGAGAGCGCCTGTGTAGCGTGCGAAGGATAACAATGAATTTACTTACTGAAAGAGAATACTATAAGCCTTTTAACTATCCTTGGGCTTATGAACATTATAAAAATCAACAGCACATGCATTGGCTTCCAGATGAAGTTAATCTTGCAGATGATTTAAAGGATTATAGAGAAAAATTAACCCCGGGAAATAAAAAACTAATTAATCAAATTTTTCGTTTCTTTACCCAAGCAGATGTAGATGTATGTTGTGGGTATGCAACTCACTACCTGCCTACATTTAAGCAGCCCGAAATACGTATGATGCTTTCAGCCTTTGCTGCAATGGAAGCGGTGCACCAAGAGGCATATTCATTACTATTAGAAACTCTCGGGTTTGGGGATGATGAGTATCAAAAATTTATGGAACACAAAGCCATGATGGATAAGCACGAGCACTTATCTAATTTTGGTATGGATAGTCCCATGAATATTGCAAAAACTATGGCAATTTATTCTGGTTTTACAGAAGGAGTGCAGTTGTTTAGTTCTTTTGCAATTCTATTAAACTTCCCTCGCCATAATCTTATGAAAGGCATGGGACAGATTGTAACTTGGAGCATTAGAGATGAAAGTTTACATGTTGAAGGAATGTCGCAGCTATTCCGAACTTTTATTGCAGAAAATCCAGGACTGTGGAATGACGATCTTAAGTATGAAATTTATTGTGCAGCAGAGCGTACCGTAGAACTTGAAGATGCTTTTATTGATCTTTGTTTCGAAGGAGCAGATGTTCCAGATTTAACTCCTGAAGAAGTAAAAGAGTATATTCGTTATATTGCGGATAGACGACTTCTCGGCCTTGGATTAAAAAAGATTTTTCACAGCGAAGCAAATCCATTGCCGTGGCTAGATTATATGCTAAATGCAGTGGAACATACAAACTTTTTTGAGAATCGTGCTACCGAATATGCTCGTGCTAGCACAACAGGTAACTGGCAAGACATATTCAAATAGGAGGCAAAATGCAAATTGTAGACCCAGAAAACCCAAAACTTCTTCTCGATGGAGAAGAACATGAAATACAAAAACTTAATGAAACTTGTAAGTATTATATAGATCAAGTACAAGATTTAAATGCACAAATGACTCAATTGAAAGCAAAAATGCATCAAGTAGAAGTCGCGAGAGCAGGTTTTATTAGTCTTTTAAAGTCCGAAATAGCAGCACAGAATAACGTGTTTAAAGATGGAGATTCAAATGACACAGGAACAGGGGACGAAGCCACCGGAGACTGATTCTATAGAGTTACTTCCTGAAAATGAATGGGAAGATGCAGATGGAATTACTTCCGAAGAAAAGTCAGATGCTCCAGAATTATCTGATAAAGCTATCTCTTACTTAGCTCAAATTCAAGATTTACAAGAGCAATTGGAACAAGAAAAATTAAAAGTACAAAGACTTGAAATGGCAATACGTGGATTCACAATGGCACTTCAAGAAGAAATAAAGGGGCTATAAGCCCCTTTTTTATTACCCTTCTAATGCCGCCGTGGGCGGTGTGAAGTTTGCTGTGTATCTTGCGAGACCTTTGGTGATTCGTAGATCGGACATATAACCACTTATAGCATAAGGGCCTCCTGTTGATCCTGGCGCTGCTCCAATATGAGCAGTTCCAGACCAAGTATAGTTATTAGTATAGTTTCCTGTCGCCGTGGCAGTCCCGTCTCTATAAATGGTCATCGTTCCTCCATCTCTAACAATAGCTATGTGGTACCAAGTATTGATGGAAGGGCTTGCTGTTTCTGATAATTGTAAAGTACTTCCGTGGTAAGTACGATAGGTAATAGCATTTTGATTGGTTTGTAAAAGAAAGC
>Ga0181591_10001720_pt1 | contig 18957 bp, 18 predicted proteins | sample 071ome_33_FD_133757 | JGI IMG/M metagenome (GOLD analysis project Ga0181591, IMG submission 133757) | Coastal salt marsh microbial communities from the Groves Creek Marsh, Skidaway Island, Georgia - 071412AT metaG (megahit assembly) | ecosystem: Environmental > Aquatic > Marine > Intertidal...
GAACCAAATGATGTTGTAAAGTTGCTTAATGGTATCCATCATAACTTGACTCATAGATCCAGACCAATCGATGATAAAGATCAATCCATGATTTTTACCATCAGCAAAGGTAGTAACTTTCTTGAAAAGGTCTTCGTTGTATTTGTAAGTATGAAGTTTGGTGCAATCAAGAACACCAGTGCGTGAAGTAGAAGCACGAGCATAGGAATCTGCTGCCTTGCGGCACTCAAACTCTTTGACCAGATAGTTTACTTCTTTCTGAGCAGACTTTTTGAACTTGCTGTAGTCGTTATCAATCCACCTGAAGTATTGGTAATCGTCGGTAGCATACATTTTCCAATATTCATCAATGTAATCATGAATTGTGGAATTTGACTTAATCACCGTATCCAAAGTTACTTTGGGGACTTCAACATAAACATTTTCTTGAGCATCACTATTAATGAGGTCCTTGATGGAATTGCTCAAGGAATCGACAGTTTTAGTCTCTGGTTCATCTTCACCAAATTCAGATTCTTCATCCAAAGAATTTTCCACATCTTCATCACCCGTCTCTTCAGAGTTGTCTTGGGTCTCCCCATTATCAACTTGCTCGGTATCTTGCTCGGTATCTTGCTCAGTATCTCCCCCACCACCATCTTGATTTTGAGGTGCCTGGACGTTATCAATGGAGGTATCCATAGACTCTTTACAGTAATTGTAAAGTACCTCTGCCGCCTCAAGGACATCATCAAAAGTTTCTGCATCAGCAATCATGCTGATGATTTCTGATTCTTTGTCACTCTTGATAGGAATTTGAGTATAGTTACCAATCTTAAACAGAAGGTTTGCACGATCTGCAAGATTCATCTCATCAAGATTTTCGTCTTTGATGCAGAAGAAATCTTCCTTCACAAGTTCTTCATAACCTTTATAGAAAGTCTTGGACATACCAGCATAACGACGCTTCATCAATTTCTCAATGCGAGCATCTTCTACGATGTTTACAAAGGAAGGATTTATTTTTTTCTCCAACAACCAATCACGATCTGGGGTGTACAGTGCATGACCAACCTCATGACCAACGAGCATGTCATACACTTGACTGCTTGCCTTCTCCCACATCGGCAGAGTCAGAACACGAGTATGGACATTGAATTGAGCAGTCTCCACTTTGCGATGCTCAACCACAAGGTCTTCTGTGGCGAGAAGTTTTGCCAGATTGCTTTTGACTTCGTGATTAACGGGCATTGGTCTTTGTTTGAACTGCAGTCAGTATACAAAAAAAGGAGGTCCTGAAACCTCCCCAGTAGACAGTTCGAAAACTGTCCACTCATTTATGAAATTTTACTAAATCCACGAACCTTTTCAAATTGGATAAAACTCTCAAACTTATCATGCATTTCACTCTTGTGCGATATCAAGAATATGTTAGCATCTTTAATTACATAACGAACAATCTTCAAGAAGTCATCTGTACCATTACTATCCAAAGAACTGTCAAATACTTCGTCAAGAATTAAGAGATTTGTATTGACAGAGTTTTTCATCTTTGCAATCTCTCTCCAAGTAAACACTAGTGCTAAGTCAATTCTCTGCTTTTCACCTTCACTAAAAGAGTCATAAGAAAACTTTTCATGAATTGGAGTTTTAACTGACTCATGGAATTCTTCATCAAAAGTGAAATTGATATAAAAGTCAAGTTGATGTAAGAATTTATTTACTTGTTGATTTATGATGGGTAGATAGTTTTTAATGATCTTTGATTTTACCCCATTGTCTTTGAGAAGAGAATATACAAAGTTGTAGTTCTGAACTTTACCTTTTTTACCTTCTAAATTATTAAAGACAGATTCTAACTCAATCTTAAAGTTATTCAACTTTTCAGTTTCTTCAACTTTATTATCTAAGTTGTGCTCAATCTCAAATATTTCATTCTTGATGTCTTCTATAATTTGAAGATCATATTTGTTTTTGTTATTGATGTCTCTGATTGATTTGTTCACTTCAGAAAGTTTCTTAGATAACTCAAGTAATTTAGATTCTTCTTCTTGAGTTTTTTCAAGTTGCTTTTCAAGTTCTTTTAAACCACACTCAACATCAATCAGATCATTATCATATTGATTGATCTTAGATTCTCTGAGATCTTGCTTGATGTCTTGACTACAAGTTGGACAAATTTCATTCTCTACAAAAAAGTTTTTATCTTTAATAAGTCTATCCAATTTGTTTTGGATTTTTCCCCTAAAGTCATACAGTTTCTTAGATTTGTTTGTCGCATTAGAATACTGTTGAAGTTCTGAGTCAATTCTATCAGACTCTTGAGTAAGAGTCAAACATTTTTCTTCAGATGCTTTAATCTTTTCTTTGATCTCAACTATTTTGTTTTTCTTTCTAGTAATCTCAGACTGACCCTTTACATCAAGATCGTGAATAAAGTTCTCTTGCATGGAGATCTTTTCTTCTACAATATTTTTCTTGAAGTTAAGTTGCTTAGTTTCTTCTTGAACATTTTTTATCTTGTCTTTCAAAATTGTATTCATCATGGAGAAGATCTTGATGTCCAGCAAATCTTCAATAATTTCTCTTCTGGATGCAAGTGGAAGTTGCATGAAAGGAACAAACGTTGATGACCCCAGAATGACAATCTGTGTGAAAGATTTGTAATTTAACTTGAGTACTTTATTTTCTAGAAACTTTTGATCATCTCGTATCTCTGCACTTTGCTCAAGTTTTTTTCCATCCCTATAAATCTCAAACACATTTGGTTTGATTCCCCTCTTCACAATCCAATTAATTTTATTGGTAGTAAATTCAATCTCAACCAAACAATCTTTCTCATTAGTTGAGTTTACTAATTGTGGTTTATTAATTTTACGAAATGGTTTATTAAACAAGACAAAGGTCAACGCATCTAAAATCGTACTCTTACCAGATCCATTCTTACCAAGAATCAATGTGGTAGAACTTTTTTGAAACTTTACCTCTGTAAATTGATTTCCAGTGCTTAAAAAGTTTTTCCAGCGAATAGTTTTAAATTCAATCATCAGTTACTTTAGGGGGAATCACCAAATCATCTTCTTCTATTATAACATAAGTATAACTGTTTGCCTCACATATTGCAACAGTTGCTTCCTCATCAACTTCAACAACAGAAAGTTCTGGGAAGTCATCTGCCTCTAATAAACCTACAAACCTGTCAGCATCATCCTCCTCACGGAAGATATAAAGAACTCTATCTCCATCTTCATTATCAACGGAATAGAGTCCCTCTTTTTCTCTTCCTTTCAGAGCAAGTACAAACATTATTCTACTTCTGATGCCTCTTTATAAATTGACTGAATTAAACTTTTAAGTTGATTCTTGTTTAGATCGATATCAGCGTTATCTATATATCTATCCAGAATAGCAATCGTTCCTTCAGATTCTAAAACTTCTTCTTCATAATCACCAACTTCAATCTCATCAATAACTTTTAATTCATGAGGTCTTGCATCGGATAACTTTTCAAAGAATTTTTCAAACTGCTTTACATTAGTCTTTTTCTTGATTACAAGTCTAACATACTTTTCAAAACATTCATTGTACTTGTACATTTGATGTGGAGTATCTTCATACTCAACGACTTTATACATCTCATAGGGATTATGAACAAATTCCAATTCCAATGTTTCGGTGTCAAAGATATGAAATCCTCGTTTATCATTGACATCATTCCAGTATAACTGATAGGGATTTCCAAGATAGTATATCTTTCCGTTATCTGACTTAGTGTGATAGTGACCAGAAAAAACTAACTTGTAATTTTCGAATACATCACATTCCATACCCTCAGTCATAATATGTCCTTTGTATGGAGAAAACCCATTCAGTTCTAAATGACCCATCACAACATCAGCATCAGATAATTTTATTTTCTCAATGCTAGACTCTCGATTATCAGAATTGATCCAGGGAACAAACAACACATTCAAGTTACCAAGAACAACAGATTCAATTTCAGAATATACCTGAATATTTTCATACTCTCTCATCAACAAATCAACCGAGTTGACAGAATTAGTATTCTTGTAGTAGGCAGTATGATTTCCAACTACTGTGTGAACTTGGATTCCCATGTCACTGAGTTGATCATAGTAATTCTGCTTTGCCCATTTCAGTGCCCAGATGTCAATGTATTTTCTATTGTCAAATGTATCACCCATGTCAACAAGTTGCGTGATACCCCTTTCATTTAAAGTGGGAAAGAATACGTTATCATAAAACTTTTTGAAGTAGTTATGAAAATTTTTATCTGACTTTCTTACTCCAAAATGCTGATCTGTAATAATGGCAATCTTCATATCAATAATTCATTTTGTTTTGAATATTGCTTTTAATAGTATTCATGTCTGAGGATGACCCACTTAAAACATTTGAATCAGAAACAAAAACTTCATCATACCCAGACTGTTCGAGAATCTTGCTTTTAATTTCTAGTTGTTTCTTTTCTTTTTGAATACGACGAAGGAAAGCAAAGTAAATGATTTGAGTAAAGTATGCAAATGGATTTGAAGACTTTGTGGGATCAAAATTATTGATGTACTGAACACAGTTCTCAACTCCATCACAAATCATGTCCTCTCGGAACATGTAGTTGACAAAGTTTGGTTTGTATGATAGGTGTGTAGCAATCTTTAAGAAGCACTCACCCAAGTATCTGGTAATAATCGGTTTTGGTTCACCGACACTTTCGGCATGTTCAACCGCTTTCTTATACTCAACAATGGCATAAAGAAAATCTTTGTTGTTTACATAATGCTCTAGGTCTTTTTTTCTTCGTGCCATTGCTTGTGCCATTTACTATGTTTCCAATTCATTGCAATCATTATAGCATACCTTCAAGGGGCTTGACAAGTCTCTTGAATACCTGTAGAATAACTCTGTCAGGGTTCAAGGGATGGCTTAGCTACTCTTATAAAGCTTCTCTAAGGTATTCTTAAAGTCCTTTACGTTAGATACGTATCCAAGTGTTTTAGAAGCCTTCACTCTAGCGGTAGACTCATCACTATCTTTAGAAGTATCTCTAATATACCTTCTATACATTCTCAATGTATCAGGGTCAGAGACTTCTGTCATTGTGATGATCTTATCCATACTAATAAAGAACAGTTCATCTTCTACAACTTTTACCCAGGGTTCTACTCGGTATGCTCTCATACCATTTTTAGTCATAACAATATCCTTTACTGTTACAGGTTTGTCTAACATTAAAATAGTTTCATTATCCTCATGACAAGGACAGACTTTTGCAATAACCTCTTCACCAGATACAAGTTTTAAAACTGAATAAAATTCCTCTTCCATACTTATTTTTTTAGATTTACGTTAATAATACTGTAGTTAAAGTTCTCCTCATTATAAATCTTAATCCTCTCTATCAAGTGTCCAAGAGTATAATTCTTTGAAGATTTTAATGATATATCATCAGCAATATCATAAAGAACTGCTTTTGTTTTATTGGTGCTTTTTCTTAAAACCCTACCAATAGATTGTAGGTTTCTAATTCTAGATTTACTTGGTGATGCAAAAACAACATTGTGTAAATTTTTAATGTTAATTCCTGTAGAAAACGTCCCGTAAGAAGCAATGATGATAGCATCGCTCTCTTTTTCTGTAATCCTTCTTACTTCTTCTCTCTGTTCCGTATCTACTCCACCATGGACAAAAAAGACTTTTCTATTTTTGTCCTTTGACTTATTTATAAGATCATATAAAACCTGTCCATGTGCTTCTACTCGACTAAACAAAACCAGAGTATTGCCTTTTAGTTCTAGTGATAGATTTTTAATAAAATTATTTCGCTGACTATTACCAATAATGTATTGAACCTCATCTTCATAACAATCAAACTTTTGTCCTTTGTGTTTTAGAAGAAGAACTTTAATATCTAGATTTGATAGATGTCCTTGATCCATCAGTTTTTTGGTGTCAGTCACTTTATATGATGGACCAAACAATCCCTCAAGAACCCATTTGTGTGTTTGCGTCCCATCAAGTGTTCCAGTAAATCCAAATCTATATTTACAGTCAAGAAGTTTTGACATAATATCTACAAGAGACTTCGACTTAAACTGGTGTGCTTCATCACCAATTACAACATCAAATTGATCAAACCATTTCACAGGTTCTTTGTAAATTGACTGCCAAGTAGTAATTACAACTGGTTGATCGATATTATACTTTTCCTTTCCTGCATAGATTTTGTAACAATAGTCAGATGCATTCCAACCATAATCTTCAAAGTCTTTATACATCTGTTCTACTAGAGAAGTTGTTGGAACAACAATCAAGGTTGACAAATTTTTCTCTGTGTAGTATCGTGTGATCGAATAGATCATCAAAGATTTTCCAGAACCTGTCGGTGAAATTAAAAGTTTTCGATTATATTTTAGTGCATCGTAAATTCCATCCAGTTGATAATCTCTAGGTTTGTGTGCTGAAATAGACTCTACATAATCAGAAACTCCCTCATAGGATATGTCATTGTTTACTTCAAACGGATCTCCATAGTATTTGTTATTTTCAAATTTAAAAGAATAATTGCCATTATGAACAAAAGAAACTAACTTGTCTAACAGACCTACATAAATCTCCCTTTTTGTCAAGTTAAATAGACGTATCTTTCCATCCCAATATTTACTTCTATATTGAGGCATAAACTTTGCCCCAGGAACCTCGAATGTAAATCGATCACAGATCTCTTGACAAACATGTGGTTCTGCATCTATTTTTAAGAATACTTCGTTCTTCTTTGAAATAATAATATCACTCATAACCTGCCTGAAACTTTTGCCACTCAATTGCGTTTTTAATTTGATATGTACGATTGTGAATCGTTTTGATGATATCCTCCAAGTATCTCAGCATTGTGTTATAATATTCAGTTTTTAATTTAATTGTTGTGAGTTTTTCATCCGCATCAATGTAGCGGTTCATAGACTCTTTATCCCTTACTTTAAAGGGAAATGGTTCTTCTACATAGACTTCTGGAGAACTTTTTCCGCCGTAGTATTCGTAGCGATCTTTTTTTATCTGAGAATAGTCCCCATCAGTCTTCTTTTTAAGAAGCAGTAACTTGTTGTAGATGTCATAATATTTTGCATGAAGTTGTGGAATTCTTAAAGATTCTGTGTGTAAGTTGTCTGGATCTATTTTAGAATCTTCTTCCCACAATGATTGAATTTCTTCAAGGGTCATAATCTCTGTTATTTGAATCAAGTATATTGTATATAGAATACTTAAAGGTCACCCTTGCGGTGAAGTATTCGTAATCAGTTTTACTTGCATCAAAATCTAATGCGGTCAGTGATGTTGGAAAGAGACCTTTAAATTTAATGTTTGCTTGTGGTTGATAATTGTTATTCAGAATTTGTAAAGTTGCATCTGAATATATGTTTCCTAAATCTTTACCACTTGTTGATGGATCTGTATCATTCGTAGATCTCCAATCATTAAACTGACCTACATTTTCTGGATACCCAAGTCCAACTAACCACTGATACACTTCAGTATAGTTGACAAGATCTTCATCAACTAGAAAATCAAGCACCAAATCATCATACTGCAACTTATCTCCAGGGACTGGAATATCTTTTAAGTAAGTTGGTTGAATTGCTACGCCAAGATTTACTCCAGGAATTCCTGCTTTTGTGCAGAAGAAATCTACTCTTGGGTATCTTGATAATAAAAATTTAAATCCTACAGGGGATAAAAAATTTCTATTACTTATCTGCTTAGCATATGGTGAGGAGGCCATGGTTTTTATTTTTATTTAGATAAAAAAAGGGACCTTTTGGTCCCTTGTGTATTACATCAAAATACTCTTACAAACTTTTTTACACTCATTTTGATTTAAAGCATCGCATTCAATAAGACATTCATAGTAGTCATTAATTTTTTGGTTTTCGATCTCCAAATCGTTAATAGTTCTTTCGAAATGACGCCATTCGTCTAACTGACCGCGAGAAAGGATGTTGTGCATGTTACCTCCATGCAAAGTAACACATGATCTATTGGGAGGGAGTTTGGTTCATTTCACCACCTCGCATAATTCTACTACTATGTATTCAAAATGTATTGAAATACACACTTTACGTAATAAAAATTTATGCCTACGAGTTTATACCTAGGCATAAAAAAAGAGGGTCCGAAGACCCTCCTGATTGAGATGTGAATGAATCACATGAGGTTCTTAACTTGGACTCTTCTGTAATAGCGGTTGCTATTGGTCTTGAGTCTGCCGAGACCCTGATCGGTGCCTTCTGCGAATGGGTTAGCGACCATGCCGTAGCGGGTCTTAAAGCCAATCTTGGGCTGGAAGGTTTGCTCACCAACGGCACGTACCATCTGGAGGGGTACGTATGGGCAGTAGAAGAGACCTGCGTCATATGCGCTGGAACCCTTATAACCGATGGTGTAGTATTGACCACCATTTGCGCCAGGGTTAACACCACCCGAATATGGGTCGATGTAGACTCTGTACTTACCGTTGATAACACCTGCGAAGGTGTTGCCAGTGTCGTCAACCTGAAGGTTAGCGTTGAGTGCAGGGGTGTAGTCGAGGACGCCTGCCATGGTGAGAGCGGAAGCAACGTCTGCGGAGCAGATGATGGTGTTGCCCTTGCCACGACGAGTCTCAACTGCGATTGCGTTTGCATCGCGCTCTAACTGGAAGAGGAGACCCTTGAACTTCTCAACGGACCAACGACCATTGGAGTCAACGTCGAGGTCGAAGATACCAGCGGTAGCAACGTTGTTCTGTGCGCCAGGCTTAGCGATCTGATAGATAGTTCTGATGACTTCTCTGTTGATCTCTGCGAGGATTTCGGTTGACAGAATGTTTGCCAACTCTGCCTCAGCATCGAGACCGTGGATCGCCTTGAGGTCCTGAGCGAGTTCTAAGGAGTACTCAGCCTTCAGTGCTCTTGACTTAGCAGCAACGGTGACCTTCTCGATTGAGAAGTTCATTTCGTTGAAGTAGTTGCCAGCAGCATCGCCAAGTGCTTCAGCATCGGCGGTTGCCATTGCCTGACCTACGTTGTAGGTGCCAGCTGGGGAATCGTTGAGGATACCTGGGTTGGATCCAGACTGAGCAGCGGTGGTTGCGATACCAACAGATGCCTGTGCGGTGTAATCACTTGCAGTGATGTCGTCGCCTGCATCCTGACCAGAATGTCTGGTATCTGCTTCGTTGAAGAATGCCTCGGTTCCGCTGGTACGGTCAGTGCCGTAGCGGGAGCGCATTGCGAAGATCAGACCAGTAGGGCCGGTCATTGGTTGAACGCCGCAAAGATCATAAGCGATCAGTTGGGGCATGGAGCGTCTGATCAAGGAGATCAGAACGGGATCGAAACCAGCAACAGGACCAGAAGCAGCAGCGGTGCCATAAGTGCCACCACCGAAACCACCAGTGCCGCCAGCCATGGTTGGAGCTTCGGAAAGGAATCCGCGCTCTTCGTTAAGTGCTCTTTCTTGGTTCTCTAAGAGGACAGCGGTAACAGCTCTACGATGAGGATCTGAGATTGACTCAAGACCTTCACAGTTCAAGAGAGGTGACCACTTTTCCTGCAGTTTTTCTGCGTTATACATTTGGAAAGTTTCTCCGTTAATTAACTTAGTGTTTGAATTTATGATTTAAAAATCACTTGTTAGAGTATTTTTGAACTGCTGCGATGTAAGCATTCATTGACTCTGAGAGAGTCGATGGTGCTTCACTACCGAGCATTTCTTCTTCAGCAACTCTGGTTTGAGTTGATGGGGTTCTAGAGAAATATGATTCTCTAAGAACTTCCAGCTTCTCACGATAGTCCTCTTCACTTACAAACTCAACACTTTCAGAAAGACTTGCGAGTTTCTCTTTTTGGGTCTCAGAAAGACCTCTTGCAACACCGTGGAAGATGCTGTCAGAAACTGATTCGCTAAGTCTATGTGTTAATTGAACGTTTCTCTCGATCTGTTCGTTGAGTTTAGACTCCATCTCATCAAGTTTGTCTACCATGCTCTCAAGCACATTATATTTTTCTTCAGGGATTTCTACATAATGTTCTTCAAAAAGTGACTTGAGTCCAGTCATAAAGGACTCAGACAACTCTGACTTAAGACCGCGCTCAACTTGGAGTGCGTTCTCGGTCAGCCACTCACCAGAAACATACTCAAGGTAGGAATCTACTCTTTCAGTAAGTTCTTGATGAATAGCAGCAACGTTTTCTTCTAATGCCTTCTCGTAATTAGCAGCAATGATGTCTGCTGCTTCTTGAAGTTTTGATTTGAACGCTGCTTCAAAAACTGTTTTTGCTCTTTCTTTAAATTCTTCTGAGAGATCTTCGTCACCAAAGAGAGCTTCTACGTCCTCATCGACGTTAATTTCTAAAGTTGGTTCTTCTTCAACAACTTCTTCTTCAGCAACAACTTCTTCCTGAGTCTCTTCACCCTCTTCAATAACTTCATCTTCAATCTCAGTCTCTTCAGCTCTTGCTGCAGACTTTGTAACAACATCACTAACAGGTTTAACAGCGCCTGTTTTTAATGCTGCGGAACCATCGGTTGATCTATAATTGTAGGGGGTAGGACCACCAAGATCGACGATAGTTTGACCAGGAGTTGCAGCAACCGCACCACTATCAACCATAGGGTCGCCAGGTTGGGCAGTAGCATTCACTGCTGATTTTGCTTGTTGGGTTGCTTCCGCTCCCATCTCTTGTAAATTACCAGTTGACATTAGATCTCTCCGAATAAATTCCTTAATTCTTTATTCTATTATTTATTTATAAATTATAGATTTCTCAGGTAGTTATCAAACATACTGAGAAGTTTTTGCTCATTCACTTTTTTATCAACAGACATTTTCATGTTTGTTAAACTATTAAGTGTTTGTTCAGCGAGTCTGCCATTTTGCCACACCCACTCCTTACCTTCCATAATTCCCTGAACAAATGCATCAGGTGCAGAAGGATCTGCTACAATATCTGCAGCAGTAGATAACATAAAGTCTTGTCCTACGTATTTAACGCCGTTTCTTTCTACAAGTGATCCAACACCTCTAGATGAAACGCCAAGTTTCACACCTTCTCCTAAAAGAGATTTGGCAATATTTCCCATTGGGGTGTCAAGAATTTTTGCCTTGCCAATGAAATTATTCCCTTCTGCTTTTAATGAAGTGATAAGGTGAGATGCGCGATCAAGGTTAACTGTAGGTCCGTCTGGATGTCCCAGTTCTCCTAGTGCTCTCCCACACGTAATGTATTTATCGGTGTATTTGTTGACCTCTCTTTCCAAAATTGGAAATGGGTAACAACGTCCATTGCGGTTTGTAATTTCCGCTTGAAGAAACGGTCCACTAATATACATGCTAGTCTTACCGTTTTTTGATTCGGTAAGAACTTCAATATTTTCTATTTGTTCTGTGATTAGTTTCATTTGATTATGCGGTAAATCCTACTTTGGCAACTTTGACATTTGCACCAGTTACATACAACAAATCAGATCCTTTCTTCTCAATAAATTCTTGCTTACCATCAAGCATTGTGAAAGAACCAATCCCACTAAAAGAGGAGTCTTGGAGATGGACAACTACAGTGCTCCCAGAGTCATTTAAAACTCTGACAACAGTTGCACTGCCGACTGTTGTACTATTACCGATTCCTGCTGCAAGATTACTTTCTCCTGCAAGTATCAGTGTTCTACTCATTGTTCTTCCTCGACTTCTTGTTCAGTTGGATCAAACATCTGTGCCCCTAAGTAGGGACGCACACCATCAATTTTTTCCATAGATTTTGTATAAAGCATTTGCTTGATGCCATCTGCCAAATCATTTGGAGATGCATCAGACATTACCATGTCAATAAATTCAGAACTTTCCATAAAATTTTAGATGATTTCTAATTATTTATAATTTCTCGCCCTTGCTAGTCTTTATCTCAGGTGCTTCTGTGGAACTTGACTTTTTAATTTCAGGATCTTTTCCATTTTTACCCAACCCAATTTCAAGATCTTTTGTATTTTGATTCTGAGTTTTCTTGACAAGTTTAGAACCAACGTCCTTAATAAAGTCCATAGGTCTGCCAGTTGCAGGATCAATTTCTGGTTCTGGAGGTGGAATAATACCAAGTTCTCTTTCAATTTGCATCTTCTGATCTTCTTCAAAGATCTCTTGATCAGTCTGCCTTAAGACATTTCTACGAACATAATCTGTGGAATAATACTTACCAATATAAGGTTCGACTTGCTGAAGAACGTTCATGCGCTCATTCATCAATTCTGTTTCCTTAAGTTCTGCAAAGTGATTATCGTATAAGTAATCATATTGAATATGATCACTCATCATTTCCCATTCTTCAGGTGTTACTATATTTTTTAAGATTAATTGGGTTTTCAGCATGTCATGGAATAAATTGCTGAATCTTTTTCTAAGTCTTCCAACAAATCTAGAGAACTGTATTTCATCTCTTAAGATTTCGGAAGATCTTCCAAGATTAAAACCAGAGTCTGCTCCAATTCTAGATTCGGGAATACCAAGTGCTCTGTATAATTTCTTTTGGAAATACTCAACGTCTGTAAGTTCTCCGAGGTTTTGTCCTCCAGGTAGTGTTGAGATTTCTGTACCTCTACCACCTTCACGGCGAGGCAACCAGAAATCTTCTAACATACTCATATATTTTTTATCGTCACGAACCTCACCAGTGCTTGCATCATAAACAAGCTTATTGCGATAACGACTCATCACCTCTTTGAGGTATTGCTCTGCTTTTACTTTAGGAAGATTACCGACATCGATATAGAAAATACGACGCTCAGGTGCTCTTGACAAGCGATAGATAACCAAAGAGTCCTCAATCATTCTCAATTGATTGAGTGCCTTAATTGCTTTATGTAAGTAAGAAAGTACGGTCTGCTTATTTCTATCTACTAATCCTGAACTAGTATATGATACGGAATCTTTAGAAAGTTTAATTCCTTTACCATATCCACCACCACCAGAATTTCCTGCAGATGCTGAAGAGTACCCAGTTAATTTTGGCGTATAAACAAAATACTCTTCAATTTCTGGAAAGTTTAATGCTGTTACATCTGGTTTAGAAAATGCATTATTTATTGTCGAAATATTTGCAATGTTAACACTACCAGATTGATTTGGTTTTTTAACTTCTCTGACAAATTTAACTTTCATGGCATCAATATATCTCAATTCTTTGATGCCTTCTTGAGGATTATCTAAATCAATTACTTTGTGATAATAAATTCTACCATCAACGTACCAGTTTCTGAAAATCTCATGAGCCTTTTTATCAAAGTTCATCATGTCTTTGATATATTGGAACTCATTTCTGATGATCATTTTAATATCATCACTAACATTGAGATTTGATAATTCAAGTTGAACTGGCGAATCGTTTAAATCCGAAACAATTGCCTCATTTACCACATCTTCAATTGCTCTATCACACTCAGGGTGAAGAGCCATTTCCCTATATCTCTTTAGGAGATCATACTCAGTCTTATAAACACCTTCAATGTCTACATATTGTCCATAGAATCCACTAGTAATATAATAGTCAGCCCCATCCTCATTTGACTGAGCGACAGGACTGACTTGTTTTTTGGGTTTTTGCGTATTATCGTTTATTGAAAAACCAAAAAGTCCAGACATCTTATAATGTTGCGGTTAGTTGTGTCTAACTATTTAGACAACTTCAATACCCTTCGCACCGTTGTAAACTTCGAAGTACTGAACTTGGAGGTCTACAGTGAACTCTTCAATAGTGCTGTTGTCTGCATAAGACAGTGGAATTGGAGAAACATTAGTTGGGAAACAACCATACATGTGGTATGCTCTTAAGACTGGGATTGAATCTCCACTATCAATTGCGGTTTGCATTGGAGCACGACCCAATTGATACACCCAAGCATCTCTTTGATATGCTGCAGGATTTACCTCTCCAGCATTATCAAAACTCTTGCTCATGTAGTTGACCCATCTCTCAAATGCACCTCTGACTGCAAAGTCGGTGTCGTTGATGACAGTTACGCTCCATGGTTCGAAGGTTCTGTCACCAGCAATTTTCAATTCTCTTCCTCTAAAAGGAACAGTGATTGGATTAATTGTTGATGCTGGGAGTGCTGATGCCTTAACTAAAAACTTAATCTTGTCGGTTAAGTTTGACTCTGTTACTCCATTAGGGAGTACAACTGAAGGGAAAGCAATTTCAACTTCAAACAGGTTGGCGCGAACACCACCCCCACTCATTCTACCTTTAAAATTATCTAAGAATCTTCCGTCGCCTCCAGTATTTGGAACTTGTTGGAATGCCATTTTTTTCTCCGATGTCTATACTTTAATTTATAAAATAAGCGGGGTTATTATCAAACTCTTCCAATAACCTCTTCAAAGGATACCCCTGTTCTGGTGGCAACAAAGGTGAGACCAATGAAGTTGATGCTGCGAGCAGGTTTGACATAAATGTCTGCCCTGAACTCATTTGCATCAATCACATCAGGTGTGTTATTGGTTTCATCGCAGATGACGACGAAATCTTGAATTCCTCTCTTCGCTTGAACATCACGAAGATAAGGTTCAACGATATTGACGAAGTTTGTTCTTGTGACTGCATCATTAAATTCAAACAGAGAAGCTCTGGATGCTCTTTCAATCGTTTCTTCAATAGTCATGAAGAGTTTTCTAACGTTGATGCGATCAAATGCAGATGCTACTGAGAGTCCAGTTCTATCACCAAAGAGAATGACTCCTGCACCAGATGAGAAGATAACTGGGTTAATTCTCTTAGGATAGAGAAGATCTCTTTGTGCTTGAGATGGATTGAATGCAAGTTTAACTGCATTGTTGATAACACCTCTTCTTGTTCCTGCAGGTGAGAACCATGGGAAATCGTTGATTTCGGTTCTTACCATACAACCAGCAATGTCTGCATTCAGTGGGACATAGCGGAACTTGTTTGAGAATCTATCAAACATGTACTTGTATCCAGTGTCGAATACTGCATATGAAGATGATGAAACACCTTCATAGAATGCAAGTACGTTATTTGTTTGAGTGGTGCTATTTGAAATTGGGGATGGATTTTGTCCATTTGCTCCAGGATCTACCAAAACTGCACTTCTCTGAGGAGAAATTACAGCGATACAATCCTTTCTTGACTCAGCAATGCTAATTAGTTTATTTGCTTTTGCTTGAGTTTCTTCTTTTGTTCCAAATCCAGGACCTTGAATCAGGTAATCTACAGGATACTCTCTCTTATTGGTAAAGAGTTCGTAACCAGTGATAAGATCTGCAAGAGTTGTAGTGAACCTTGGATCTGCTGAATCGCTTGTTCCGTAGTTATTTCCTCCAGCAAGTTTGTAAGTTGCTCTTCCAACTGCGTGGAAAGTAACACCTTGAGCATTTAATCCCCAAGCACCTGCTGCTTCAGTTACTGTGGTGATTCCTGCACTAAATCCAGTTGCTTCTCCAGTTTCTCTAAATCCTGGGAACAGGTATGCAGAATTATCTGCAATAAAGTCCTTGTAGTAAATAGGACCGTTATTCGCAGTTGTGGCATCTGCTGCTTTAGAAAGACCGACAAACTTTTCTAAGATTGTTCCAGGAGTTCCTGAAATAGTTCCTTTGTCGTCAATAACTACGACGTTGATTTCATCGTTCTTCGAACTTCTGCTTGTTGCATAGTTTGAAGTTGATGGCCTTTCAGCAACTTCTTTCCAGTAGAGATTGGCGTTTTCTAATCCGAGAGTTTGTTGATCGTACCAGTCAGTTACAGATCCTGCGGTTTGAAGTGTATTTGGTTGAGTTCCTACTCCAATCGCACCAGCAGCAAAGGCATAAATTCCAGACTGAGTATATGATACTGGAGTTACAGTTCCTGCAGCAGAAACGTGATCTGTAATCTTAACCGTAATAGTATCTGTTCCAACTCCAACAGAGTTTACAGACAGTGTATTTCCTACTCCAGTGACAACTCCTCTAAGATATCCATCTAAGAGTGTGGTTGTTCCAGATCCTGCAACAACTCCAGAAATTGCTTGAGTTACTGCTGTTCCGACTCTAACAGCATCATATGATGCTGTACCACTTACAGTGGTTCTAGTAATAGTTAAAGATGTTGTCCCAACACCAGTAATTGAAGTTGGTTGTGATAAGTAAATTGTACCTACACCAATAGCAAATACCGTTGTTCCTGCAGATACGTAGGTTCCACTAACAGAGTCACCAACTTGAACGCTTGTAGTAGTAAATCCAATACTGGTGTCATACTGCTCACTAAAAGTACCAACACCAGTTGCAATCGTGCTAGTTGTAGTAGTTGATGCAGTTAATGATCCAGTACTGATCCCAGTAATAATTTGATCAGCAAACGCATCAATTACACAAACCTTGACATCGTTTGCCCAGGATCCTGGATTCTTTGCTGCCCATTTCCAACCAGTTGCAGAACTGTAACTGTTCTGATAGTCTTCGTAATTTTTGATGAGTAATGAAGAACTGCCTCCAGATAAATTAGAAGCATTTGCGTTCTTAAGATTGTCTCCAGTTACTCTGACAACACGAAGATTTCCGCCATAGGTCAAGTAATTAGATGCTGAAAGCCAGTACTCATAGTGAGCATCGTTTTGAGATGGCTTACCAAATGTATCTATTAATTGCTGCTCATTCTCAATGAGAATAGGATCTTCTACAGGACCTCTGTAAAATGGTGCTACAATAGCACCAGTAGTTGAAACTACATTGTCGATACGACCCTGTGTTAAATCAACTTCTCTAACCTTAGTTCCAGGTGACACTAAACCTATAGGCATTTTAATTCCTCTGATGAATCTTCATTGCTCTATAGATTATTTATAAATTATTCCTTTTAAACCTAGCCGTACTCCCACATGTAAGACCTATCTCCATATTCATCTACGTTCCAACTCTTGTCCGATGCTTTTATCCATCGATCTCCAGTCTGAGAATCTACAATAGCAATGTCATCATCAAGACCGTCAGAAATAAATCCGAATGGGGCCATATCTTGTTCAATTTGATTCCTCTGTTCTTCATAAATTCTCTTACGAACATCGTTGTCCGTCATCTCTTTGAAGTATGGTTGAACAACTAACCAGGCAAATATTACCAAACACATTGCCAGGTCATCATTTGACCCTTCTTCTGCTTCAAATGATTGATTTTTTTGAATAAATGTGGTAAGTTCAGATATAATTTCATAGTCTGTGAATAGTAACTTATCATCTTCAATTAAAGTCTTCAAGTTTGAACAACCAATCTTTTTAACGGTCTTGGACATCTTAAGTCCAAGTTGAGATTTTGTTCCAGAAAATCCTTGACCAACAATTTGACCTGCTCTACCTCGCATAGAGCACATGAGAATATTTTCGTATTCTAGATCAAAGTGCATAATGCTGGCAACTTGCTCACCAATATCATTTACTTCAACTAAAACATATGCCTGATTATATGCTTTTGCTACATCATAAATGATGTTTGGAAATAGCATAGGTTTGATTTGATTGTTTCTGTATTTGCCAACAATCCTCCATGGAAATTCTGTAATATCAAATACAATAAATGCAGAGTAATCATTTTCTGTTCCTCTAGAAACGTCTACGGTAATAAAATAGTTTCTTTCTGGAACTGGGTTTGAGTATATATCAAGACCTTTATTTCTTTTTATAGGACTTTCGAAAACCAAAGACCTTAATTTTGCACTGGAGATAAGAGTGTCTGATGATCCAAGGAAGTCGCACTCAAATTCTTGTTGGAACTGTTGTTCGGAAGTGTTTGCAATGGTCTGCTCTTTCCACTTTGCGTCTCTACCTGGAACTTCTGACCAATGAACTTCTGTAGGAACATATTCATTTCTGTTTCTTTCGGCATCATGCCACAACCTGTAGAAATGATTCATACCCTTAGGGGTAGAAACAATAACTACTTTGGTAGTCTTACCAGATGAAATAGTTGGATATACTGAACTAAAGAATTCATCTGCAATGTGGTTTGGAATAAACGCAAATTCGTCCAAGAAGATGATGTTGAACGACATTCCTCGGACAGCGGATGCTGAGGTTGAAGCAGCAATGATCTTAGAACCATTTTCCAATTCTAGAGATGCTTTATTCCAAACCTGAACACCTTGCTGCATCCATTTGGGTAGATTCTCATAAGACTTTTGAAGTCTTCCCAAAAGATCTTTTGCAGTTGACGCTTTGTTTGCAAGAATGCCGACATTTACATTATCATTGAATACCACATAATGAAGAAGGTAAGAAACCACAGTAGTGGACTTACCAGACTGTCGAGGCATCTTACAGATATTAAATCTGTGATTATGGAAATTATTAACTAATTTCTCCTGAAATGGGTAAATGTCAAATGGAACTAAACCTTCGTCGAGAGAAATAATTTTAATGTAATTTTTTGCAAAATATACAGGATCATTCTTACATTTAATAAACTCCTCAATCTGTTCCTGAGTAAATTCAATAGGTACATTCGCTTTCTTAAGTAGCGGATTACCTAAGTAAATATCATCATTTCTCATAAATTTTAATTATCTACAACTAGTAAGTCAAACATTGATGACACTGTACAGTTGGAACCAGTATATGTTCTTACCTCAAGATCTGTTTTTTCTGTGAAGTATAATGGAATACTGAAAGTAGTGTGCATGTTACTATTATATAGATTCAATTCACTAGCAAGTCTGAATACACCACCATCTGGTTTTTTCTGAAATAATCTAACAGTATTCTCTTGGTTCTTATTCATCGTTGCGGCAAATGCCCTCAAGTATCCACTCTTACCTGCTGGAATAGTATAGAAAGTAACTTGAGATTGACCCATTCCCGCTGCAATCTGACAAGTAACTCCAACACTATGAGTGAAGTTAATAGCACCTACGTTATTATTGTCATTGTTACCAGTAAGAACAA
>Ga0181591_10001721_pt1 | contig 18956 bp, 13 predicted proteins | sample 071ome_33_FD_133757 | JGI IMG/M metagenome (GOLD analysis project Ga0181591, IMG submission 133757) | Coastal salt marsh microbial communities from the Groves Creek Marsh, Skidaway Island, Georgia - 071412AT metaG (megahit assembly) | ecosystem: Environmental > Aquatic > Marine > Intertidal...
CGGTCGGCTTCTTCCAGAACCTCAAGGATCGCTTCTTGTTGTTCCTCCTCGAGATCTTCAAGAAGGTCGACAACGTCATCTGATTCCAGATCCCGTACCGCGTTCGACAGAACCTCCTGCGGCAGATACTCCAGCATGTCCTCGCGGACACCTTCGTCCATATCCGACAGAACATCCCCGTCCACAACATGCGGCGCCAGCCAAATCACTTCACGCCGCTGCGCGTCGTCCATCTGTTCCAGCGTATCCGCTATGTCTGCCGAGTGCATCGGCTCGAACAACTTGGCGATACGCTCCGCATCACTGCCAGCAATCGCATCACGAATTGCGTGGATCAATTGATTGTCCAGGGCGTATGCGTCGTCTGCATCATTGATCTGATCGCTCATACCGGACCTCCACGTGATTTGCTTGGAACATAAACAAGTGCTTCAAAAGGGAACAGGTCAAAGGCGAATTTACCTTTGGGATTCTGCTAATTATTTTCGCTCATGAAAGGATACCCTATGACCGGAACAATACTGCTTGGCCAAACCCTAAGTTTTAATGGCTCGCCCTTTGACGAAGGGACCGAAGCGATGGCTGAATACGAATCTTCAGGCGCGGTATATATCCTAGATGGACAGATTGCAGACGTAGGGCCCCGGGATCGTGTCCTGAAAGCACACCCCAAGGCACAAGTTCGCCCGTACGGCGATAAGCTGATCATGGCAGGATTTGTTGATGCCCATGTGCATTTCCCGCAAACGGCGATGATTGCCAGCTGGGGAAAGCGGCTGATTGATTGGCTGAACAGCTATACCTTCCCCGAGGAAATGAAATTTAGTGATCCAGAATATGCCGCTGAAATCGCGGCAAGATATCTGAATCTATCAACAGCACATGGTACCACTAGCATGTGCAGCTACGCCACAATCCATCCTGAAAGCGTCGAAGCATTTTTCAACGAGGCCCAAAAGCGGGGCCAACGAGTCATAGCTGGAAAAACTTGTATGGACCGCAACGCACCCGACGGGCTGCGTGATACGGCGCAATCGGCCTATGATGATAGCAAATCACTTTTGCAAAAATGGCAGAATGTCGACCGGATCAGTTATGCGATCACTCCTCGGTTTTCGCCAACCTCGACACCGGAACAACTCGAAGCAATGGGCGCACTCTGGGCAGAGCATCCAGAATGCCTGATGCAGACCCATCTTTCTGAGCAAACAGATGAAGTCGCATGGGTGAAAGAGCTGTTTCCCACCGCCCGCGATTATCTGGATACGTACGAGCAATTCGGCTTGCTGGGTAAAGGCGGGTTATATGGGCACGCGATCTACTTGGAAGAACGCGAAAAAGCCCGCCTGCGCGAAGTTGATGGCACGTTAATCCACTGCCCGACATCGAACACATTTATCGGGTCGGGACTGTTCGATATGGCTGGTTTGATGGCTGACGGCCACCGCATCGGCCTGGCGACAGACACGGGCGGAGGTTCAAGCTTTTCAATGTTGCGCACAATGGCCGCTGCTTATGAAATCGGGCAGTTACGCGGCGTGCCCTTGCATCCATCACAACTATTGTGGTTGGCCACACAGGGTTCTGCCCGCGCACTGCACATGGATGACAAGATTGGCAACCTCGCCGTAGGACTTGAAGCGGACCTTATTATCCTTGATCTCGCTTCGACCCCTGCAATCGCACAGCGTCACGCCATGGCCAACGATATATGGGAGGCGATTTTTCCGACCATCATGATGGGCGACGATCGCGCTATTCACGAAGTCTGGATCGGCGGCAAAAAGTTCCGCATGTAAGCAGTACGCCAACTAAGTGGTCAGCAAGAACTGGGCATTTTCTGGAAGCCATCACTCAAGGTCTTTTTATAGACGCGCTTCTCTCGACCCACTAAGCGTGATTAATTCGCCTTTGCGTTTTTGTAGATGACTGGAAACCACTTGCACCTTATGTTGGCGCTAACAAACCAGAGCGTCCGATGTTCAAACGTATCATTTTAATGATGGCCCTTTTATACGCACTTCCAGCGCAATCTGCGGACTGGAAGGATGAAATCATATATTTCATCATGCTTGATCGATTTTCGGATGGGGACCAAACGAACAATCAAACCGTTGATCTTGATAACCCGATTGCGTTCCACGGGGGTGACCTAAAGGGCCTGACGGACAAGCTTGACGAGATCGTCGATCTCGGAGCAACGGCCATTTGGTTCACTCCCGTTGTTCAGCAAGTCATAACGCCTATAGAGGCCGAAGGCATACCGTTTCACGGGCATCATGGATATTGGGCTGAGGATTTCACCCAACTTGACCCACGCTACGGCACCGAAGCAGACCTGAAAGCTCTTGTGGATACAGCCCATTCCAAAGGGCTGAAGATTATTCTGGACGTGGTCTACAACCATGTGGGCTATGGTGCCGAATGGACCCGAACACGGCCAAAATGGATTCGGCAAGGAGACGACTGTGGTGGCGATGCAATCACACTTTGCTTGTCTGGTCTGCCTGATCTGAAAACCGAATTACCCGCAGTGCGTGATTATCTGTACGAGGCCCATATCGGGCTTGCAGAGCGCGTGGGCGCCGACGGCTTCCGATTGGACACATACAAGCACATCACGCAGGAGTTCTGGAAAGACCATCGCGTCGTAACCCGTGAACGTCTGGGCGAGGATTTTTTCCTGATCGGCGAAATTTGGGATGCCGACAAATACATCGCACGAAAACCCTTCGAAGAGGATACCTTGGACGGGGTGCTGGATTTCTCGTTTCGCGACCGCACGATGAAGCTTTTGAACGGTGTCGAAGATACCGCCCGCTATGCGCGCTATTTCACCAAGCGTCACGACGTGCCGGACGGCTATGTTTTAGCCCCTTTCCTATCTTCCCATGATGTACCGATGCTTCTGGCCATGCTGCGCGGTGACACTGATAAGTTACGGATTGCCTTCGCACTTTTAATGTTCGCAGAAGGCACGCCGGTGATCACTTGGGGAGAGGAAATCGGACGACGCGGCGGGCTTTGGCCCGATAACCGTGAAGACATGGCGTGGGGTGAAAGCAACGAGCAACTTCCCGGGGCTAACTTACCGCGAGACGAGGCATTGAGAGCAGATGTTAAGAGCATGCTTTCATTAAGAAAGGCTCACACGGAAATACGTCATGCAGATGTTCAGACAGTGTTTGCAGGCGGTGACGTTCTAGTACTTCAAAAGGGCTCGGTCATTCTTGCCGTCAATCGAGGTAATTCAGGTCAAACCATGCCCCTACTGCCCGATGGTGAATGGGTGACCGTTTTGGGATCACACAGCGATGAACTGACGTTACCAGCGAAATCTTATCGATTCATGGTGAACGACGGTTAGCGTCTGACAATCTCGCCCCCCAACATTGCGCGCGAGCGTCCCACGTTGGCGCTCCCCGACAGCACAATCTTACCGCCAAGTGCGTTCAAGTCTGCTGTTTCCGTCGCGCGAACCTCGACAGTTGCTTCGCTTCTGGCATCCGCGTCTGCTGTAACGCATTCCATCCCAGCGGTACCAATTGTCCCGCCAGAATCCGCTGCGGCGCGAATTCGATTGCAGACACCATAAAGGGTCACGGACCCCTCACCACTCGCCTGAACCGAGATATCCGATCCGTATATTTCGCTGATCAAAAGATTACTGCCATCATGAGCGGCAACTGACAAGCTACCGTGCAAACCACTCACAACCTCAAGCGAGGCTTCATGATCTGTCGTCACACTGCGAATTTCCGATGCCCAGATTGTCACTTGATATCGGTTATTTATCCAAGGCCCCAAGATGCCCTTTGCCTCTTTCACAGAGATCGCAAGCGTATTGCCCCGCTTTTCGACAATCAGATCATCGATTTCTCCGCGTAAAGCACGTGCCTGAATGCCGCCTTCTTGACCGGTATAGACCTTTACCCACACTCCGTTCGAAACTTCAATGTTCGAGAAGCCCGTCATCGGATAGTCTTTATCCGGTTTTCCAGTTGGCAAAACAAAGTACCAGGCCCCGAAAAGGCCGAGGATTGCCGCGATCAAGGCAAAGGCGCGTAGCATATAAAACTCCGTTCAACTCGTGCTTGAACGTGCAATGAGTGTGCCAAACCTACTCGGCCGCGACCTTTCCGCCAAAAAGCATGGGTTTAAGGTACCTTCCAGTATGACTGCGCTCGACCTGAGCGACCTCTTCTGGCGTACCCTCGGCCACGATCATTCCACCACCGTCGCCTCCTTCAGGGCCTATATCGATCAGCCAATCGGCAGTTTTGACCACGTCCAAATTGTGCTCGATCACCACAACGGTGTTGCCCTGATCTACCAGCTCGTGCAGCACTTCAAGAAGCTTGCGAACGTCTTCAAAGTGCAAACCGGTGGTCGGTTCGTCCAGAATATAGAGCGTGCGCCCTGTTGATCGCTTCGCCAGTTCTTTAGAAAGCTTCACGCGCTGCGCTTCCCCCCCCGACAGCGTCGTCGCCTGTTGGCCTACTTTTATATAGCCCAGTCCGACGCGTGCCAGTGCATCCATTTTATCGCGGATGCTGGGAACGGCCTTGAAGAAGTCCTGCGCGTCTTCAACTGTCATGTCCAGAACGTCGGCAATCGACTTGCCTTTGAACTTAATCTCAAGCGTCTCGCGATTATAGCGCGCACCCTGACAGGTTTCGCAGGTTACATAAACGTCCGGCAAGAAATGCATCTCGATCTTAATGACACCGTCACCCTGACAGGCCTCGCACCGACCGCCTTTGACATTAAAGCTGAAGCGCCCTGGCTTGTAGCCGCGCGCTTTGGCTTCAGGTAGACCGGCAAACCAGTCACGGATCGGTGTGAAGGCCCCTGTATAAGTCGCCGGATTTGAACGCGGTGTGCGGCCAATTGGCCGCTGGTCGATGTCGATGACCTTATCAAGGTGTTCCAGCCCCTTAATGGTTTCGCAAGGTGCAGGAGTTTGCTTTGCTCCGTTCAAACGCATTGACGCGGTTTTGAATAATGTTTCAATCGTCAGGGTGGATTTACCGCCCCCAGAAACTCCTGTGACACAGACAAACTTGCCTAGCGGGAAATCAGCAGTAACCTCTCTCAGATTGTTGCCCGTGGCCTTTACAACTGACAGTTTTTTCTTGTTCCCTTTACGCCGTTCCGCGGGGATCGAAATTTCCCGAGTTCCAGACAGATACTGGCCAGTAACCGATGCCGGATCAGCGCATATAGCGGCAGGCACTCCGTGACTGACCACTTGCCCGCCATGCACCCCAGCCCCTGGGCCGATATCGAACACGTAGTCCGCTTCGCGGATCGCTTCTTCGTCATGTTCAACGACGATCACGGTGTTACCCTGATCGCGCAGGTTTTTAAGCGTAGTAAGCAAGCGATCGTTATCGCGTTGATGCAGACCGATAGAGGGTTCGTCCAGAACATAAAGCACGCCTGTCAGACCTGAACCAATCTGGCTGGCCAGACGAATACGTTGACTTTCACCACCTGAAAGAGTTCCGGCATTGCGCGAAAGCGTCAGATACTCAAGCCCGACGTTATTCAGAAAACCAAGACGCTCGCGGATTTCTTTCAGAATCGCACGGGCAATTTCATTTTTCTGAGCCGTCAAATGATCCGGAACCGTTTTACACCAGTCGAATGCCTCGCGGATCGACATTTTAACAACCTGCCCAACGTGCAGACCGCCGATTTTGACGGCCAATGCTTCATCGCGCAATCGGTAGCCCCCACACGCACCGCAAGGTCGGTTATTCTGATAATTCTCGAACTCTTCACGTATCCAGTTGCTGTCGGTTTCACGGTAGCGGCGTTCCATATTGGGTATGACGCCCTCGAACGTGCGCTGCACCTGATAAACCCGCCCTCCTTCGTCATATCGAAACTGGATTTCTTCTTCGCCAGAACCGTAAAGGAAGACCTTCTGAACTTTCTCGGGCAGGTCTTTCCACTTGGTGTTCTGGTTAAACTGGTAATGCTTTGCGACAGCTTCGATGGTTTGAAGAAAGTACGGTGACTTTCCCTTGCGCCAAGGGGCCAACGCCCCGTCCGATATTTTTAGGGTCTGATCTGGCACGACAAGCCGTTCGTCGAAAAACAGCTCCATCCCCAAACCGTCACAAGTCGGACAGGCACCGAAGGGAGCGTTAAAGGAGAACAGGCGCGGCTCGATCTCTGGAATCGTGAACCCGCTGACGGGGCAGGCAAAATTTTCGCTGAAGGTAATCCGTTCGGGTTCTTCATCCTTTGGCGCAGTTTCCAGAATGGCGATGCCATCGGCCAAATCCAAAGCGGTGCGGAAACTGTCGGCCAGACGGGTTTCCATGCCTTCACGCACCACAATGCGATCTACGACCACGTCGATGTCGTGGCGGAATTTCTTGTCCAGTGTCGGGGGTTCATCAAGATCATAAAACTGACCGTCTACCTTGACCCGTTGGAACCCCTGCTTGCGAAGTTCCAGAAATTCTTTGCGATATTCGCCTTTGCGGTCACGTACAATGGGGGCCAGAAGATAGGCGCGCGTACCATCCTCCATTCCCATGACCCGGTCGACCATATCCTGAACCTGCTGAGCTTCGATCGGCAGGCCTGTGGCTGGGCTGTAAGGCGTTCCGACGCGCGCGAACAGAAGGCGCATGTAATCGTAGATTTCCGTTACAGTGCCCACGGTCGAACGGGGGTTCTTGCTGGTGGTTTTCTGTTCGATAGAAATAGCAGGGGATAAGCCGTTGATGTGATCTACGTCCGGCTTTTCCATCATGTCCAGAAACTGACGCGCATAGGCCGACAAACTTTCGACATAGCGGCGCTGTCCTTCGGCGTAGATGGTGTCGAACGCCAGTGACGATTTACCCGAACCCGATAGTCCGGTGATAACCACAAGCTGATCGCGCGGAATATCCACATCGATGTTCTTGAGGTTATGTTCCCGCGCGCCGCGGACTTCGATGAACTTCTGCTCAGCCATAATACACCCAAACTGCCAACTCGACACGAGATAGCGGAAATGTACTGAGTCTCCAATCAAAAAGCGAGAACAAAAGGGGAACTGAAGGAATCGCTGATTCTGACGGCCGTCAAAGCCCGATTAACTAAATACTTTAGTATTAGTTTTATCGCATTTAGAACAAATATTATAATCACAATATGTTTTTATTAGCCCCGTGCGCACAACATATTCCAAAATTTTAAGGTAAATTGGTGACAACTCCAAAAAAGGAAAACGCCATGACCATTCACTTCAACGCCCCCAAAATTCCAAACGTAATTTCAGCGAAAAGTGCTATCGAAGCCTCAGCTTATGGTGACGCAGTTATCATCGACGTGCGCAATGAAGACGAAGCGCGCAAAACAGGCACGGCACGCGGTGCAATGGTTATGCCTCTTGGGAAACTGCGTCAAAAAGCTGAGACCGGTGATCTTGAAAAAGTTCTAAAAGGTCGCCCAGTCGTTCTAATGTGCGCCGGAGGCCAGAAAGCCCAATTTGCAGCATTCACTTTGGCCCAGAACGGGATTGAAAATGTTTCGTTCACTTCTGGTGGACTTATGGAGTGGGTAAACAACGGTGGACCGGTTTCGGCTTACCCGCGTATCAGCCTGCCTACATTCATCCAGCAACCACGCCCTGCGGGCTTCGGTTTTGCCCACGTGTAAAAATTCATATTCCATTTTCAGAATTTTTCTGCTATCAGGGTCTTGAACTCCCGGTTTTGATCTCCATCTGATCAAACAAGCGATAGCCGGAAAGGACAGGACTATGACAGCGATGGCGCAAAAAGATACCCGCACACTCACTTATCAGGACGTGATTGAACAAGTTGCAGAAGGCGAGATGACTTTGGTCGATGTACGCGACCACTCCGAAGTCTCTATGACGGGCAAGGCAAAAGGTGCAGAACACATTCCCTTGATGCAGCTTTCATACAAAGCGGACCCGAACCATCCCGAGTTCCACAACGGTCTCTATCAGAATAAACCGATAGCGGTTTACTGCGCATCTGGCGGGCGTTCGGGTATGGCCGTGAATATTTTGAACCAGCTTGGATACGAAACCACCATTAACATTGGCGGCTTCGGTCACTGGGTTCAGGCCGGCGGACCGGTCGACAGATAATCAAGGATTTTGCTTCTTTTCTCTCCCGACTCCCTCCCTCCCCTGAAGGAAGCAAAAAGCCCCCGCGCCAAAATGGCCGGGGGCTTCTTTAATTGTAAAAGGAAATCCTTAGATGTGGATCGCACGTCCGTAGGCGTCTAGCACGCTTTCATGCATCATCTCAGACAACGTCGGGTGCGGGAAGACCGTTTCCATCAGATCTTCCTCGGTGGTTTCAAGCTTGCGACCAACCACATAGCCTTGGATCATCTCGGTCACTTCTGCACCAACCATGTGGGCACCCAAAAGCTCGCCAGTTTTGGCGTCGAACACAGTTTTTACCATGCCTTCAGGTTCCCCCAATGCAATCGCTTTGCCATTGCCGATAAACGGGAAGCGGCCCACTTTGACGTCATATCCCAGCTCTTTGGCTTTCGCTTCGGTATAACCGACGCTCGCCACCTGCGGATGGCAATAGGTGCAACCCGCGATGCTTTCCGGGCGAACAGAGTGAACCTTCATGCCTTTGATATGTTCGGCCACCATAACGCCTTCGTGGCTAGCTTTGTGCGCCAACCAAGGTGCGCCCGCAATGTCACCAATTGCATAAAGACCTTCAACGCCAGTGCGGCAGTATTCATCGACAACAACGTGCGTGCGGTCGATCTTCACGCCCAACGCTTCCAGTCCCAGGTTTTCGACATTTCCAACGATGCCAACTGCCGAGATGACTGTATCGAAGTCTTCAGTTGTAACTTTGCCGTTCGCTTCAATGTGAGCGGTCACCTTGCCGTTTCCACGATCCAGCTTTTTGACCATGGTTTTTTCCATGATCTTCATGCCCTGCTTGACAAACTGCTTTTTGGCGAACGCGCTGATTTCGGCGTCTTCAACCGGAAGAACGCGGTCCATCACCTCGACCACGGTCGTGTCTGCACCAAGGGTGTTGTAGAAGCTGGCGAATTCAATGCCGATCGCACCGGAACCGATGACCAGCAATTTCTTTGGCATCCGCTTGGGCGTTAGCGCGTGCTTATAGGTCCACACCAGATCGCCATCAGCTTCCAGACCTGGAAGTTCACGGGCACGGGCACCTGTAGCCAGAACAATATTCTTAGCAGTCAGCTCTTCAATGCCTTTGTCGGTTTTAACCGAGACTTTCCCTTTAGCTGGAATGGTTGCCTCGCCCATGAAGGTGGTGACTTTGTTTTTCTTCATCAGATGGCCGATGCCCTGATTAAGCTGCTTTGATACGCCGCGTGAACGGGCCACAACCGCATCCAGATCGTATCCAATGTTTTCTGCCTTAAGACCAAAGTCCTTTGCACGTTCCATCAGGTGAAACACTTCCGATGAACGCAAAAGGGCCTTAGTTGGAATACAACCCCAGTTCAGGCAGATACCGCCCATATGTTCGCGTTCGATGATAGCGACATTTAAGCCAAGTTGTGCGCCACGAATTGCGGCCACGTAGCCGCCGGGGCCGGCGCCGATTACGATCATGTCAAAAGATTTTGCAGCCATGTGGCTCCCTCCGATTCCAAATTAGTTTGACGTTAAACTATTTTTCGAATCCGAGCAATTCTCTGGGTGCATAGCCGCTATACCAAAAGAATAACCCCGCCTTAGCGGGGTTCAATCAGCGATTTAGGTTATGCCTAGACTGCGACCGCCTGCAGCTCTCTGACTGTTTGGCCGTATCCGCCCGCCGCAATGTATGCAGTTTCGTTTGTACTATTTGAACGCGACAGTGCCTCGTTCCGATACGGAAAGCGTCCGAACTGGCGGATGACCTCTCGGTGCGCTTTTGCGTGCAGCAAGTTTGACGCCCCAGATTCCGGCATACGTTCAAGCATCATGCGAACGCAACGCTCCTGATCGCAAAGGTTTTCCGAATGCATCAAAGGCAGATAAAAGAACTGCCTTGCCGGTTCATCAATCTTCATATCCCACTTCTTATCTATCGCGCACTTTGCGACCGCCAGGCCATGTCTATCCGTAGCAAAGGATTTACCTTCACCTCGGAACATGTTCCTCGGGAACTGATCGGTCAGAAGGATATAGGCCAACGCACCACTGGGATAAGTAAGCCAAAGGCCAAGCTTTCCATCAAGCGCAGTTTCCCATGTCGATTGAAATCTGTTGCGGATTTCCGCGTCAAGCTCTTCCGAGCTTACATACCAGTCAGACGGCTTTAGCTCGTCCAACCAGAAACCTAGCACTTCCTCTGGGCGTACCACTGCTGCCACTCCTCAAATCAGCAATATTTCCTGCCTCAAGGTAAGCGTTACACGCTTGTTTCAATTTGAAAAGTCAAGAAATGCAACAAATTCAATTTTTGTTCACATTTGTGCAGCGCGCTCTTCTTCTTCCTCGGCCATAGCCTCTTCGATCGCGTATTCTTGCGCAAATTCGACCGCCAAAGGCGATGCACCCGGGTAGACTGGGGCATATGATCCGGTGTCATCGACAGACGGAGCAGATCTCTGCGTCATCCGATAGGCCGCGTATCCAGTCAGAGACAGCATTAGTATTCCAATGAATAGGAAGTACCCCGGAGGTCCGAACACCCCCATAATCCAACCAGCTAGAACTGGGCCCGAGATTGCCCCTAAGCCGTTGATAAATACCATCCCGCCAGAAGCTGCCGCCATGTCGTCGTAATCAAGAAAGTCATTCGTGTAGGCGATGAGAAGTGAATATAATGGATTTGACATGCCACCGATCAAAAACGCTGAAACCAGTAGAAATTCAAAGTAACTGCCCACGATAATGGCCAATAGCGCCCCAGCCGAGCCGACAGCCGAGGCTAGCATAATCAACACACGGCGATCCATGCGGTCTGATAACCACCCAAGCGGATATTGGACAATAAGCGCACCCACATAGAATGCCGATACAAAAAGGGATATCTGACCAATCGTCAGCCCCGCCTCAGAACCGTAAACCGCAGCCATTCCGAATTGCGCTGAAAACACTCCCCCCAGCAAGAACATGCCGATCACGCCGAGCGGTGAAATCCTGTAGAGTTCCTTCAAACTCATTGGTTTGGTCGTGTCGAAGGCCGGTGTTGGACTGATCGATAAAAGAATTGGGGCAAATGATATTGAAACTGCTACAGAGGCAATGACAAAAAGTTCGTAGCCAGAGGGATCGGCTAGAACAAGAATACCTTGTGCCCCAACGATACCGATCATCTGAACTATCATATAAAGCGAAAGCGATTTACCACGGTTCTCATTTGTGGCTGCATTGTTTAGCCAACTTTCGGCCGTCACATACACGCCCGAAAAGCAAAACCCGATAATTGCTCGCCCCAAAAACCAAGTGAATGTATTCGGAAGAGCTGGATACAATATCAGCACGGCCGAGATAAATGACGCAAGCGCCGCGAAGACCCGCACATGTCCAACGCGGCGGATCATCTCGGGTGCCATGCGGGACCCTCCAAGAAAGCCAACGAAATACGCGGACATAACCAATGACATCTGGAAGGTCGTAAATCCCTCTATGTCGCCACGGACACCCAAAAGCGTTCCCTGCAAGCCGTTGCCGACCATCAAAAGCATCATTCCGAGCATCAAAGCCCATGACGAGGAAATTACTGAAATCATTACTTTCTCCAGTGGTCTTTGATGTCAACTACATCCAATATCGCCGAAACGCAGGTCATGAACCGACACTTCCTGATGCGTCTACGGTTGCATGTCACTTTTTTGGAAGCAACAGCGACGCATCCCCATAGCTAAAGAACCGGTAGTTATTCGCAACAGCATGTTGATAGACCTGCTTGATCCGGTCATGCCCCAACAAAGCCGAAACAAGCATCATCAGAGTCGACTGAGGTAGATGAAAATTTGTCATCAAGCCATCAGCGATATTAAACTTGAAGCCGGGATAAATGAATATATCCGTCTTGCCTGTCCATGGCGCTATATGCCCTCCGCCGTCACGGGCCGCTGTTTCGATCAGTCTGAGAGACGTTGTACCCACAGGAATGATGCGCCCGCCCGCCGCTTTGGTGGCTGCGATCTCAGACGCCGCAGTTTCGGTCACCTGTCCCCATTCGGCATGCATTTTGTGCTCGGTCACGTTCTCTACTTTGACCGGAAGGAACGTCCCTGCCCCAACGTGCAGGGTTACCTGAGTGAATTCGACACCACGCTGCCGCAGGTTCTCTAACAGTTCTTCATCAAAATGCAGGCTGGCTGTCGGAGCCGCGACCGCCCCCGAGTTCTTGGCCCAAACGGTTTGATAATCCCGGTGATCCTGCGCATCGGCCGCCCGTTTCGCCGCAATATAAGGCGGTAACGGCATATTGCCGACATCAGCCAACGCAGCATCAAAATCAGCCCCCGCGCAATTGAAGAACAATAGCCCCTGCCCCTCGCGCTTTTCGCGCAAAGTCGCCGTCAGTTTCTCGGAAAAGACGATCTCTTCGCCTTCCCGGATTTTCTTGAGGGGTCTTAGCATTGCCATCCACCCGCCATCCGCACGTGGCTCCAGCAAGGTGACTTCGATCTTTGCCGAAGTCGCCCCGTCAGCGCCTTGCCTGTTCCGTTGTCCGTACAAACGCGCCGGAATCACCTTGGTGTTATTCAAAACAAGACGATCACCCGGACGCAGCCAGTCAACAAGATCACCAACAATCGCATCCGTAATTTCGTCATCTTTGGCCACAAGCAGTCTGGCAGAACTGCGTGGCTTGGCTGGACGGGTTGCGATCAGCCTGTCTGGCAAGTCAAAATCAAAATCGGACAGTTTCATTCGGGAACCTTAGGCGAGGGTTTTCGGAACAATTCACGGAAGATCGACGGGGTCAACGCCGACAAAGGGTTAACGGATATCTTGGGATTTTCTGAGCTACCGGTCACCGTGAAGTTAAACCCAATCACGCCTTCACCCCTTCGGGTAAATATCTCTCCGATGCCATTTACCAGATAGATCGGCGTCAAAACTCCCTGAAGCTCCAGTTGGTCGTTTTCGAAATCATATGTTCCGTCCAGCGACAAGCCCATAGACGGACCCGTTGCACTTGCCCGAGAAAGGATAAATTCGGACTCGGTAAAGTAAAATTCACCTTCAACTTCCGAAAAGCCTATTCCATCGAAAGTCAGCTGATCAAACAGACCGACAATGCTGACAGCGTTCAGCAAGTCAGCCAAAAGGGGCATGTCCAACAAACGCACATCGCGAGCCACAAAGCGCCCGCCGTACCCTTGTGATTTCTCTGTGAGCTCAGTGTAGATAGACCCCTTAGAGGCCTTATCCAGCAAACCCAGCGCCGACAAAACGGCACCGGCATCATCAGCAGTCGCAGAAATAAGCCGTCTTCCATCTGCATCCGAGGAGATGGTGCCTCCGATATCTACGGTATCATTCAATCGCCCCGAGAACTGCCCTTGCATGTTCCGCCCCAAGTCAAACTCTCCCGAGAAATCTGACATACTTAGGAAGTCCGAAACAAAAAGCTGGTCGATATCTGTGAAAATGCGTCCCTGAACTTGTTTACCTGACGAACCACCTATACCGCCCGTTGCTTCGGTCAAAGATTGCACATCAACAACACCGCCATTGATATAGATATCCGCAGGTTGTCCGGCACCATTCCCCTGAATGCGCACAGGTGCGTTTAACCAAGTTCCCAGCCGCAAGTTCGAAAATTCAACCGCATCAAGCGATCCGTCCTCATTCACCAAAACCTGCCCCTTTGCCTCGAATCCCGATGCCTTGATTTCCAGCAAATCAATCGCCGTCGGATTTCCCAAGCTCCCGGATGCCCGCAGATCGCCCTTAGTGTTTGCTTTCTTGTGCCACCCGACAAAATCCAGATTAAAGCCCACTCCGTCCAGATTGGAAATCAACTCGAACCGCGGCGCCTCACCTTTGGGCAAATCAACAAAGAGAATTCCGATACCATGTCCAGTCACGGTTCCGTCAGGCAGGCCGATACCGAATTGAGAGACAAATTCTTGTGAAAGCTCAATTTCACCGGTCAATGTGCTTGCGTTGCCACCATCACCTGATGAAATCGATGTCCATATTGCATCCAGATCAACGCCGCCTATCTGCGCACTTCCGTGTACGTCAATGCCTTCATTCGAAGCAGAAACGTCTAGGATATCCGCAGTGACCACCTGCCCCGGAACCAACGTGTCACTAGAAACGTCCGTTACAGTTCCCTTTACATCGTATACGTATTCACTCGCCTCGGGCTTTCGCGCGATTGGGAATGCAAGCGTGCCCGCAATGTCAGCTTCGCCTTCCCCCATGGTGCGCAAGTCCGTTTCATCTGCTTCTAAGACCGGAATCTGCTCTAGCAGGTGTAGGACCGTCGACAGAGAGCCGCGACCATAGAGTTCAACGTTTGCCCAACCATCCTTATCCGAAACATCCGGGACAACAAAGCGCGTCCCCTTTACATCGATCCCGTGGGGGCCCTCAGTAAAGATTATGCCACTTTCGACTTCGGCCGCAAAGCTGGTGTTATCCAGAAACAGTTTACCCGACACCTGGCGCGCAGGGCTCATCATCGGGGCATAAGTGATAACTGCGTTGCTTACATCCGCCTCGACCGACAAAGACGCCTGTTGCGATGGCTTTGCTTCAAGACTGAGTTTCGCTCCTGAATAACTTGCCTCGCGTACATTAGTATCGAGCCACGACCGAGTTTTTGCCGCAGTTACCACTGGCCACAAGCCCATTAATTGCTGGTGATCCATGTCGGATGTAGATGCCCCTAGCAAAACTTCCCATCCAGCCGGCCCAGCTGAAACAGAACCCGACGCCGAAAGCTTCGCATTTTGATTGCTTATCGTGGCATCCCGTAACAGCACACGAAACGGCTGCACCTGCATATCAAAGGCCAACCGATTATCCGTAAAAACAATCTCGCGCTGCCAAGGTCCGCTTTCTGTCGAAGAAAATTGAGGCGCATCAATTTCAACGCTGAATTCATTGGGTAGCCCGTTGGAACCCAATTCAAGCGATGCATGTCCACTTGCGCTTCCCGAAATCCAGTCACTATCGATCGATATTTGATCAAACCGGATATCTTCCAAGCGCGGGCTATAGCTGAAATAACTCTCCATTGAGCGGAATGGAATGGGGCGCGTTGCATCTGTGGGCCTGAGCACGCCTTCGCCAATTTTTAAGGCCGCGGCGATGGGTAATGGATTGCCGTTGTCGTCAAATCCTCCACGTATCGACCCGCTAATTTGCGCATCTAACAATGTAAGCCAAACAAGTGAAGCTTGCTGGCTTGCCAGATCCCCAGCTGGCATTTCATCAAAACTGATCCCGAACTGGACCGCCGGAGTTGTCCGGCTGACGCGCGCGTTGGCTTCCAGCGTTGCAGCAGATGCGCCTCCGGCTAGCAAGGCCAGATCGCCGAAAAGATCGATTTCATCTTCCTTCACCGCCATGCGGAAACGACCGCCATCAATTGTCCAGCTTCGTTGAGCACGCAGATCGTCATACTGTAGCGTAATCTCTTCGACAGACAGCGTTTCCAACGACGATAACGCCGGCTGTTCAAAAGCTCTGAGATACGAGGCCAAGGTGCTTTCTTTCGTCGTATCTAACGATGACGTGGCCCCTGCCAGCGATACCCCTAGACCGCCATCGGCATCCCGTTTTAAATCTAGAAACAGACCAGACAGACCGATAGATTTCGGGCGCACTTCGCCCAACAACAAGCTTCCAAGAGATAAGGTGCTTTCCAGTTCTGATAGCTCAATTATCGGTGATTGGTCCAAATCCAGCACAACAGCATTCCGTAAAGACACAACAGGACGCCCATCGGTTCCAAGACTCCAACGCAATCCTTCGAACCGGACTAACCGCCCCGGCAGCGCCCTTTCGACCGATACTGTGATCCTGTCCTTGACCCAAACAGGGGCTTCGAAAGGACCGCGCAAAAATACTGCCGCAGCGATCACCATTGCGACAATAATTAACAAAGTGGATGAAGCAACCATCAACCCCAGTCGACGAAACGCCGGAGGTTTTGCGACCCTTTTGAGCTTGTGTTTGTTGACCCGCTCTTTCACTTGGATGTATTCGCCCTACACTGGTGGCAATGGCAATTCAGATAAGAGGACATATTCATGCTCACCCCAGGCTCAGCTGCCCCCGATTTCACACTACCCCGCGACGGAGGTGGCGATGTATCCCTGTCCGCCCTTAAAGGCGCGCCCGTCATTGTCTATTTTTATCCTAAAGACAATACGCCTGGATGCACAACAGAAGCGCTTGATTTCTCGGCGAGGCAACAGGAATTTGCCGACCTCTCATGTACCGTATTGGGTATTTCGAAAGATTCGGTCAAAAAACACGACAATTTCCGTGACAAGCACAACCTGACTGTAACCCTGCTGTCGGATGCCGACAGCGACGTCTGCGAGCGATACGGCGTGTGGAAAGAGAAGAAAATGTACGGAAAGACCTTTTTAGGGATCGAACGAACAACAATGTTGATTGATCCAAATGGCGACATTGCGAAAGTTTGGAGCAAAGTTAAAGTTGCCGGACATGTTGACGAAGTGCTGGAGGCACTGAAAGCACTTTGACGCAAAAGACCCTGACCAAATTAGCAACCGAAGTCTTAACCACCGCAGACGGACGCGCCAAAACAGCCTTGTCACACCAGCACGCGGCCACATGGTTTGCTGCCCGAAAAACGGGTGAGCCGCTGGCTATCGGTCAGGCTAGCCCTCCCTTGCGACCATCTCGTCCCGAAAAACCGGACCTGCTGGACCCACGTGACGTCCCCAAACGCAAGCCCGGCAGTCCGGCGGGACGGATCGCACTTTTGCATGCTGTTGCACATATTGAACTCAACGCTGTTGACCTGCACTGGGACATCATTGCCCGATTTGGACATATCCCTATGCCGCTTGGCTTTTACGACGACTGGGTTAAATCTGCCGACGAGGAATCAAAGCATTTCAATCTGGTGTGCGATTGTCTTGAATCTCTAGGCAGCTATTACGGCGACCTGCCAGCCCATGCCGGCATGTGGCGCGCAGCCGAGGATACCGAAGAAGATATCCTTGGCAGATTGGCGGTTGTTCCTATGGTGCTAGAAGCGCGTGGGTTGGACGTCACCCCTGGGATGATTGACGTGTTCAAAAAAGCTGGAGCAACGCAAGCCGTTGATGCGCTGAATGTCATTTACGCTGAAGAAGTCGGACATGTCGCGTTTGGCTCGAAATGGTTCAACTTCCTGTGCGGGCGCGACAACCTTGATCCAAAAGATGTGTTCCACAAACTCGTGCGTAAGTACTTCCACGGTCCTCTGAAACCGCCTTTCAACGAAGAAAAACGCGCCGAGGCAGGTCTGCCACCCGATTTTTACTGGCCTCTGACGGAAAGCGGAAACGTCTGAAACTGATAGGCAGCAATCCGCGCGTCGCGACAATTGAACTGGGTCAAATATCTTGCCTCATTCTGTATCAGCGGATATCGAGTTTGAACGCGCCTACAGAGCGCTATACAATGGGATGGGAAAAGGAGATGGCCGTTGACTACCGGCCCTCTACACACAATCGACGTGCTTCTTGAACCGGTCTTGCCGGACCGCAGGTTGTTTTTGCGATCAGACAACGAAACCCGTTTTGTGCGCTTGCGACCGACGACGCAGCTGGCTGGCATTCTGGCCTTCTGCGGGATTGTCGCTTGGGCTGTTTTCGCCACCGCGATCTTGATCATGGACAGCATTGGTTCCGGGAATTTCCGCGCTCAGGCAGAACGTGATCAACGAACCTATGAAACCCGTTTGAACGCCATGGCAGAAGAACGCGACAGTCATGCGGCATCGGCTTTGGCCGCTCAAGAACGGTTCAACACAGCGCTGGAACAGATTTCAGCCGTGCAGTCGGAACTTTTGGCATCCGAAGATCGCCGCCGCGAACTTGAAAAAGGCATCGACGTCATTCAACGGACGCTTCGCGGTGCAGTTGCAGAACGAGACGAGGCCCGTGCTGAAGTGGCAGGTATCAAAGCCTCACTCGAAGGGGAAGCAGGCACCTCGCGCCCTGCCGAAGCTCGCGCTGCTGAAGTAGAAGCAACTCTTGAAAAGCTTACCGAGGCATTGACGAAGGCAGCGGATGATCGCGATCGCATCAGTTCGGACAGCGCCGAAGCACTGGCTATGGCTGATGATATAATTCTGGAGATGGAACTTCTGGAAGAGCAGAACGAACGGATCTTCCGTCAGCTTGAAGAAGCCATGACCGTCTCAGTTGCGCCCTTAGAGCAGATGTTCGAGAACGCCGGAATGGACACAGACCGAATGATCCGCCAAGTTCAGCGCGGATATAATGGCGAAGGTGGTCCGCTTGAACCGATCAGCCTGTCGACAATGGGCGTTGGCCCATCAAGTAACGTGGAACGGGCCAACCGACTTTTAAACCAGATGGACCAACTGAACCTATACAGAATGGCTGCCGAAGGGGCTCCGTTCGCGAATCCAGTAAAGTCAGCCTATCGCTTTACGTCGGGCTTCGGGTATAGACGAGACCCGAAAACTGGCGGACGGCGCATGCATAATGGCACTGATTTCGCAGCGCCACACGGGACCGATATATTCGCAACCGCCGACGGTGTCGTCACCTTCGCAGGCTGGAATTCCGGCTACGGGAACTATGTTGAAATTCAACACGAGTTTGGCATCGAAACCCGCTATGGCCACATGTCGCGCATTCGTGTCAAGAAAGGTCAAAGAGTCTCGCGCGGTCAGCAAATAGGTGATATGGGGAGTACCGGACGCTCGACCGGCACCCATCTTCACTATGAGGTGCGCGTGATTGTCATACCTGTTAATCCGATGAACTATATCGAGGCTGCATAC
>Ga0181591_10001723_pt1 | contig 18953 bp, 27 predicted proteins | sample 071ome_33_FD_133757 | JGI IMG/M metagenome (GOLD analysis project Ga0181591, IMG submission 133757) | Coastal salt marsh microbial communities from the Groves Creek Marsh, Skidaway Island, Georgia - 071412AT metaG (megahit assembly) | ecosystem: Environmental > Aquatic > Marine > Intertidal...
AACAGCAAGGCTACAGGAAATTTCTTTGTGAATGTAAATGCTGCTGTACAGATGACAGGAAATGGGTTTATATATATGCGTTTAAGGGCAAACGGTGTTGCTATTACAACATCTGTTGGTATTGCTGAGATAAAGAGTGGTAGTACTGCCACTTTAGCTTTTAGCGTTTTAGGGGTGGCAACTCTTGGCGATGTGTTTGATGTAGAGGTCGAGAGTTCTACAGGAGTGAATGTATTAGTTTCTGAGTTTAGTTTAAATGGATATCAATTATAATTGTTATCTTTGATTAATAAATTATAAAAAAAGTTATGGACAATATACCTTTTAAAAATAATGATATCATGAAGCTAAACGGAAAGTTTGGTGGTGATGATGGCAAAAAAAATAAGAAAAAAAAATGGGAGGAAGTTTATTATAGTCCTAGTCCTGGTAAAACATATTTGGATGCAAAATCGAAAACGACTCCAAGAAAAGATGTGTTAAAAGCATCAGACGAAAGATACGGAACTGTGTATAAAAAAACAAAATATGATAGACATGGGGGAGTGATATCTGATAAGGACGTTATAACTGATCCTTCTGGGAATAAAACAATTGTCAAGAGCAATCGTAAGAAGATAAAAGTCATAGAAAAAGATCCTTCTGGTAAAGTGATTAGTAAAGGATTTATTTAAATCATAAAAAAGTCATGGATAATATACCTTTTAAAAACAAAGACATCATGAAGCTAGACGAAAAGTTTGGTGATGGCAGAGGCAAGAAAAAGACCGTTCAAGTTGAATATGGAATAGACGGTCAAAATGTTTCTTTTGAGGGTACTATAATGGAGAACCCAAGAAGAACTGTGATGAAGGTATCAAATCCAAAGTATGGGTCCGTTGTTGAGAGAGAGAAGTTTGACAAGGAGGGTAATTTAAAGAAAAAAGTGATTATTGACAGGGATGCTTCTGGGAAGGTAATTCAGAAGCGAAAAAGAATATATAGAGATTAAATGGAAATACTTTTTCAGTTCAGTCTGCCTTACGGTTTGAATGTCGGTTTTGAGTATTATAGGGCAGATGACGAGATAAGTATAAATGAGTTTCATTTTAATTTGTTAATTTTTAAAATTATGATATTATGGCAAAGATGAGAACAGGCCGAAAAAACGGTGGACCTGGCGACCCACCAGAAAAGACAAATGGAGATGGTGGAATTGTAAGGCTGCCTATGCGTAGTCCACAACAGGCTGTTAGGGATTTGGTGGAATCTCAAAATCGGAAGATGATTGAGCAGAGGTATGGTAAAAATGCATATAAGTACTCAATGAACCCTGAAACAGATGAAACTGTTGCTTATTCTGGATACATGGGTAAATCGAAAGGATTAGAGGGCTTTAAAGATAAGCTTGAAGGAGGGTCAGGAAGAATGAGTAAATCTGACTATGATAAAATAGTAGCATACAATCAAGCGCAGCTGCAAAAACAAAGAGAATACGACAAGGCTAGACGAGACATAATTAATCAAAATACAGCTGCTACTAGAGGCTATGAACAAAGAAAAGCTGCTCAAGCCCAAGGGGTGAAGAATTATGAAGCTGCTATGGCTGAAGGTGGATATTATGATGTTACTGATTGGGAAAATAGAAATAAGCCTGGTTCAAAAGTAGATGATATATCAAGAGCTTGGTATTCTGAAGGGAGATTTCTTACTCCTAGCGAGCAGGAGAAATATGTTAAAATGCATCCAGATATGTATAAGAATATGCTTCCAGGAAGTAAAATACTTATGAGTGATCCTGAGTGGATTCCTTATGCTACTACTGAACCAGGTGAGAAAAAGAAGAGACTTGAAAAAGAAATATATGAGTCAGAATTAAAAAGACAAGGAGAAAGTTTGCAAAAGCAACCAGGTATGTATGGCCCTAGAGAGAAATATATTCTGACTAAAGCTATAGGCAAGCCAGCACCATTTACAGAAGAAGCTCCAACGTTACAGGATGTTCCTGAAGAAAGAGGTGATGAGTATTATAAATACAAGGCTCAACCTGTTCTTGAGAAAACACGACAATTTAAATTAAGGGGGCCAAAAATAAAAGAGCCAACAGATCCAGGATATAAAGATCCTGAAAAAGTTAAAAAAGAGCGAGATTTTGGCAGGCCTAAAGGAAAAAATATACATCTCCATCCAGATCAACGAAAAGAAGAGATGGAGAAAAAAAGAACAGCAAGAAAACAAAGAAGGCAAGAATATATTTCTGACCTTATGTCTGGCTCTCTACCTACAAGTTACAGGAGAGAGGGTAAAATGGCAAAAGCATATTTTGGAGAGGGTGAGCTAGGTGATTCATACGAAGGAATGAATAGGAAGCAGATACAAGAGGAAAAGCAGTCGCTTAAAAAAATGCTGAAAGAGGGAGGTATGAGTAGAGAAGCTACAGCTATTACTAGAGACGAAATTAAAAGAGCCAATCTTGCCCAGAAGTATTTAAAAAAGGCATTCGGAGGAAAAGACGAAGCTTCAAGGATAGAGCCAGGTGCTTTACCGTCAGAATATGGAGGTTACCAGAGTAAACATATGAAAAGGGGAATAAGATCTTTTACTCCAGAAAAAATGAAAAACTATCGTGCTCAACAGGTATTTGATAGAAAAAAAGCTGCTCAGGCTGCTTTGGAAAAAGAGATATCTGACCCTAACTACACAGGCCTTACTCCTGATGAGTATGCGAGAGCTGTTGTTGAAGGCTATGCAAAAAGAAAAAAAATAAAATAAAACCTAAAACTAGAGAGAAAGGGCTGTAAAAGGCCCTTTTTTATTGCCAAAATGTTAGTTTTTTAGTATTTTTGCTTAAAAATTTAATAAAATGGTAGTAAAACATGTTCATTTAGGCCAAATCGGCCAATCAAAACTAAAATCTGGAATTAAAAAGATCGCTGGGGCGGTCAAAAGCACGTTAGGTGCTAGAGGTCGGACTGTATTAATAGAGTCTGAGCATCATGTAGGTGGTATTACAGTCACAAAGGACGGTGTAACGGTAGCAAAGTCAATTAACTTGTTTGATCCGACAGAAAATCTGGCTGTCATGATGATGCGACAGGCTGCTGAGAAAACTGCCACTGTTGCTGGAGATGGTACTACTACAAGTATAGTGTTAGCAGAGGCTATATTAGATGCTTCTGAGGAGCATATGCCTGAGAATGCAAATGTCACTCAAGTTATTAGAGATATCAACGATATTGCTGAGGAGGTTTCTAAATTTTTAAAGAAAAGCAGCAAGAAAGTCACTGGCAAAAGGCTGTTGGATGTAGCTACAATCAGTTCAAACAATGATAAGGAGTTGGGGTCTATGATTGCTGGTGCATTTAAGGAGGTTGACGTTGTAAACGTGGAGAACAGCATGAACAGTTCTACATATGTAGAGATCATAAAGGGCATGAAGATAGACAGGGGCATGACTTCTCCATATTTTGTTACAGATCAAAAAAAGAGCGAATGTGTTTTAGACAATCCATATGTTCTTATTACAGATCATGAGATAAACAATCTTATTGTTATAGAGGAGATATTAAAGTATTGTGTTGTAAATCAAAAGCCGCTATTGATTATTGGCACTTTAGGTCCTAATGCATTAAACACTTTGAATTTAAATGTCGCTAAGGGTCAGATCAAGGCTTGTAATATAATACCACCATCTTTTGGTTTTAGGACTAAAGACTTGTTAGATGATTTAGCTGCTGCTTTGGGAGGCACATTTTTCTCTGAAGCTACTGGTGATGATCTTTCTCTTGCTAGGATTGATGATCTTGGTAGAGCCAATAAGATTGTTGTTAGCAAGGGGATGTCTGTCATCATGCCAAATGCTGATAGGGAGCAAAACATCAATGACAGGATACATATGTTAAAGGAATCGAAGTCAGATAATGAGTTTAACAAGGAGATGATGGACTTTGTAAATGAAAGGATAGCCAATCTATCTGGCGGTGTTGGTGTTATATATGTAGGTGCGTTAAGTGACATTGAGCAGAAGGAGAAGAGAGACAGGGTTGATGATGCTGTGTGTGCGGTTCAGGCTGCTTTGGAGGAAGGTATACTTCCTGGAGGTGGTATTGCTTTAAAGAGCTATGCAGACATGGTTATGAACAAACCTGTAGGTATTGCTGAAAAAATAATGTTTGATGCGTTGCAAGCACCATTTAACCAGATAATTGAAAATGCTGGAAAAAACATTAATGATGTTGTCATGGATATGTTACCATTTGAGAACGAGGGTTATGATGTTAAGAATGACAAGCATGGCGATATGTTTAAAATGGGTATTATAGATCCTGCTAAGGTTACAAGGAATGCATTGTTGAATGCTGTATCTGTAGCAACAACTATTATGAGTACTAACGCAATAATAACAAATGTAAGAGCAGATGAAGGTATTAAGTAAATTTGTATTGGTAAAAAAACATCCAGAGTCCAGGGAGACTTCTGGTTTTATGTATGGCATTGGTGATACTAGAGAGTTAAGGTATCACATGGCAGACATTGTTGATCTTGGCGACATGGTAAAAGGAATGAAGTCTGGAGATAAAATTTTGTTTGACAAGGTTGCTGGACATGATGTGCTTATCAATGAAGATAGGTTAACAGTTATTCAAGAAAAGGATATTGTTTGCGTTTTTCCTTAAGTCCTTCGTTATGATCTTTTATAGCGATTGCTAAGGTTTTATGACTATATGGGGCGTTCTTAAGGAACGCCTTATTTCTTCTTGTAGATTCTGGAATAGGCTCTAGTCCTAATAATTTTTTGTATACGCTATTTATCATTTTTTTTGCCTTATGTGTTAGGTCATATACATTAGGTTCTCCAGTCCATCTTTTTCTCCATATATATATAAAGCCTCTATCTTCTAGTCGTTTCATCATCTTAGCATCCCAAGACATGAAGTTCATTCTATTCATTACATCTGTACGAGTAAAAAGTTTTTCTGAGTATAGATATAGTAGTAGTTCTAGTTCTGCTGAAGATTTTAGTTCATAGTTTACTATGGCCCATTTTTTAATTAGTGTCCAGTTTTTAAGAAAGTCAAATTCAGGCACAGCACCTTGGTATCTTCTTTCCGTTTTCTTGATGTTTCTACGGATCTTTCGTTTCATTTTATTATATTTGTATTTACAAAGATACCTATAAATGGCTAAAGATGCATGTTACAATAAGGTAATGAAGTCATACGGTAAGTGGTCTGCTAGGGCTGCTCAGGCTGTGGCTAAATGCAGAAAGTCAAAAGGGGACGTAAGAAAGACAGAGGCTGGATCAAGTTTGAAGAGGTGGGAAGCTGAGAAGTGGGTAGACACTAGAACTGGCAAGCCATGTGGTGCTGGAGGCAAGAATGAGTACTGTAGACCAACAAAAAAAGTTTCGAAGTCTACACCTAAAACTGTCGGAGAGATGTCTAAGAGTGAGCTTTCAAGAAAGAAGGCAGAGAAGAAAAAAGTAGGTATGGGAGGTGCTGGAGGAAGAAAAGTTAAACCATTAAAAAGATAGATATGCCAACTGTTAAATGTAAAGACGGAAGTGTAAAGAATTATGCTTATGACACCATAGGTAAGATCAAAATGGATCAAGCAAAGATGGACACTAGGTCTAAAGGAATGAAGGTTGTTAAAAATAGCAAGAAGTATTAATAATGGCCTCTAGAGTGAATAAAGAGTCTATGGCTTGCAATAAGCCTAGGAAATCTCCTAACCCTAATAAGAAGAAAGTCGTAAAGGCTTGCGAGGGAGGACAGGAGAAGATTATTCATTATGGTGCTACAGGCTATGGTCATAACTATAGTGCTGCTGCTAGAAAGAGCTTTAAGGCCAGACATAAATGTGGTACTGCTAAGAGTAAGTTAACTGCAAGATATTGGGCCTGTAAGGATTTATGGGCTGGCAAGGGTGGAGACACACAGAGTTCTCCTAAGTCAAGACAAGGAAAATACTAGTTATGTATATTATGAAAAATCATAGAGGTTTAGGAGACACTGTAGAGTCTATCACGAAGGCTACAGGTATAAAAGCTGTTGTAGAGGCTGGCGCAAAAGTTTTAAAAAAAGACTGCGGCTGTAGTCAAAGAAAAGATAAATTAAATAAAATGTTTCCATATGGGAAGAAGTAAAACGTCCAAGTATTATGCCGAGAACCCTGAGGCTGCTGAGAAGCGCAGGGAGTATCAGAGAAAGCTCAACAAGACTGAAGAGCAAAAGAAATATAGAGCTGAACATCAAAAAGAAAGAAGAAGGAGAGGTATTGATGGTAAGGGAGGAGACGATGTTAGTAAGAAAAAAAATGGTAAATTTGTACTTGAGAGTCCTTTTAAGAATAGGGCTAGAAATGGTGCTAACGGAAAAAGTACGAAAAAATAATAAAAGATGGCGAATTTAAAATTACAAACAAGCAGAGCTTTAGCAGTAACTCCAAGTAATACTGATAATATCCAATACCCTGGAGACCTTACTGCTGCTCCTAACCGAGCTAATTGGGCATGTGTTCTTTATATAGGTGGTGCTGGAGATGTTAAGGTTACAACTGCTGGTGGTGACGACATTGTTTTAGTTGGTTTAGCTGCTGGGACTTTTGTTCCTGTAAATGTTGTTAAGGTATGGCTTACAGGCACTTCAGCTACCAACATAGTAGCTCTATGGTAGTATGTCTATAGCTATATCAATATCAAACAGCGTAAAAGGATCTTTGATCCCAGGCGGAGGCGTAACGCCTTTTGTTAATGAGTATTCCTTGAGCTTTGATGGTGTCTCAGATTATGCACTGGGCGGTTCTACATTCAGCACATTGAATGGAGCTACAAAAATGAGTTTATCTTGCTGGGTGAAACCTACATTGAATTCAATTGATGAAGTGATAAGCTGTGGATATGCAAGTGGAGTCTTATTCCAATTAAGAATTTACAATACAGGAGTTGTAAGATTTCAATTTAACACTACAAGCTTTTACACTACAACAGGAGCAGGCGCAATTTCTGCTAATGTATGGAGTCATATATTAATTTGTATTGATAAGACACTAGGCACAAGCGCAGAAAGAGGACGCATTTTTATTAATGGAGTTGAGAATCAATCTAATAATTTGAATACCGTTGCAATGGGAACAGCAACCACCCCTTTATATATTGGAGTAGGTTATGGAATTACAAATCCTTATGAAGGATTAGTGGATGAGGTTGCAATTTGGAGTGGAACGGATTTAAGAAGTGAATCAAGTTCTATCTATAATGGAGGCGTTCCTTTTGATCTTGCTACTTATTCAACAGTCCCAGATCATTATTATAGAATGGGAGATGGAGATACTTGGAAAGAAAATTTGTTTTTACGTTCAAATGATTTTACGAATGCTTATTGGGCAAAATCAAATGTAACTTTAACACCAAATGCAATTGATTCACCAATAGGAACTTTAACTGCTACTAAATTAGTTGAAACTGCTGTAAGTGGTATACATTTAGTTCAAAAGGGTTCAACGGCTGTGCCTTTGCCTATAACTAGGAATGCATCTATATATTTAAAAGCAGGAGAAAGAACACAAGTTTATCTTGATTATAATTTTGGCTTTGGATATAAAAACACAATAGTAGATTTAAGTAGTGGTAGCATTGTTTCTAGTACATTCACAAACACTCCAACATTAACAGATCAAGGAGATGGATGGTATAGATTCGACTATTATGAAACAAATACGAGCACAAGTGTGACTCCTTTAAGAGTGTTTATATATAATGGTGGAATATCTTATTTAGGTGATGGCACAAGTGGGGTTTATATTGCTGGAGCTCAATGGGTGGATAGTACTGAAGTAGGTAATTATGTAGAAACAACAACAAGCGTACTCCAAAATTGGACATTGAGTGATAATGTTGGGGCTTATGATTTAAATTCTGTATCAATGCCAGAGGAGGCGAGACTTCCAATATCTCCAAACTCATATAGTCAATACAGCTTTGTATTTGATGGAATTGGAGATTATATATATGCTGGGACATCATCTCTTGGAATCACTGGGGCAATCTCAGTCTCTGCATGGGTAAAAATACCGACAACAAATACAGGAGGTGTATCTTCGCCTTATATTCAAGTCATTGCTTGTGAGGACAATACAAGTGGAGGTCAAAGAAATTGGAATTTATACTGGAGAGGTACTGGATACAATTATTTTGCTTGGATTATTCATCACACAAATTTGTCAATTTCATCAGTTACAAGTATAGGCGTAGTTCCAAATGATGGACAATGGCATCATTTGTTAGGCACGTTTGATGGCACAACAAATGTCAATGGAATTAAATTATATGTTGATGGAGTATTAAATAATCAAGCAACTGCATTAAGTACTGGAGTAAATTCTTATGCAACTACTGAAGCAACCATAGGAGCAACTACTGGTGGTGGTAGTTGGAGATTAGAGGGAACTATTGACGAGGTTGCTGTTTGGAATACTGACCAAAGCTCAAACATATCAACTATTTATGGGAATGGAGTTCCAACAGATATCTCTTCACTTTCTCCATTAAGTCATTGGAGGATGGGTGAGAATGCAACTTGGGATGGAGCTAATTGGACATTGACAGACCAAGGTAGTGGAGGCAATGATGCAACAAGTGTTTCAATGCCAGAGGAGGCAAAAACAGGAGATCAACCTTATGTAATATAAAAAAATAGAAATTATGCACAATTATCCAGCAGATTATAAATATGGAATCATTCTAACAGCAGATATGGGAGGAGTGGACTTCTCTCAAGTATATCCAAAAGATTCAAGTCAAGTAAGATACTCACTGGATGGGACTCAGTTTGTAATCAAGTGGGATGAGGATCATGAGCCAACATTCATCACTGATGGGACTGTCACTCCAGCATCTATATTGTCTCACTCAGATTGTTTGGTATTGATGAGCACTCCAGAATGGAGCTCACCTGATGAGTAAGCATGTTTAAAGTAATTCCATATATATTTTTAATAGTATTAATTATATCTTGCAGCCCTCAAACAAGATTTAATAGACTCATTAAAAAACATCCAGAACTACTTACAAGTGACACTTTAATTATACATGATACTATAAGAGATACTATTATTATTGAAATACCAAAAGTTGAAGTAGACACATCTTTTCATATTGATAGCATATATGACACTGTTTATATAGAAAAAGAAAGACTTAAAATAAAGATAGTTAGAAAGTTAGATAGTATCTATGTTGACGGAAAATGTGATACTATATATATAGAAAGGCCTTACGAGAAAATTATAGAAAGAAAGATCCCTATAAAGTACTATGAAAAGAAGCGTTGGTACGATAAGTATAAATACTTAATTCTGATTTTTTTATTAACTTTACTTATTATATATATAAGTAAAAAGAAAAAATGAAAACAAAAATAATCCTTGGCTCATTCTTGGCAGTATTAAGTCCAGTTAAACCAATGATATACATAGCTTTGTTATCTATTTTTATTGACACTGCATTTGGTATATGGCGTAGTGTTAAGAAGGGTGGATGGAAAGCGATTAGATCTAGAAGATTATCACATACAATTTCAAAGTCATTACTTTATTCACTAGCTATAACATTTGTTTATTTGATAGAGAAGTTCATAGCTGCTGATTTGGTTGCACATTTTATATCTATTGAATTAATTATGACAAAGGTTGTTGCGCTAGGATGTGTTTTTGTTGAGATATTATCTATAAATGAAAGTTATAAAGATGTTACAGGGGTAAATATATTAAAATCTCTACGTTCTTTTGTTACAAGAGCAAAAGAAGAAGCATCAAAAATAACAAAATGAAAACAGTGTTGGTGATAATGTCTTTATTAATATCATCAACAATAATTTTAATTCTTATATCCTATGTTATTAGATCTAAAAAAAATTAACCAACAACCATTGGACTTTGATGAATATATCAGAGAGAAGCACGAAAAAACTCAAATAGTACTCCATCACACTGCTGGTAATTCATCTGGAGTAAATACAATCAGACACTGGAATAATGACAAGAGAGGAAGGATTGCAACTTGTGTCACAATATCTGGAAAAGGTAGTAGTAAAAACAGTTATGATGGGGAGATTGTTCAGGCATTTAGCTCCAGATATTGGGCTTATCATTTGGGATTGAAATCAGACGTATTCAGATCCTTTGGGTTGCCATATAAAAGCATTGATAGAATATCAATTGGAGTGGAGATATGCAACTGGGGGTCATTAGAAAAGCGTGGAGATAAGTTCTATAACTATGTGAATAGAGAAGTTCCTTTAGACCAAGTATGCGAACTAGATGAGCCATATAAAAGAAGAAAATACTATCATAAATATACGGATGCACAAATTGAATCAGTTAGACAGTTACTTGTATATTGGAATAAAGTTTATAACATTCCTTTAGATTATATTGAGGAAAACATGTGGGATTTATCAAAAGATGCTTTGAGCGGAAAGCCTGGAGTATATACTCATAATAATTATAGAAAAGACAAGAGTGATATTTCACCTCAGCCAAAAATAATTAAAATGTTATCCGAATTATGAAAAAACAAAAAGAAGGACAGGCTTTCGAAAAAAAGTTTATTAGTAGGCCAGGTATTCATGCAAAAACAAAACAGTCAAGCTTAAAATCAAGTAAGCTATATCGAAAGGCATACAGGGGTCAAGGAAAATAACTATATTTGTAAAAAGAAATCATGGCAAAAATAAATTCATATTCTACAGCGACACCAGCATTAAATGATTTATTGTTAGGTACAGATAGTGATGCTGCTAATGCAACTAAAAACTTTACGATAGAGTCATTAAAAGATTTTATCATATCTTCTACTGTCCCAACTACCGCATCTGATCCTGGTACTGCTGGCATGTTGGCATATGATGCTGACTATTTATATGTATGTATTGCCACTGACACTTGGAAAAGAGTAGCTATAGCTACCTGGTAATATATAAATTAAAATAAAATAAAATGAAAAAATTAGATCAAAAGGATCTTGACAATCTTGTTGAATCAAACAGACGTTACAGAGATCTTAAATTCGAAATCGCTGATATAGAAATGACATTCGAGCGATTAAAAAATCAAAAAATCAGTATTATGGCTAACCTTGAAGTTGCTGCTCATGATTTATCAAAATTACAGGGAGAGATTCAAGAAAAATATAAGGCCAATAATATAAATCTAGCTACAGGTGAATATAATTAGAAAGATAGGCGTAGGTCCAGACTATATGAAGTGTATGAACTATTCTATAGGCCAGGAGGTGCTAAATAGGCAATATGTCATACATCATATTAAGGCTACTAATGAAGGCTATGAAGTTTGGATAAAGAAAGATGATGAGATTGTATGTTGGAAGAATTTTTCTATATCTATGCCTGTATCTTTAGAATATAAAATAGATTTTTAAATGAAGTCTCCATATTGCTTTATCATCAAGGCTGCTGATGGGAGGCGATATGATAATATCAGAAATTACGAAGGTAAAGAGTTTATCATAAGTTCCTCTCAAGAAGATCATAAAACATCTAACAGATTTGCTACTGTTATATCTACCCCTATATATTATGACGGACCTATAAAGGCTGGTGATAGTATTGTTGTTCATCATAATGTTTTTAAATTCTATTATGATATGAAGGGAAGATTAAAGAGCAGTTGGCATCATTTAATGGATGATTATTTTATAGTAGAGAAAGAACAAATATATTTATATTCAAGTGACAATAAATTATGGGAAGCTCCTTCTCCATATTGTTTTGTAAGACCCATCCCCTCTGAAGATAAAATGTTCAGTTCGACATCGGGACTAGAAGAGCTTTGGGGGGAGCTGGTCTTTAGTAATAAAGATCTGCCAGAGGCATCTGAGGGTGATCTTATTTCGTTTACTCCAGATAGTGAATATGAGTTCAATATAAACAATGAGATTTTATATAGAATGTATAACAGGAACATATGTCTAAAAAAATAGAAATACTTGAAGCTGCAAAAGTTGCTATAGATGAACTTATAAAAGTGCTAAAAGAGCCTATAATAACACATATGGAGGCAGATGTGACAGCTGATAAATTAAAGAATGCTGCTTCAGCTAAGAGATTAGCTTTTGAAGATGCATTATCTATGCTTCAAAAGATTGAGCAAGAAGAGAATGAACAGAAACCAGCTGTTGAGGTTACTATTGGAAATAAAGGTTTTGCAGAAGGAAGAGCTAAAGGTGGGAAATAGTCTATACAATATCGTTGAAAATCATGTACCTATACAGGCATTAACATATAGAAACAATAACAAAAAATGGGAGTATGGGTATGATGAGAAATATGATATTGTTGTAATATCTAAAGACGGTACTATTGGCGAAATATATAATATAAATAATGTTAAAATAGCTCTACCGTTAACGCCTGGCAATATAGACGACAAACAAAACAAATGGTTGCCAGAAGAATATCCTCAAGAGTTAAAAAAACTTAAAACAGTATTTGATTGGAACAGGAAAGATAATGAGTTTAAGTCAAAATATGTTGATCTCATAGAAAGAGAGTTTGACAGAAGGGATGGTGGACATTGGTTTATGAATAATGGTAAACCAACATATATGACAGGTGCTCATTATGTTTATTTGCAATGGACCAAAATAGATATAGGACTACCTGAATTTAGAGAGTCAAATAGAATTTTCTATATATATTGGGAAGCATGTAAGGCTGACAAAAGAGCGTTTGGTATGTGTTACCTAAAGAACAGACGTTCTGGTTTTTCATTCATGGCTTCATCTGAGGCTTGTAACACTGGTACTATAGTAAGGGACTCTAGGATAGGTATACTATCAAAGACTGGTAGTGATGCTAAAAAAATGTTTACCGATAAAGTTGTTCCTATAGTCAGGAATTATCCATTCTTTTTTAAGCCTATACAGGATGGTATGGACAATCCAAAGACTGAGTTAGCATTTAGGGTTCCAGCTAGTAAGATCACTAGGAGAAATATGGATGAAGAAAAGACTGATGACATACAAGGACTTGACACTACTATTGACTGGAAGAATACTGCTGACAATAGTTATGATGGGGAGAAGCTATTATTATTAGTACACGATGAAAGTGGTAAGTGGGAGAAGCCTGAAAATATATTAAACAACTGGAGAGTAACAAAGACATGTCTACGGTTAGGTGCTAAAGTTGTTGGTAAATGTATGATGGGTTCAACATCAAATGCATTACCCAAAGGAGGGCAGAACTTTAAAGATTTATATAACGATAGTCTGCCTGAAAAAAGATCTGCCAATGGACAAACTAAAAGTGGTTTATATTCTTTATTTATTCCTATGGAATGGAATGTTGAAGGGTATATAGACGAGTATGGCCATCCAGTATTTGAGGATCCATCTAAACCAGTTAAGGGTATTGATGGAGAAATGATAACTCAAGGTGTTATAACTTGGTGGAAAAATGAGGTAGAAGCCTTAAAATCTGATGCTGATGCTTTAAACGAATTTTATAGACAATATCCAAGAACAGAGTCTCACGCATTTAGAGATGAGTCTAAGCGATCTTTGTTTAATTTGACTAAGATATACCAGCAAATAGATTATAATGACTCTCTAATAAAAGAAAAGGTATTAACAAGAGGTTATTTTCACTGGAAGAATGGAGAGAAAGATACAGAGGTTATTTGGACACCAGATCCAAAAGGAAGATTTATTGTATCTTGGATACCTGACAAAAGGCTAAGAAATAAAAAAATAAATAGAAATGGAAAGTTTTATCCAGGAAATGAAGCGTTGGGAGCTTTTGGATGTGACCCTTATGATATTTCTGGTGTCGTTGGTGGTGGAGGCTCTAATGGTGCTTTGCATGGCGTTACTTCGTTTCATATGGAAGAAGCTCCAACGAATGAGTTCTTTCTTGAATATATAGCAAGACCACAGACAGCAGAGATATTTTTTGAAGATGTTCTAATGGCATGTGTGTTTTATGGCATGCCAATACTTGCAGAGAACAACAAAGCTAGACTTTTATATCATTTTAAAAATAGAGGATATAGAGGATATTCAATGAATAGACCTGACAAACATAAAAATAGATTATCAAAAACAGAAATAGAGATAGGAGGAATACCAAATTCATCCGAAGATGTCAGACAAGCTCATGCTTCTGTTATAAATACATATATAGAAGAGCACGTTGGGTTTGATGTTGAAGGCACATATAGAGATCCTGATGTTATAGGGTCAATGTATTTTAGTAGAACTCTTGAAGATTGGGCTAGGTTTGATATAAGTAATAGAACAAAACATGATGCTACAATAAGTTCTGGACTTGCGTTAATGGCTATAAAAAGATATATGTTTACCCCTGAAGTTAAAGAATCAAAAATAAGTATTAAATTTGTAAGATACGACAATAGTGGTAATAGGAGCCAAATAATTAAATAATGCAAAGTAAACCGTCAGTAGTAATTTACCCAGGACAGTTTCCTAATGCCCTTGTTCCTGACGAGCAGAAGCTTACAATGGAATATGGGCGTAGTGTTGGAAAGGCCATAGAGGGTGAATGGTTCAAGAGGAAAAACAATACATGTAGGTTTTATGACCAGTGGGGAGAGTACCACCGACTAAGACTTTATGCTAGAGGTGAACAGCCTGTTCAAAAATATAAAAATGAATTAGCTATTAATGGCGATATGTCAATGCTAAATCTTGACTGGACTCCTGTACCTATTATTCCTAAATTCGTAGATATTGTCGTTAACGGTATGAATGACCGTTTATTTAAGGTAAAAGCTGAAGCTCAAGATGTAATGTCCGCAGAAAAGAAAAGTCTATTCCAAGACATGATAGAAGCTGATATGATTGCTAAAGAATTTTTAGAGATTACAAAAGAACAATACGGTATCGATGCATACAATGTAAATCCAGACGATTTACCTGAAGATGAGCAAGAACTATCATTATACATGCAACTTAAATATAAACCATCTATAGAGATAGCTGAGGAAGTAGCTATAGATACTATATTTAAGATGAATGACTATATAGAAACAAAAAGATTGTTTGACTATGACATGACAACATTAGGCGTTGGAGTTCTTAGACATACTTTTTTATCTAATGATGGTGTAAAAATAGACTATGTTGATCCAGCAAATTGGATTCATAGTTATACAGAGAAAAATGATTTTTCTGATTGTTATTATTTTGGAGAAGTAAAACAGGTTCATTATACAGAGCTCTTAAAGATAAATCCAAATCTAACTAAAGAGGAACTTCAAGAAATCAAAAATTCAAGTTCTGCATGGTACGATCATTTTCCTATAATAAGACAATATCAAGACGATGCGTTTTTAAATGAAGTAGTTACATTATTATATTTCAACTATAAAACGGATATGCGTTTTGTTTGGAAAAAGAAACTGCTTGAAAACGGAGGAGAAAGGGTTATTCAAAAAGACGAAAACTTCAATCCTCCTATGGAAGAAGGCATGATGTTTGAAAGAATAGAAGCTGTTAGGGATACATGGTATGAAGGTATCCTTGTTGCTGGAACAAACATAATGATTCAGTGGCAAATGATGGAAAACATGGTTAGACCTAAGTCTGCTACTCAAAAAGCTCTACCAAACTATATAGCATATTCACCTAGAATGTATAAAGGCAATATAGAGTCTTTAGTTCGAAGAATGATACCCTTTGCTGACCAGATACAACTGACACACTTAAAACTTCAGCAGGTAATGGCTAGAGTTGTTCCTGATGGTGTATTTATAGATGCTGATGGAATTAATGAAGTTGATCTTGGAACAGGAGCAGCATACAATCCAGAGGATGCATTAAAGTTATACTTTCAAACTGGTAGTATTATTGGTAGGAGCTACACTCAAGATGGTGAATTTAATAATGCTAGAATACCTATACAGGAATTAAACACAAACAACGGTCAGGCTAAGATGAGTGCGTTAATAAACGTATACAACTATAATCTTAATATGATAAGAAATGTAACAGGTATAAATGAAGCTAGAGATGCCTCTACTCCAGATCCTGATGCTTTAGTAGGTGTACAAAAGTTAGCGGCATTAAATAGCAATACAGCAACTAGACATATCCTTAGAGGTGGTCTTAATGTAACAAAGAGAATGGCAGAGTGTATATCTTTGAGAGTTGCTGATATATTAGAATATGCAGATTTTGCTGAAGAATTTGCTATGCAGATTGGAAAGTATAATGTTGAAATACTAAACGACATACAAGATTTGTATTTGCATGATTTTGGAATTTTTATAGAGTTAGAGCCTGATGAAGAAGAAAGACAACGCCTTGAAGCGAATATACAAATCGCACTTCAGCAACAAACCATTGATTTGGAAGATGCTATTGATATCCGAATGGTTAATAATATCAAGCTTGCTAATGAGCTGTTAAAAGTTAAGCGTAAGAAAAGAATTGAGGACCAGAAGAAACAGAAAGAGATGGAGTTCAGAATGCAAATGCAGAGTAATATACAATCTCAGCAAGCTGCTGCCGAATCTAAAGCTCAACTTGTTCAAATGGAAACTCAATCAAAAATACAGATACGACAAGCTGAGATGCAATTTGCTGTTCAGCAAATGCAAGCAGAAGCTGATCTTAAACGTCAATTGATGGATCAAGAGTTCCAATATAATATGACTCTTAACCAGGCACAGGCTAAATCTCTAAAAAATAGAGAAGATGAAAAAGAAAAAGCCAAAGATAGAAGAGTAGATTTGCAGGCTAGTAGGCAGTCAGACTTAATTAACCAAAGAAAGAACAATCTTCCTCCAATGAATTTTGAGAGTAATGAAGATAGTCTGGATGGTTTTTCTTTAGAGGAGTTTGAGCCTAGATAAAGAATATAAAAAATTATTAACTTTGTAATTAAAATATAATCTAATGGAAAATAAAATAACAGTAAAGGCTGTTGATTTTGAAGAAAAGTCAAAAGCTGAGATTGAAGAAAAATTAATTAAGGAGCACGAAGAAAAGCAAGCTGGAGCTGAACCTACTAAAGAGGTCACTTCAGAAGGAGATGAGGGTAAAACGGTTACAGAAGAAACTGTTGTTTCAGAAGAACCGAAGATAAGTACTCCAGAAATAAATGACGAACACGTTCTTTCACATATTAAGAATAGGTACAACAAGGAGATAAACTCATTGGATGAGTTGTTCGAACAGAGAGAAAAAAATGAAGAACTACCTGAAGATGTAGCTGCCTTCTTGAAGTACAAAAAAGAAACAGGTCGTAATATCAATGACTTTATGAGATTAAGTAAAGACTATGATAATATGGACCAAGATGCTTTGTTGCTTGACTACTATAAAGATCAAAATTCAGAGTTAGATGATGATGACTTAAGATTTGAATTAGATTCAAAGTTTGCTTATGATTCGGATTTTGATGATGAAAAAGAGATTAAAAAGAAGCAAGTAGCGAAGAAAAAAGAGCTTGCTAAAGCTAAGAAGTATTTTAAGGACCAGAAAGAACAATACAAGGTTCCACTTGAGTCAAGGGAGTCATCTGTTCCAAAGGAAGAAAGGGATGCTTATGAAGCTTACAGGAAGCAAAAAGAAAGCGAGGCTCAATATGAAGAGGAGCAAAAGAAGAGATCTAATTACTTTTCTGAAAAAACAAATGAATTGTTTAACGATAAATTCGAAGGTTTCGGATTCAATGTCGAAGAAAACAACAAGTTGTTATACAGACCAAGTGATGTAGACACTCTAAAAAAGGATCAATCTAGCGTTATGAATTTCTTATCGAAGTATATTGACCAAGATGGATACTTAAAAGATGCTGAGTCTTTTCATAAAGCTATGTCCGTTGCTATGAACCCAGACAAGTTCGCTAAGTACTTTTATGATAAAGGAAAATCGGATGCGGTAGGTGACGTGTCTAAACAGTCTAAAAATATAAATATGACTAGACAGGCTCCAACACCAACACCGAAGGAAGGGCCAGGCATAAGGGTTATAGATGAGAATCGCAGTAGTAGATTAGTAATTAAAAAACCTTTTAAAAATAGTTAAAAATGGCTGGATCATTACAGGCGAGTCCTGGGGTATCGATTACTCCTAGCTCCGTCAAGGCAACATTGCCTACGAATTATATTACAAATTTTGATTTTTTGAATCAGTATTTACCTGATACATACGAAGAGGAATTTGAGCGTTATGGGAACCGATCAATCGCATCATTCTTGCGAATGGTTGGCGCAGAAATCCCTAGTAACTCTGACCTTATCAAATGGGCAGAGCAAGGAAGATTACATACAAAATACACTGGTGTTACTGCAAATGTAGCTTTTGCTTCTGGTGCTGAAACATTTGAGATAGCATCTGGTACTTGTGTATTTAGAGTTGGTCAAACAGTTTTATTATCAGATGAATCATCATCTGTTTCTAAAAAAGGTATTATCACTGCGCTTCCTGCTGCCGATCAGTTTACAGTAGCATATTATACTGTTGAGGCTTCATCTCCATTTACAGGTGATGTTACTGCATTTGTTTATGGATCTGAATTTGCAAAAGGAACAAGTGGAATGCAAGGTTCTTTAGAGGCTGAAGATGAAATCTTTGATGTTAAACCAATCATTATCAAAGATACTTACACTGTATCAGGTTCTGATATGGCACAAGTTGGATGGGTTGAAGTAACAACTGAAAACGGTGCTTCAGGATACCTTTGGTATATGAAATCTGAGCATGAGACTCGTTTACGATTTGAAGATTACTTAGAAATGGCTATGGTAGAAGGAGTTCCTGCTGCACAAGGTTCAGCTGCTTCAACTGCTTTAAACAATGCGCCATCATATCCTTCTCCATCAACTCTTTCTGCTGCTGGTACTAAAGGATTATTCTATGAAATCGAAAATAGAGGTAACGTATGGTCTGGTGGTAATCCATCTGCTTTGTCTGACTTTGATACTAT
>Ga0181591_10001726_pt1 | contig 18940 bp, 17 predicted proteins | sample 071ome_33_FD_133757 | JGI IMG/M metagenome (GOLD analysis project Ga0181591, IMG submission 133757) | Coastal salt marsh microbial communities from the Groves Creek Marsh, Skidaway Island, Georgia - 071412AT metaG (megahit assembly) | ecosystem: Environmental > Aquatic > Marine > Intertidal...
AACAATAAGCATAATATAGAATATGCTCCTCCAACCAAATAGATCTTGTAATATGCCGCCCAGAGGCGGCGCAATCATTGGCGCTATAACCATTACAGTTGTAACATAACCCAGAGCAGATGCCGCTTTCTCTCTGCTATATACGTCCCTAATTATTGCTCTTCCTAACACTACACCTGCTACACCACCAAATGCTTGTATAAATCTTCCAAAAATCAATAACTGACTTGATTGAGCAAAACTGCAAATTAATGTCCCAACAAGAAATATTATAATACCAAACATAAGAATGGATCGTCTGCCATAAGCATCTGATATTGGTCCAATAAAAATTTGTCCAACTGCCATCGAGATTATGAATGATGATATAGCCATTTGCGCACTTGAATATGAAATATCAAAATATAAGGATAATGCTGGAAGAGATGGGACAATCAAATTTAAGGTTAATGGAGCAAGACCAGTTACCGCTGCCAATGACCATATGGATGGTGGATTTTTTCTAATTTTTGTATCCATTATAATTTATGTTTAAGATCAGATATTGGAGTAATTATATATGTTATTGATGTCATGCAACCAAACTGTATTAAATCTCTTAATCAAGTTATCTGATGGTGTTTCTTTATTATTCAAGATATCCTGGAGTGGACGCAAATAAATTTCTTCTGTTTGTTTATTGTTATTATATATATTCCGATCATTCAATCCACTTAATGAAATGGATATAATTTCACTTATCAAATCTATAATATTGAATTTTTGAAATTTTGCATCAAAACCACTTTTGTTCAGGTTATCTTCAAATTCAAGGACTTCTGATAGGTTCCATTCTTTTACTAAATCATAAGAAGCATCCAATGATGAATTACTATACATCATCCCAGTCCAGATTGCAGCTAAACTGATGATAGAAGCATGATTGCCTGAGTCAGCCCCTCTCATCTCAATAAATTTTTTCAATCTTACTTGCGGAAATAAAGTTGATAAATGAGTCTCCCAGTCTTCTAATGATGGATAATATTGAATACCTACTTCATCACGAAAACCATTTTGAAGGTATTCCTTAAACAACATTTTCTTTGGAATGATATACTCCCCATTTCGATATATGAAATACATCGGAACATTTAGAGCATAATTAGCATATTTCTCAAAATTCAAATCCTTTTCAAATACAAATGGGAGATAACCACACCTATCATTATCTGTATCCTTCCAAACACTAATCCTGTTTGATAGCAAGTTTGTTAATTTTCCATACCTAAAAGGACTATTATAAAATAACATAGAAACTAGAGGTTGTAATGACATTGCAACCCTAAATTTTTTATTGAAATCTTGTTCACTTCCATAATCTAAATTTACTTGTGTTGTAGCAGAGCAATGCATCATGTAAAGCCCCAAAGAACCAACAGTTGGCATGTATTTTCTCATAAAATGGTACCGTGTCTTTGGAACTTGCGTCATATCAGAAAAATCCCATTTAGGAGTGAAGCCAAGTCCAAGAACATCCACCCCAATCGTGTCGCATGCGTGTTTTAATTGCTTGTGATAATTTGAAAACTCTTCTTCTGTTTGATGTAAGTTATTACATAATGAACCTGATAATTCAATCTGACCACCTGGCTCAAGGCTAATATTACAATTCTGATCTTTATGAGTCAAACCAATCACATAATCTTTATCATATACTGGCTGCCATGAATATTCCCTCATAAGGAATTTAAAGATCTCCTCGATTCCATTTGGACCAAAATAATTTATTGGTTCAAAAGAATCTTTATAGAATAGAAATTTCTCATTTTCTGTGCCAATGCCCCAATTCTTAATTTCTTTCGATCCTGTATGAAAATATTCTATTAGATCTTTTTCATTGATCCATTCATGATGATCGGTTGTTTTTTTGTCCATTTTTAAAAATTTCTCAGTTTTAATTTGGTAGGTCTTTGTTAAATTACAGCTTTACTATTTGTTATTTGTAAAAACGTAGCAGCAACTATTGCGGCAGTATCTGCACGCAAAATCCTAGAGCCTAGTGATACGGGTTTTACATTACCTAATTTAATCATATTCATTCTTTCATTATCAGAAAACCCCCCCTCAGGTCCAATCAAAAAAGAGACAATCTTCTCTTTCACACCATTTAATACATCGTTTGGTAGAGCTGTATTTTTTTTTTCATCACAAAATAGGATTATTTCTTTGTTAAATTCTTCAATAATTAAATCTGATAGTAATTTTTGTTCTGTGATTTCTGGAACAATCATCAAGCCACTTTGTTCAGCAGCTTCTTTCGCACGTAAATAAAGCTTTTGGATATTTAAATTTTTTGTATTTGTGTAATCTGTAATTACAGGAGTAAACTTCGTGATACCAAGTTCTGTTAGTTTCTCAATAATATAATTATGGCGATTATTGTTAAGTGGAGTAAAGTAGCATCTCAGAGGTTCGTATGACAGTTGTTCCTTTTGTTTTTGAAGAACTTCTAAATTTATAAGATCTCTATTAATTCTTTTGATTTTACAAATCCATTCACCATCTACACCATTAAAAACTAATATTTGATCCTCTATTTTTATTCTCATAACATTTTTCAAATAGTGAAAATCTGCATTCTCTATATCCAAGATTGAAGACTCTTTGAGTGGTCTATCTAAAAATATACGTATTTTTTTAGGTGATTTCATAAGCATTTTTTACCAATATATTAATAATTTTGATATAACTATTTCATCTAATAATTATTTTGAAATCTGATCTTATTGTGCACATAATTCAAACTAAAATCCAGAACTATATATTGATCACAAGACAGGACAAACCAACAGGATGGATGTTATTATTCATCCCATGTTTATTTGGAATATTCTCAGCTTCAATTCATAAAAACCTACCGATAGATTTAAAAATTATAATTCTCTTTCTTATTGGTTCTATTCTTATGAGGTCAGCTGGTTGTATTTTTAATGATATTATCGACAGAGATATTGATGCAAAAGTTGAAAGAACAAAAAATCGTCCTCTTGCAAACAAGAGTATGAACTTGTACGAAGCCATATTTCTTATACTTACCTTGCTGATTTTTAGTTTTTTAATACTTATTTCTATGAACAAATTGACAATAATTCTAGGTTTTGCATCTATTATACTTGTTGTCCTATATCCATTTATGAAAAGAATAACATACTGGCCTCAATTATTTCTTGGTTTTACTTTTAATTGGGGAGCTATTATTGGGTGGACCGCGGTCTCTAATAGTATAAACTTTGAGACGCTCATAATCTACATATCATCAATTTTTTGGACCTTAGGATACGATACAGTTTATGGTTATCAAGACATAAAAGATGATAAAGTAATTGGTGTAAAATCAACATCCGTACTCTTTGAACCATACTCAAAAAATGTTATTTGGTTATTCTATTTTTTAAGCTTTAGCGTGATGTCCTATGCGCTACTCTCACTAAAAGTATCAAATATTTCAGTCATTTTTTTTATTGCTACTGTAATTTTTAGTTTTTATCTCGTCATAAAATTAAATTTAAGAGATGTTCATTCCTGTGGCAATTTCTTCTCAAAAAATAAATATATTGGCTTTCTAATTGCTATCTCAATTGCTTTATCAATATGATAACGATACAATCACCATATGCGTCTTGACACAAATTTTTTTATCAAATCTTATAGGGTAACAACTACACTTATAAGTTTTTTTATTGATTTCTTTTTGATTTATAGAAAATTTCTTAAAAAAGAAAATGAGCAAACATTAAGACAAAAAACATCAAGAGAATTTGTAAAAAAACCAGCTAGTGAGCATAAACTTACATGGATACATGCAGTAAGTATAGGTGAAACGCGTTCTGCAATAACAGTCGCAGAGATAATTTTAAATAAAGATCCAAATCAATATATTTTATTAACCACCAGCACGATCTCATCTTCAGAAATAATTAATAAGATTGAAAATGAAAAAATAATTCATCAATATCTGCCTCTTGATGTGCAAAAATATGTAAATAAATTTATCAATTATTGGTCACCTTCAGTTTGTATCTTTATGGAGGCAGAAATTTGGCCAAACTATTTTCTAGAAATTGAAAAGAGAAAAATCCCTCTATTTATTCTCAATGGGCGATTAACAAAAAAAAGTTATAATCGCTGGAATAAATTCCCAAAGTTCGCAAAAAAAATATTAAATATTCCACGAGTCATATCATGCCAAGACAATGAGACATATGAAAGATATAAGTCACTTGAAGTAAAGAATTTGATAAAATCAGAGAATATAAAGTATGCCAACAGACCTCTTCGTGTTGATGACATTGAGTTTAATTCCTTAGAACAGTTATTTAATGAGCGTTTAGTATATATAATCGTATCAGCCCATGATAGAGAAGGAGAGATTTTCTTATCAGTTCACAAGCAACTGCATTCGTTGGATCCAAATACCGTTTGTATATATGTACCGAGACATCCCTCCGGCGTAAGAGAAATGATACAGTTATTGGATAAGGACAAAATTAGTTGGACTAAATTACCATCACAAGAAACTAACAAAAATGAATACAATAATAATATAAATTTTTATATCGTTGATAAATTTGGAGTCCTCGGCACATATTTAAAACTATCAAAATTAGCAATAATAGGTGGGTCGTTCATTGATATTGGTGGACATAATCCAGTCGAAGCCATCCAACTTAATTGTCCTGTTTTTCATGGATGTTATATAAGAAATTTTCATGAAGTATATAGAGAATTAGGAGAATTAAATTGTTGCAATCAAGCTGATAATGAAGAAGATCTCATTAAAAAAATTAGATCATACTTTTCAAATATAGACCGAATAGAATTAACAAAAAAAAATATAAAAAATATAATCGATACCAAGAGATTATCTGTTGAAAATGAAATAAAAAATATTTTGTCTCTTAAAGATGGAGATTATTCATGAAAAGACCTCTAATGTGGAATAAAAAAACAAAATTTCACATTGTTTTAATAACATTTAGTTATGTTTATTCTTATCTTTCACAATTAAATTATAAGCTAAAAAAAAAATATAGATCAACCATACCAATCATATCAATAGGTAGCCCATTAATAGGTGGTGGTGGTAAAACTCCAACTGAAATAGCAATAATTAATTTTCTAATCACTCAAGGAAAGAGTGTCTGTTCATTATCCAAAGGATATAGTGGGTCAATAAAAGAACCAACATTGGTTACAAAAAAACATAGAAGTAGTGATGTGGGTGATGAGGCTCTTTTACTATCAAATATATCAGATACTTTTGTTTCCCATAACAGAACTAAGGGTCTTAAATATATAAACGATAACTTTAAATATGATTTTATTGTTATGGATGATGGCTATAGGGATATTTCTATTGAAAATAAGATAAATATTTTAGTAATTGATAGTAATATTTCTGGTATAAATCATTATCAATTCCCTGCTGGAGACTACATAGGTAAATTAGAGACTTCAATAAATTCCGCTGACTTTATTTTAATAGTGGATCCAGATAAATTATCTAATAAAATTAAAAATAGTATTTCAAGTTCAAGAAAAATTATCATGCAAGCGAGCACTCGCTTCAAAAATAAGTTCAGCGAAATATCTGATAGAGTCGCATTTACAGGAATTGGTTTGCCAAATAAATTTTATCGATCACTTATTGAAAGAAATTATAATTTATTGGATAAACTCACTTTCAAAAATCATCATAGATTTACAAAAAAAGAAATTGAGCAGCTCATCAATATTGGCAAGAGTCATAAAAAGTATACTTTGATCACAACAGAAAAAGATTTTGTCAGGATCGATGATGAAAATGATCCTGACCATAAACTAAGAACAATGATTGATGTGCAAAATATTGAAATTAAATTTAATAATTTAGATTCAATTTTAGATATCTTTAAATAGCAAACAGCATTTTTTGTATTTAAATATTTTTTTTATACTGCGTGAGAGCTAAATGTGCACTATCATACGCCTCTTGTCTTTCAACTGACCAATATTTTAAATCATTTAAACTAATTCTCTTCCCAGAAACAGCACATATAACGTATTGCCCATCCTTAATTATTTCAAACTCACCATCTAAGTATTTCACTTTAGCCTGTTTTTCTGTGCTACCTATTTCATTGAATTTAGTCATTTGAATTCCTATTTCCTTTTATTTGTCACATCTAGTTTGCCATCAGAAAATATAACTCTCATTGATTGATGATCTTCTGCATCTTTTAGTGAAGAAATTATTATATCATCAGGAGACTTAATAACTGCATATCCTCTATTTAATATATTTTTATAATCCAATGATCCAAGTAATCTTGACATTGAATGTATTTTATTTTTTCTATCAGTTATTATGTTTTTTGAATGGAAGTTTAGATTGTTACTTGCACTAATACTGTAGGAGTCTTTTACACTAATAATTTTATTTGCCCCTAAAAAAAGCAAGTTTTGGCTATAAATTAATCTAGAGGCTTTTTTATCGATGTTATCTTCCAATGATTTTTTCGACAACCTCCCAAATACTCCACTAAACCTCAATAACTTCTCTTGTAAATAGCTTTTTCCAATAATTGAAAATGACTGTTTAAAATAATTTAAATTGAGCCATGTTTTTTTAATTTTATCTTGTATGAATATATTTAGTCTATTTTCATATGAATTTATTTTAGAATAAATTTCATCTATCTTTGGAAAAATTTTATTGGCTGCTGCGGTAGGTGTAGCTGCTCTAAAATCTGCAACGAGATCAATAAGACTTATGTCTGTCTCATGTCCAATTGCACTCACCACTGGGATGCCAGAATTAAATATAGACCTCACTAATGTTTCATCATTAAAGCCCCATAGATCCTCATATGAGCCTCCTCCTCTGGCTACCAAAATTATATCAGGCTTTATGGATACATCGGGATTTAGATTATTAAGACGATAAATTACTTCACTAATTTCAATTGGACATTTTTCACCTTGTACGGATACGTCAATAATAGATACATCACAAGGATAACCATTATCATTAAAAACTTTCAATATATCTCTGATTACAGAACCAGTCAGTGATGTGACAATAGCAATACTTTTTGGATATTTAGGTAAAATTTTTTTATGAATTTCATCAAACAAACCTTCTGCCAATAGTTGTTGCTTTAATTTTTCAAATTTTGCCTTTAATACTCCCTCGCCAGCAAGTTCAATACTTTCTATATGTATTTGATAAGTTGAAATCCCTTTTGAATAAGTGGTGATTCTTCCTGAGGCTATAACTTCAAGACCTTCCTCTGGTATCACAGTCAAATGTCGGTATGTATCTGGCCAAATTACAGCATTTATGAGATCCTTTTCTTCTTTCAATGATAGATACACAATCCCATTCTTGCTTATTTTAAGCCCTGATACTTCACCTCTTACTTTCACATAACCAAACTCTCCTTCCAGTGATTTTTTTATTTCATTTGAAATTTCACTTACTGAAAATTCTGGGATATTTTCATTAACAAAAAACATTCATAAATAAAGAATTTAAATTAACATTATTAACTAATAGGTTATTATAATTTTGCGTTGAAATCAAAATTTAAACTAAATTCAAATAAATGAAAATACTAATAATTGGAAGTGGTGGTCGGGAACATGCCATTTCGATGGCATTATCTAAGAACTCAAATAATAACATGATATATGCTATACCTGGTAACCCTGGGATGCTTGAATATTGTGAATGTGTAAATATTGATCAACTTCAATTTGATGAAATCATTTCATTTATTAAAAAAAATTCTATTGATCTTGTGATCATAGGACCAGAAGTTCCAATTTGTGAAGGACTAACCGACATTATTGAAGATATTGGGGTAAAAGTTTTTGCCCCTAATAAGCTAGCATCTGTATTAGAGTCATCCAAAAAGTTTACTAAAGAAATATCCTTTGAAAATAATATTCCAACCGGTCAAGCAAAATGGTTTATAGATTTTGTGGCTGCAGAAGATTATCTACAAAGTCTAGAGCCTCCTTATGTTATAAAAGCAGATGGTTTAGCAGCTGGAAAAGGTGTTTCTATTTGTGAAAATTATGATGATGCAATTGAGGCCCTAAAAGATATATTTAATGGACGTTTTGGAAAAAATCAGTCTGTTGTCATTGAAGAATTTTTGGATGGAGAAGAGATAAGCTACTTTGCAGTTACAGATGGTACAAATATGTACCCATTAATTGGCGCACAAGATCATAAACGACTCCTAAATGGTGATTTCGGTCCTAACACTGGTGGTATGGGTGCTTATTGCCCTCCACCACTTCTTACTAAAAATCTTGAAAATAAAATAATTAGTCAAATTCTTGAGCCCACACTAAATGGTTTAAAAAATCGAGGAATAAACTACAAAGGTGTCCTTTTCGCTGGATTAATGATAAAAGATAACGAGCCAAAGCTCATAGAATATAATATCAGATTTGGTGATCCAGAAACCCAAGCATTACTAATGTTATTAAAATCAGATTTTACAGAATTAGTTATGAGCGTTGTAAATGGAGATCTAAATTCTTACAAACTTGAATGGCATGATAAAAAGGCACTTACTGTAGTTCTAGCAAATGAAGGTTACCCAAATCAATATAATCAAAACGAAGAAATCACTGGAATTGATGAAGCAGAAAAGAACCAAAAAATAAAAGTCTTCCATGCTGGCACTAAAATTAGAGATGGGAAGCTTATTGCTACTGGTGGACGAGTACTAAATGTAACTTCTATTGATCATACAATTGAAAATGCAAGAGGTAATGCATACGAAGCGATAAAAAAAATACACTATAAAGGTAAAATTTATAGGGAGGATATTGCTTGGAGAGCTTTGGGGTAAATTATCTTTTTGTTTTAAAATAAGACTTTATTAGTTTACTGCACTCAATTTCTAAAATACCCCCATAGATTTCTGGCGAATGATTAGACTCATCTGATAAAAAATATTGATTTAATTGGAATGCTACCATATCATTTCGTTTAGATGAATAAGCTCCAAAATACAATCTACGGATCCTTGCATTAGATATGGCACCAGCACACATTAAACATGGTTCCATTGTTACAAATAAATCATAATCAACCAATCTGTTTGTTTTTAATTTTTCAGAAGCTGATCTGATTACAACTATCTCTGCATGTGAAGTTGGATCGTGAGATGATTCTGTTAAATTATGCGCCTTAGATATTATTTTCCCACTTCTATGCACCAAAACAGCACCAACGGGAACCTCGTTATTGTTTTTAGCCTTTAGTGCCTCTTCAATTGCAATTTCCATAAATTTCATTGTTTACCTCAAAAACAATTCATATAAACTTTGTTTTTTTTTAATATAATCAAATTATGTCAAGTATAACCAATAAAAAAGAAGTTCCCCAACGGATCGCTAAATTAATTGCTCATTCTGGTGCTTATTCAAGAAGAGATGCAGAAAAACTTATTTATGAAGGGAAAGTCGAAGTCGACGGTCAAATCTTAACTAGTCCTGCAATTCTAGTAGATGGTAGTGAAAAAATAGTTATTAATGGTAAAAAAATAAATACTAATTTTCATACAAAAATTTGGCTATTAAATAAGCCAAAAGGTTTTATATCAACAAGTAAGGATCCCCAGGGCAGGAAAACCATTTTCGATTTACTGCCTAAAAATATTAATCATATAATGCCTATTGGAAGGTTGGATTTAAATACTGAGGGATTACTATTATTTACAAATGATGGTAATTTATCGCGTTATATGGAGCACCCTGATAACAAAATAATTAGAAAGTATAAAATAAAAGTTCGTGGTAAGGTTGCTGAAGATTTAATAGCAAATTTACGAGAAAATATAACAATAAGTCGTGTACAGTACAATATTATCACTGCGAATATAATATCCTACAGTCAATCTAATACATGGCTCAGTATTGAAATATCGGAAGGCAAAAATAGAGAAATTAGAAATATTTGTGAGCACTTTAGATTGCAAATCAATAGATTAATTAGAACTAATTTTGGTCCATTTGAATTAAATAATATACAGAAAGGTGAATTCATTGAACTACCAAAAAAAATAGTAAAAGGTCGACTAAAAAAAATAGGTTATTTAGGTTAGATTGATGCGTGTGATAACAGGTATTGCCAAGGGTAAAAAACTAATCTCAAGTAAAGATAATAATATTAGGCCCACTTCAGATAAAGTAAAGATGGGAATATTTAATGTACTTTCTCATGGAAATGTGAACTTTCGTTTCGAAGACTCTGCAGTGCTTGATTTATTCTCTGGTTCTGGTGCCCTTGGTATTGAAGCATTATCAAGAGGAGCAAATAATTGTTTATTTGTCGATAAAAGTAGAGAGTCATTATCAATATGTGAGAAAAACGTAATAAGCTGTAACTTTAGTGAGAAATCATCCTCTAAATTATTTGACTTAGGGAGTAATCGAGCTTTCAATTATGGCAGTAAATTTGATCTAATATTTGCTGATCCTCCATATAAGAATGATTTTGCACCAATAATATTTAACTTTTTGACGAATAATCAATTATTTAAGAAAGGATCTCTAATTGTAATCGAAGAAAGTATTGATCAAAAATTAACCGCAAACAAAAGATTTAAACAGATTGCAAATAAAGTCTATGGTAATACTCAAGTATTATTCTTTGAAGTTATCTAAATTCTTTCAAATAGTTTCTCAATCTCTTTCTGACTTAAGAAAATATGCGTAGGTCGTCCATGATTACATTGACCCGAATTTGGTGTTTTCTCTATTTCTCTAAGTAACGCATTCATTTCATCAACTTTTAATACTCTTCCGCTGCGAACCGAACCATAACATGATATTTTTGATAAAATATCATTTATTCTATTTTCAAGGGTTCTTCTCATAAATTCATCAGAAGGTAAATCTAATAAATCCCGCATTAATTCATTCAAATTAGAATCTCTTATCAATGAGGGGATAGATCTGATAAGTACTTCATCACCAAATTCTTCAAGTTCAATACCTACAGCATCTAGATCATTTTTAAATAATAATAATTTCTCTTTGTCAAATTGATCGCACGCATAAATATGAGGGATAAGCAACATTTGCTTTTCAATTGCATTCTCATGAATACTTTCTTTTAGTTTTTCGAAAACAATTCTTTCATGTGCAGCATGTTGATCGACAATGATCATACCTTCTGAATTTTGAGCGAGTATATAATTTTTAAAAATCTGCGCTCTAGCAAAGCCTAGAGGAAACTCATTAATATCATCACTTATTGCATTAGAAGATAAGTTTTCTTTTTCTAGTATCTCATCATTTTTTTGGTTATTTATAGTGTATGATTCATCTAAATCATACATTGATAGATTAACCTGAGAGTTGATTTGTTGTCTGTCATATTGACTTTTATTAATTTGACTGGCTCTTTTTTCATAAAACTGACTAAATACATTTAAGCTCTGGTTGACTTTATGATTTAGAGCTCCTCGTATAGTACTGACTAATTTAGATTGTATTATTCTCTCATCAATAAATCTAACCTCAGATTTCGAGGGATGGACATTTACATCTACTGAGTCATATGGAACTTTTATTTTAATTACGAAGATCGGAAATCTACCCTTAGGAAGTTTATCTCCATATGCAGCTCTAATAGCTCCACTCAATTTCCTATCTTGAATTATTCGATTATTTACAAGTAAGTATTGATGATTAGAATTAGATCTATTGTATGATGGTAACCCAATATTTCCAACAATGCTCAAATTAGGGTCTTCATATCTTAATTCTATCATATTTTTCATGAAGTCAGTACCGAGTATTTCTTTTATTCTCCATTCAAAAATTTCCTTATGATCACCATCAATAGATCCATAGCTCATATATTTTACGTTATCTATCTCAACATTGAATAATATACTTGGATTTGATAAAGCAAGTCTCTTTACAGAGTCAACTATAGAATTTTGTTCAGCTCTCGAGCTTTTTAAAAATTTATACCTCGCTGGTAATTTTAAAAAGATATTACTAACTTTTACAACTGTACCTTGATTTGCAGCTGATTTTTTATAGTCTTTGATATCACCATAATCGACAACAATTTGATATCCGGTATTACTGTTTGTTTTAGATATAATTTCTAATCTTGAGACAGAGCCTATAGAGGGGAGTGCTTCTCCTCTAAATCCAAGAGTCTTTATATTTTGTAGAGTATTTGAATTAAGTTTTGAAGTAGCATGCCTCTTAATACAGAGTTCTAGATCTGTTGGAGACATTCCATCTCCATCATCTTCAATTTCAATATACTCTTTACCACCATCTTTAATTCTGATGGTAATAGTTTTAGCATTAGCATCTATAGAATTTTCAATTAATTCTTTGACTATTGAAGCTGGTTTTTCAATCACCTCACCAGCAGCAATTTGATTTATTGTATTATTATCAAGAAGCTTTATCATATCAATTACCGAACGTACGTTCGTTTTTTAAAACAGCCCAAAGCCACTGCTCAACTCTCCCCATAGCCCCTTAAATACGTTTGGCATTTCGGCATCAGAATTATTTTCTTCCTCTGTCTCAGACCCTTCCTGAAGTTCATATGTGGTATTTGCTTCTTCTTTCACTTTATCAATACCAAGAACATCCTCAATTCTGATATCATAATTTACGTTATCATTTGATTTGCTTGAACCTACCTTTAGATTGCTTAGCATAAATTGATTCATACTTAAACCTTCAACATTGACACTATCATCCATAGAAATAATTGGTTCATTATTTGTTATTGGACTTATTTCACTCAATCTCTCAGACTCTAGTTCAGGATCTAAAACTTCATTATTTTCACTCTTTAATCGAGCTAAATACTCTGCTAGTGTCTCATCCTCAAAAGCCCCTTCTTCTGAGTATAATTCCTTCTTTATTTCTGGGTTTGCATCTTCAGCCTTTGCCATTTGCAAAATATAAGCTTCACCTTCTGACACTTCATTAATATTTTGCGCGCCTAAAACTGCATCTTTAGCACTTGTCATAGGCTCATCAATAAACATGACCTGATTTTCACTTGGAGGTCTTAATAGATAATCTGGTGGCATTTTTAGTGGTTTTTTAGTTATCGTCAAAAATTCGTCTGGAGGACCGGCTTGTAGTGCGTTTCCTGAATAAGAAGTAGAAACAAATTCCTTTAGCGAAGAACCGCAACTAGGTAATAGACAAAGTAATAAGAGAAGAAATGCTTTTGATAAATAATTTTTACTAAGGTTCATTTAACTAAATTCTTTTTTATTAATGTTAGGATAAATATAGCCATATATCAATATGAATAGACCCATTACTATATAAATATCCGCAACATTAAACACATACCAACTGAAATTTTTTATATGAAAATAAAAAAAATCTGCAACTGCAGAGTATATTACCCTATCCATAATATTTGAGATCGCACCTGAAATGATTAGTACACTTGAGATCATTCCAAATTTATTACCTGAGTTATTTATAATTTTCAGCACCCAAAGGCAAATTAGAAAAGATAAGCCACTAATAATAAGTTGTCCTGCATAACTGTCTTGCGGGAAAAGCCCATAACTAATTCCTTTATTCCAAATCAAAACTAGATCAAAAAAATCTGTTAGATTAATTGGTCCTTTGTTATCATTCAATACATTTAGTAAGTAAACTTTTGTTAATCTATCAAAGAGAAATAGAGCACAAATGTGTAGAGTGTATCTCTTGAGCCGTGATAGGAAGTTGATATTTTCAATTATCATTCAGATGATACTTATTTCAATTTAATGAATTCTCTAACAGCTTCAGCATCTCTGAGGGACAGTGTCGGATACTCTGGATCTTTACCTACATCCTCAGATATTCGCCATGATCTCTCGCATTTAGCTCCTTTTGCTATTTCTACAACTACACCGATATTAGGCTCTTCTTCAAGTATAAAACTACCCTCAATAGGTGATTGATTGACAACACTGGAACTGCTTGTAATTGAAATCTCAGCAAGATCTATATCTTTTATCGCGCTCAAAAGGTTATTATCATCTGTATATACTTTTACGCCAGCCTCAAGACTAGAACCAATTTTTTTTTCTTTTCTCTTTATTTCTAAAGCGGCTGTAATAGTCTTTCTTAACTTTTTTATATTTGACCATTTTAAATCTAAGTCTTTATTTATCCATTCTGTATTGATCGGAACAAAATGACTTTTATGGATCGACTTATTATCATTGAATTTGTAATGCCCCCAAACCTCATCCATTGTGAAGCTTAGTATGGGTGAATAGAGTTTTATGATTACGTTAAAAATATTATTAATTACGTATAGAGTTGATCTTCTCTTCTTGCTGGAAAAAGCATCGCAATATAGGCAATCTTTCCTTATATCAAAATAAAATGCAGATAATTCTAAATTAATAAAATTCATAAGTAATGTGGTAACTCTTCTGTAATCATATTGATTATAAGCCTCTAAAACCTCACTCTGCAGATGTGTAAGTCTATCAAGCATATAGAGTTCAAGTTCATCCATATCTATTTTATTATACACCCATTTTTCATCATAATTTGATAGAACACCCAGCATCCAGCGTGTTGTATTTCTGATTTTACGATATGCTTCTACAATTGATTTTAATATTTCATCTCCAATACGCTGATCATCACTATAATCTGTTGAAGCGACCCATAACCTTAAGATATCTGCACCATATTTCTTCACCACATCTTGAGGAGATACCACATTTCCAAGGGACTTTGACATTTTCTTCCCATCCTTATCCATGGTAAAGCCATGAGTTAGAACGGATTTATAAGGTGCCCTTCCTCTAGTGATGCTGCTTTCAAGTAATGATGAATGAAACCATCCTCTATGCTGGTCACTTCCTTCCAAATACATATCGGCTGGCCATAATTTTTCTTCACTACTTTCCAAAACAAAAGCATGGGTTGTTCCAGACTCAAACCAAACGTCTAGTATATCATTAACCTTTTCCCAGTTGTTAATATCATCCACAATACCATCTAAAAATCTTTTTTCAGATCCTTCTTCGAACCAAGCATTTGCACCCTCATGTGAGAATATTTCATATACACGTTCGAGGAATTCTTCAGATTTTTTGAAATCCTTATTTGGAATAAAACTACCATCGGTTTTATTAACAAATAATGCAATTGGAACCCCCCATGCTCTTTGCCTAGATAGAACCCAGTCTGGCCTATTTTCGATCATGGAATTCAGTCGATTCTTTCCAGCAGGTGGGTAAAATTTAGTCTCAGAAATTGATTTTAATGCAATGGATCTAAGCCCCTCTTGCTTATTATCCTGCATTGAAATAAACCACTGCGGAGTATTTCTAAAAATTACAGGTTTCTTTGATCTCCAGGAATGAGGGTATTGATGTTCAAATCTTTTTCGCGCAATTATTGAATTAGCATCTGCTAATTTACTAATAACGTAATCATTTGCTTTTCCTTTTTTACCATTTTTATCAAAAACAAAAATGCCATTAAACCCATCAATATTTGAATTAAATGCCCCATCCTCATTCACAGTGTATGGTATTGAACTGTCTATCCCAGATTTTTCAATTTCTTTTTTGTATTTCATCCATATTTCAAAGTCATCAGTACCATGCCCCGGAGCAGTATGAACAAAGCCTGAACCCGTATCATCAGTTACATGATTTCCATCAAGTAATGGGACTTGGAATTCAAACCCTTTAAAAACAGACTTAAATGGATGGTTGCATACTATTGATTTGATTACATCTGGGAGCACTTCTTTAATTTTTGTATATCTGACTACTTTTGCGGAGCTCATTACAGCTTCTGCTAGGCTATCAGCAATTAGATATTTCTCTCCGACTTTAGCCCACACTTCACCTTCTGTTTCTTCTATTTGATACAAGCCATATTTAATATCAGATGAAAATGATATTGCCCTATTCCCTGGTATTGTCCAGGGTGTAGTAGTCCAGATAATGATATAAGTTCCTGCTAGTAATTTTGATGTATCATTTTCTTCTATCTTTGTTTTTTCGCTATCCACTGCAAATTTTACCCATATTGCATCTGATACATAGTCCAAATATTCAACTTCAGCTTCTGCCAGAGCAGTCTTTTCGACCACCGACCACATAACAGGTTTAGAACCTCTGTACAAAGCTCCGTCCATAGTCGCTATTTTTAATAGCTCTTTTGCGATAAGTGCTTCTGATTCAAATTTCATAGTTGTATATGAATTATCCCAATCTCCAATTATACCGAGGCGCTTGAACTCATCTTTTTGTACATTTATCCAATGAGTAGCAAAATCACGACACTCATCACGGAATTGATTGATAGGAATTGAGTCTTTGTCTATTCCTTTCTCGCGATATTTTTCTTCTATCTTCCATTCAATTGGCAATCCGTGGCAATCCCAGCCAGGTATATAAGATACATTATACCCCATCATAGATTTTGATCTTACAATAAGGTCTTTTAGAATCTTATTTAAAGCATGACCAATATGTAGATTTCCATTTGCGTAAGGAGGCCCGTCATGCAATACAAATGATACATTCCCATTAGCATTAATTCTGTTTTGATGATAAATATCCTCAGCTTCCCATCTCTTAAGGATAGATGGTTCGGCGTCAGGAAGGTTTGCTCTCATCGGGAAATCAGTTTTTGGAAGCAGAATCGTCTCCGCCCAATTTATTTCTGCTTTATCCTTACTATCTGTCATTACTTCTATTGCTTATGAATTATCTATTAAACTAGTATTTTTGTCGTAATATTGCAGTTTATCTCTAACATTACAACAATCAATTTCCATTTGTTTTTTGAGTTCTTCTTCGTTTTTAAATTTTTGATCTTGTCTTATGAAATCAATGAACTCAATTTTGACCTCTAGATTATAAATATCTCCGTCGAAGTCAAAAATATAAGTTTCTAGGATATCCCCATGATCATTGAATGTAGGGCGAGCTCCATAATAGGATGCTCCATGATATTTTTTTCCTTCCAAATAAACATTTGTTGCGTATATACCGTGCGCTAATTTAAGTGAATCCTGAAATTCAATATTAATAGTTGGGAAGCCCATCTCAGTTCCTTTTTTCTTTCCGTGTTTTACATGACCATTTATATACCAATAATGACCAAGTAATTTAGTTAGATCCCTGATATTACCGTTTTTTATATTAGCCCTAACTAGTGAGGAGGAGTAAATAACTGAACTTATATCTTTTTGTTTCTGTATACTGTCAAAACCAATGTTTTTTGAATTACACAGTTCTTCTAACTTTTGAACATTACCTGACCTTTCATGACCAAATCTGAAATCTTCACCAACAATCACATGAGAAGCCTCTAAATTTTTGTAAATTACTTCCCAAAAAAACTCTTCCGGGCTCATTTCTGAAAAACTTTTATCAAAACTTAACTCAAATAAAACATCGATTTTAAGTTTTTCTAAAATTTCGATTTTGATAGCATCTGTTGTTACTTGATGAAAATTTTTTAAACCACCAAAATAAGCTTTTGGATGAGGATCAAAAGTAATAATACCAGATTTTTTATCCTCAGCATTGGCAACTTCTAATACTTTATTAAGAAGATGTTTGTGACCAAGATGAATGCCATCGAAATTACCTATAGCAATAACACTTTTTTTGTACATGTCAGGAATATTGTTATAACCATTAATTATATGCATATCATCACTTAAGCTCAGTTTGTATGTATCGTGGTTCTTCACTCAAAGAAAAATTAGAACTGATATAATCTCTTATCATATCTATATCAATTTTAGAACTATGGTTTTTGTTAACAATATCATTTTTATGGACACCATTAAGAATAAACATTGAGTCTATCTTAAAATTGTCCGCACCAGAAATATCAGTATGTAAACCATCTCCGATTGCAAGAATATCTGATTTACTAATTAATTTTTTTTGTCTCTTATTAGCTTCATCTAAAGCCAACTCGTAAATGGGTTTGAATGGTTTACCAAAATAACTAACGTCCCCTCCCATCTGATTATACTTTTGGGCAATCAGGCCAGCACAGGGTAATTTAATTTCTCCTCTATGGACATACAAGTCTGGATTTGCACAATGTATCTTAATATTTCTATCCAAGAGAGTGTTCAATAACTCTTCATAGTCATTCAGCGTTTCGGTATATTCATCAAAAAACCCAGTGCATATACATTCTGAGCAAGACTTTTGATCAGCCAAATTCAAATCCAGATCAGAAAAGAGTGAGTAATCTTTTTTTGGCCCAATATGAAAGATAGGCTTATCAGCGACAGAACAAATCCAATTGTAACTACAATCACCAGAAGTAATAATATTTTCGCAAATTAATTTATCTATACCCATATTTAATAGATAATCTCTAACAACTGAAGACCTTCTTGGTGCATTCGTAATCAAAAAAACTAAGCCACCTTGCCTCTGAAAATCCCTCAAAAACTCAACAGCTTTTGGGTAATAATCTTTGCCGTTATGAATAACACCCCAAATATCACAAAGGATGAGCTTATAATTTTTGTGAAGATCACTTTTCTTTGGAATTATCATGAACGTGCGCAATAAGTTATCAAATAACAGTAACAAACATAATCTCTATAAATTAATAATTCAATAATTGTTAAATTGTAACAAAATCAGGTTTATTTGAAAAATCTTATCAATATCTATTGACAAATTTCAATCGAATCCATATATCAGAATTGTTAGCACTCTAATAGGGTGAGTGCTACTTAATTATCAATTAAAAAATTGGAGATTTAAATATGAGCTTTCGTCCATTGCATGATCGCGTTTTAGTACGTCGAGTAGATGAAGATGAAAAAACATCTGGTGGTATAATTATCCCAGATACAGCAAAAGAAAAACCAAGCCAAGGTGAAGTT
>Ga0181591_10001736_pt1 | contig 18877 bp, 15 predicted proteins | sample 071ome_33_FD_133757 | JGI IMG/M metagenome (GOLD analysis project Ga0181591, IMG submission 133757) | Coastal salt marsh microbial communities from the Groves Creek Marsh, Skidaway Island, Georgia - 071412AT metaG (megahit assembly) | ecosystem: Environmental > Aquatic > Marine > Intertidal...
AAGGACGTTACGGTCGAAATGGACCGACGTGCTGACAAGAACCACTCGCTCCAGATCGTGACCTACTTCGCTGCTAACGCATCGCGACTCGACGAGACTGAACTGGTTCAGCTTCGTTGCGAAGAAACCCCTGCCACCAGCTAATCGAAAGTGAGTAACTAATTATGGCTACCTTCTACGGAACCAACACAACCAACATCGTCTCGGCTCCACCTTCGGACGGAACCAAGCTCGATGCTGGTCAAACCGGTCAGAAAGTTCGAACGTTCATTGAACAGGTCGATCTGGAAACCAACGACGTTGACAACGGCGATGACATCGTTGTCGCTCGCCTGCCCGAGCGGTCCCGCATTATCAAGGCTGAGGTTTACTCCAATGCCTCGACCGATGCGTCGTCTGCGACTGGCTCGCTGGGTAACAGCACTTCGGCAACCGCTTACAGCCCCGCGATTACGCTGGGTGCTGCCGGTGCAGTCGTGACCCTGCAAGGCGACAGTGCTGGTGATGAAATCGAGGCACAGACCGACATCTACCTGACGATCGGCACGGCTGACTTGCCGAACGCCTCAGGTGATGGTCTGACTGTCGTGGTTTACTTCACCACACCTGACTAAGGTCATTCTTTTCCTCCGGCTTCCCCGTCTTAATTGGCGGGGCAGCTTTTTGAACAGCTACGACGCCAATCACGTTTGGTCTAAGGGCGTCCTGCTTAGGCGGATTAGCCCTACAGACTCCGTCGTCGAAGAAGACGTAGAAATCTTCGGCGTGCAGATTCCTGCCGGTTACAAGACCGACGGGGCCAGTGTCCCACGCGTGTTCTACAACATCCTCTCTCGCTACGGGATTGGCCTTCTGGCTGCCCTCGTCCACGACGCTCGGTATGATCCGCCTGCTGATGCCCATGGCCTCAAGTGGCGTGTCCTGACGCGGAAGGAAGCGGACAAGGAGTTCTACGATAACCTCGTCGGCAGCGGCGTATCCAAGCGGAGGGCTTACCTTTGCTGGACAGCGGTGCGTGCCGCTGGCTGGAAATACTGGAACGCTGGCAAGAAAAAGCATAACATCAAAGATGTAGGAGCCCTCGTATGAAAGTCATCCTCGCTCTGCTCGTCCTGTTCACCCTCGGCTGCGAGTCCCGTCGCGTCGTTGTTATCAAGCCGGATGGAACTACTGTAACGTACAACCGCTCCAGCCTGTTCGCAGAGTCGAACAGTGAGGGGCTGTCGCTTGCCCGTGATGGCGAGGACGTTGTTTTAGAAGTTGGCCCGACTGGTTCAAAGACTGATCTTGAAGCCTTACTTGAGGCGATCAAGATTGGTGCTACACTATCGCCAGTGCCCTGAATCAAGGATCGAATATGAACAGCTTTGTTGTTATTGAAGTTATAGCCCTTTCGCTCACACTAATGTCTCTTGTTGGGGCAGCGGTCTGGACTGTGGCGACCGTGAAGGCCGTTGTCAATCAACTAACCGCAAGCATTGATCGGTTGACTGCGAGGATTGACGCGATGGAAGTTGAGCACGTCGATATGCGGGAGCGTGTCGCAAGGTTGGAAGGATCGGCTCAATGAGCAAGTACGAGACTTTCACGGTCATGCTGCTGGTTGTGGTGCTGGGGGTGTTGATTACCGCCGCAGCAGCCCAGACCGACACGGCCCCGCTTGAGGTCGAGGTCAAGGATCACGTTGACCAGATCATTGTGGACAAGGCGCTGTACGAGCAGCTCACGCGGATCGAGGCGAAGCTGGACTGGATCATGTCGAAGTACCCTGACGACAGCGAGCCAAAGGGCGTCAACATCAATGAGGCCGATTACGAGGAGCTCCAGACAGTCCCCGGCATTGGCCCTGTGACAGCGGGTAGCATTGTTGCCGAGCGTGGGCAAGGTGGCCCGTTCACGAACTGGGAAGAGTTGCAGCGTCGGGTTTCGGGCGTTGGTCCCTCGACCATTGCGAATATCAAAGCCAGTGGAGCTGTCCTTGAGTGAGCAAGCCTACCGGCTTTGTCAGCGGGTGGCGAAGAAATATGCCGGTCGAGGCTGGCAGGACGTGGCCCATGACGCCTACCTGAACTGCCTCAGGCGTGGCGGGATGCAGGATAAGTTGGTGATGTCGCGGGCCTATTGGAGCTCGGTGGAGGCAAAAAGGGAGCTTGCCAAAACCCCGGCTCACTACGAGGCAGCCGATTACGACCTCCCCTTCTGCGAGGACAAGGACAAGGCATTGCTTTTGGGGGATATACGGGAGTATGCTGATAGGAAATACCCCGGCTTTATAGACATTCTTCTCGCCAACGATTGCGAGCAGAAGGCCACAGCCAAGGCACTTGGCATCAGTCAGCCCGCCGTTTACTACAGAATTCAAAACCTCAAGCGGCACTTCGCCGCATAACCACAAGGAACTACCCATGGCACTTGAAACCACCGCAGAACGCTCACAGGTCATCGCAGACGGCGACAACGCAACACGCTCATTCCTGAAGCGTGTCAACTCCATGATTGCTGAGGCTGACAGCTATATCGCAACGCTCGCCGCAGTTGGCACGGACCTCGCCTCGGCCAAGGCTGCAAGCGACACCGCACTGGATGCAGACAGCGAGAACGTGGCTCTCCAAGTCGAGAACGCAACACTGGCTGGCAAGATCGTTGAGAACGCCGCAGTCAAGGTACAGGCAGACGCATTGAAGGTTCAGATCGCCGCAGCACTCGCAGGGTAAGACATGAGCAACGCTCTAACAACCAAAGCCGTCGATCTCGGCGCGTCACTGGTCTATCAGTTTGATGAGGCCAGTGGCAGCCTCGTCGATCAGGTCGGCAGCAACAACGCCACCGCGAGCGGTACGCCGGTCTATCAGGCCAACGGCGTGCCGGGCAGCGACAAGGCAATTACGTTCGACGGTAGCACGGACTACTTCACGCTGGACAGCAATGTCCTGAATGGGGCGAGTGCGTATACGGTTGAGGCGTGGGTGAATCTTGATGCAACCGGATCGTCGCAAATCATCTTTGATGAACGCGATGGATCAGGCGACGGCGCGATTCTGTTCTTCGCGTCGGGCGGTATCCCGCGAGCGATCCATAACGGGTCAGGTGGCGTCGATGGGCCGAGCATCCCAGCAGGGTCGTGGCATCATGTTGCAGCTACTTGGGATGGCTCTAACGTCACGGTCTATACAGACGGGGAGGCAGGAACGCCAACGTCCGTGGCGACGGCATTGGCTACGACCGTCCAGCCGCGAGTTGGAGCAAGGTCGTATTCCGTTACTCAATATTTAGATGGCAACATCGCCCACCTCGCCATCTACCCCACGGCGTTGTCTCAGGCCGATGTCATCGACCTCTACCTGACCGGACAACCCCAGCAGTCCACATACCAACTCGACCTATCCGCATCTGCCGTTGATGCACTCATCAGCAACAGCGTGGTCCGTGTCAGCAGCACCAGCCTGCCCACCGCCGACAACGATTCGCTGTTCTCGTCCGACACCGGCAGCGGTGCGAATGTCTGGTTCAGCAGTGACGCAGACGGCTCGCTGCCCATCGCGGCAAAGTTGCTGCACTGGGATGACTCCGGCGAGGTGTTCGCGTTCGACGTTGCGGCGGGTACGTTGTCGGCTGTCACTGGCGGCACAATCTATATGCACGTTGGCAGCAAGCCTAGTGGGTATGACACTGATCCGTACCCGGCGAGTACGCTGGCTGTCACGCCTTTGATTGACGATGCGAACGATGACTCCAGTAACGGCAACAACGCGACCGCGACCGGCTCGCCCACGTTTGGCGGATCGACCGGACCTGACGGTAGCCTGCCTGCCACTGACCTCGACGGTTCGACGCAGTATTTCGCCTATGGATCGAACCTGCTGAACGGGGCCAGTGAGTATACGATTCAGGCCCATATACGCTCTAGCACGACCGGGGGAACGGCTCGTATTGTTGACGAGCGGGACGCTGCAGGTGACGGCGTTGTGATGAACTATCACGGCAATGATACGTTTCGTGCGATCCACAACAACAAGACAGCCGAAGCATCGCCCGGCGTCACCTCCGATCAGTGGTATCACGTTGCGAGCCGATGGAATGGCACAAGCGTCCAAGCGATGCTGGATGGTGTTCAGGCAGGTTCCGGCACTGATTCGACCGCGATTGCTACCACGACAGTGATGCACATTGGCCGATCGTCTTTTGCGGCCTTGCAATACTTCGACGGCGAAATCACCAACGTGTCTGTCCACAATGTGTACCGATCAGATGCCGAAATCAACCTCGACTACCTCCTCCAAGGCCCGAACGCAGCAACCTACTGGACCGTCACGGACCTCACCACGCTGCCCGACCCGACGTTTGAACTACGCAGCGACCGCGACGTAACGCTGTCTGGATCGAACGTGACCTCATGGGGCAACGCAAGCGGCGGGACGAGTCCGACGTACAGCAATGACGCGGCGGATCGGATATTGGGGTTCCCGGCGATTCAGTTTGCGAGTGGATCGAGCCAGTATCTTGAGTGGGATGAGATTGCCAGTATGTTCTCAGGCGATGAGCCTGACTTTACGTTGGCGATCCTGCATCGGCCTAGCTACGTTTCGGGCCTGCACGCACCCATCGGTACTGGCAGGGATAACGGCGGTGCTGGCGATCCCTACTTTATGGCCTATGTTTCAAGCACAACTGCGGCCAATGCCTCTAGGCGAGACACCGCAAGCGTAACCGATTTCTGGTCATCTATCGCAATCGTGGACAACACCCCGGGCCTTTGGATTCTAAAGTCCGAGGGTGGCGTCGGCTCGATGCTTTATCGCAGGCTAGATACTGGGACAGAGGTTTCAACTTCTGCTGACTACTCGCTTCCTGCTTCAGCAACGATGGATGTGGCGGCGGTCGGGGCGTTGGTTCGATCAACCACCAGCAACTACTACAACGGCGACATCGCCCGAATCCGCCTCTACAACCAAGCACTCGGCGGCGACCTCACAGACCTCGCAGACGGCACGCAGTTGGCGTTGTTGAGGGATGAGATGCTCCGAACAGCCGAGGGTGGACTATTAAGTAAGCTTTTGTATACAATTCCCGGTGTAAGGCTCGGGGTCATTAACTAAGGAACGCCATGCCAGTAAACGCGACAATCCCTCCGACAACCGTTACGACCGACACGACGACCGGGCCGATCGAGGTCTACATCTCGGGCGTCCACGCCCTTGATGTGGTCCGAACCGCAGGCTCGATTGACGTGGCCCTCCAGATCAGTCTCGACGGCACAAACTACGTTCAGTTCACTGATGCGAACGGGTCCGACGTTGCCAACACCGTTGACGGCACGACCGAGCACTACCGCCACGAGTTCCTCGCCCAGCAGGGGGCTCGCTTCCAAGTCGTTACGACAAGTGCTACGGGAGCCTCGATTACCGTGCAGCTCTCCAGAATTGTCTCGGAGTAACCCATGGCCCTCGACACTGAAGTTGAAATCTGCAATGCAGCCCTCTTGCGTGCGGGTATCACTCGCCGTATCGAGAACCTATCCGACTCGACCACGGAAGCTGATGCTTGCGAAGCCGAGTATTACGCAATCCGTGACTTCCTGCTTGAAGAGCATAACTGGCAGTTCTGCATCCGGTACACCACACTGGCCGCCGACGCGACCACGCCTGAGTGGTACTGGGACTATCAGTACACGCTGCCCAACGACTTCGTCTCGATGCTGCACTTGGAAGAAGAGCACATCAAATACGAAATCACCGACGACCAGAAGCTCATGACCAATGAGGAAGCCCCGCTGAAGATTCGCTACGTCTCAAAAGAGACGGACCCGACGCGGTGGCCCCAACTGTTTAAGCAGGCTTTGGTCAGCAAGCTGGCTGCTGTGTTGGCGATGGCCCTGACGAAAGACATTAAGCGAGTGGATTACCTTGAACAGCGGTATGATCGCTACATTGCTGATGCCCGGTTCCAAGACTCTGCACGACGCTCGTACCAGCCCCTTGATTCGACCGACTTCCACACTGCTCGCATCGTCGGTCCAGAAGCGATTGATGTTGAAGGCGACCTGAATTGAGGACTCCATGCCGCGAGCAACGCACGTTCAAACTAACTTCACCGCAGGCGAAATTAGCCCAAGGCTGCTGGGCCGGTCTGACCTAAACCGCTTCCAGAACGGGCTGGAATCAGCCTCCAACGCGATCCTGTACCCGCACGGCATGATTGCCCGGCGACCGGGGACCAAGTACGTCGCCACAACAAAAGACTCTTCCTCTGCGCGTCTCATCCCATTCAAGTACAACGATGACCAAGCCTACGCAGTAGAGTTTGGCGACCAATACCTGCGTTTCTATCGGGACGGCGGACAGGTTTCGGCGGTAGGGACCAACACGATCACGAACGCCTCTTGGTCTCTCGGCGTTGCGACCTATACTTCGACAGGACATGACATTGGTACGGGCGACACGGTGACGGTAACGGGCGTGAATCCAGACGGGTACAACGTTACGGGCGAAGTGACTTCCACCACATCAAACCAATTCACCATTGCCATAGAGACGAATCCGGTAACGTCCTATTCAGAGCTAACGATCACGACAGCTTCTTGGTCTGCTGGAGAAGTGACCTATACTTCGTCGGCCACGCACAATCTTGCCGTTGGTGACTACCTCTCTATTACGGGAGCCTCGCCTTCGGGCTACAACGTTATTGGTGCTGTAACAGATGTGCCAACCACGACAACCTTTAAGATCGCTGTGGCGACCGATCCCGGCACTTACACTTCTGGCGGAACGATGCGGGGCGTTACGGCTTCTCCATACCAGATTGATTCCCCTTGGCCGGAAGCAGACCTTGATGAGCTGAGCTATGTCCAATCAGCAGACCTCCTCTACATCTTCCACCCGAACTACTCTCCTCGCCAGATTGCTCGCACGGGGTCTGATGTCTTCACAATCTCGACATTCGAAATCCAAAACGGCCCGTTTGAGCCAGTCTCTCAGACAGCGAAAATGTACGCTTCTGCGATTGCTCACGATGCGACGGCGGTAGATGGCACGCAATATAAGGCTGGGACGGGGGCGACAAGCGATTGGGCGGGCGACGAAGCTGGCGAACACATGGTCTTGAGCATTCTCGACGGCACGTTTACTTGGGACTACGACGGTGCAGACGGCGTCACCGGGACGCATATTGGACGCCTTGTCAAGTGGAAGGCGACGACAAACGACCCGTTCTACGTTGGACTGATTTACCAGATCAACAGTGCAACCGAGGCTTACGTCCTTGTCTTACATAAGGGGCAAACCCTCACAACGGGCATGGACGTTTTCCCCGAAGATAACGACGCTGCCGAATGGTACTTGGGCGACTTTTACGGTTCGTTTTCAGATACGACTCACACCACGGCGATTGTTGCCAGTGGTAGCTGGGTTGTTATTGGGGGTGGTCCGACAGGGACGTTGACATTGACGACTGAGCGGAAGCACTGCGTCAACGTTGGCGAGACGATCGAGATTAGGTCGCTCGAGTCCGCTACAGCAGACGTTAATGGCTCCTACACAGTAACCGCTGCCACAGCGACGACGATTGATGTGGTGACATCAACCGACCCCGGTGCGGTTACGGCAGGGACGGGCCTTGTGATTCTCCCAAACTTCCTGACGAACAACGAGCAGGAGGGCACTGCTAACGACATGAATCAACCCGCCACGGGTGCGTTCTATCAGCAGCGAATGTGGCTTGGCCGAACGACGACGAACCCGAACCGCATCTACGCTTCGGTGACAGGCGACTTCCCTAACTTCCAAGAGGCTTCTCTTGATGACGGGGATGCCTACGCCACGATTGACACGGATGCTCTCAACATCACGATTGACGACGATCAGGTCAACGAGATTCGCTGGATTCGATCTGCGGCACGCGGCCTTCTGGTGGGCACGAACGGGGCCGAATACTCGATAACCGGAACCCGGACATCGGAAGTGATTACGCCCAGTAACGTCCAAGCACAGCGACAGTCGCAGTACGGGTCTGCTGCCGGGATTCGCCCGGAACTCATTGGGCGTTCATTGCTATTCGCGCATAGATCAGCGACACGGCTCATCGAACTCTCATACTCTTTCGAGGCCGATCAGCAGACTGGTCAGGATGTCAGTATTGTCAGCGAGCACTTGCTCAAAGCCAAGATCAAGGCCATGGCGTTTGCCGAGGTTCCAGTCCAGACAATGTGGATGGTGCTGGAGGATGGCTCTCTCGTTACCTTTGTCTTTGAAAAGGATCAGGACGTACTGGGCTGGACGAGGTGCGACTTCGGCGGCTCAGGTCTTGCTGAGTCCGTGGTTGCCTTGCCGGAGTCGGACGAGGACTCGATTTGGTTTGTGGTGAACCGGAATGGGACCAGAACGATCGAGGTGATGCAGCCGCCGTTTGATACGGATACGGCTCAGGTGGATGCTTGGTATGTTGACAACGGGCTTGCCTTCGACCAGACGAACACAGACGGTGGCAAGACGCTCACCTTCACAGCCACGGCCTATACCACAGGTAGTACCGGGACTCTGGTTGCGACAGGGCATACGCCCTTTGCCGGGACCAGTGCCGATCTTGGGGAGCGATACCGGCTATTCGACGCGTCAGGTGCGTGGTATGACCTCGTAATCGACGCAGACGACACGACCACGAGCTGCACAGCAAAAGTTATCACTTCAGGGTATCCTACCGAGCTTCAGGCGACCGCCACATCGAACTGGGCGAACCTGACGGACACCTTTACAGGCTTGGATCACCTTGCCTCCCAGACGGTGTCGGTCTTCGCAGACGGCGGTACGCACGAGGACGTGGTGGTTGATGCTGATGGCCAGATCGTCCTGAACAACCTCGCTCACAAGGGAGTTGCCGGGCTTGGATACACGACCACTATCAAGACCCTGCCGATCCGGGTGCTGCAATACTTCGCAGAAACCAGAGGCAAGGCCAAGTCTCTCTATGCTGTCGAGCTTCGACTCTGGGACTCCCTTGGCGGTGAGGTTGACTTCGGGGACACCGCTGTGGACATCGAGTACCGGGACAACGAGGGAGCCCTTGGCAAGGCACCGACCTTCTTTACGGGGGTTATCGAGATGGCCACGCCCAGTGCTTATGACAGTGAGGCACGGGTTAATATTGTGAACGCCGAGCCAGTCCCCTTTAACCTCTTATCAATGGTGTACGAACTTGACATCAACGACCAAATTTGAGGTAACGAATTTCATCGTGTCCGACTTGGATGGGTTCATGCCTCAGCCAGAGCAGCTTGAGGAGTACCAATGGATACGAAGCGTCAACTGGAGCCAGTATTTCAAGACGGGGTTCGCCCTGACAGCAAAGCTGTATGGCGAGACAATCTGCGTCGGTGGGATCAATCAGATTCTCCCCCGGATCGGGGACGGCTGGATGGTGATTGGACATCAGGTCCACCATCGGGAAATGCTGTATCTCTTCAGAACATTCCGCACAATCCTTCAAAGTGAGCTGAAAACAGCGTATGATCGTATCCAAATGACGGTAGATACGACGTTTAAGCCCGCCGTCCACATGGCTGAGATGCTCAAAATGACCCGCGAAGGCGAGATGACGAACTACCCACAAAAGGGTAAATCCAGCTACTTGTATGCGAGGACTTCCTAATGCTTACCAGCCTCTTTACCACTTCGCAGCTTTTCGCCATGGGAACAGCGGCTACGGCCATTGGAACGGGCGTAAGTGCCCTGTCCGCGTATCAGGGCGCGAAGATGCAGCAGGCCACGGCGAATTACAACGCTCAGGTGGCTCAGCAGACGGCGGCGATGGAGGAGGACAGGCAGCGACGTAACGACCTTCGGACCATGGCCTCCGCTCAGGCGGCGATGGGGGCTTCGGGCATTCTCGCCACGTCAGGCTCTTCTCTGGCGGTCCTGTCGGACATGGCGGCACAGCAGGCCGAGAACCAGCTCCAGATCAGGTACGGCGGTCAGGTTCAAGCGGCGAACGCTCGCAACCGGGCGACAGCCTACGGGCAGAAGGCGACTGGATCACTCATTGGCGGCGGTGCTCGTATCGGCACTGGCCTTCTTTCTGCAAACTACGAATACGCAAGAAGCATTGAATAGATGAGCCGAATTAACACCCGTATCCTGCGTGTCCCCGGTGCTTCGGGGCAGATTGACGAGCGTCCCATGGGGTCGTTCATGGCTCCATTAGAGGCGGCTGGCGAAGCAATGTCTGAGCTTGGAGGCCTCGGCCAAGAAATTGCAGTCAGGGAGCAAAAGCTTCGTGACGCAAAGCTCGTTACAGAGCTAGAGGCTGAGTCTGCTCAGCTTTCTGCGGCAATGGAAGAACAGCTCAGTCAGGCCATCACGTCGGAGCAGGCTGAGACGATTCGGAATGCCTTTCAAGCTGATTTTGCTTCAATTCAAGAGCGAGTGTCTGGCGTCAAGAGTGATGCGATGAGGGCAGAGCTTGGGGCCAAGATGGAGTTGGCTGGGGGGCTTGGCGTTATAAAGATTGACAGCAAGCGGCGAGACATCGACCTTAGTATTCTTCAGAATGAAGTTAGCCGCAATATCAATAACGTTTTAGAGCAGGCGGTTATTACTGGGGACTTTGCTGCCGCCGAAGCAGCCGCCATGCAAGAAGTCTCAAAGCTAATCGACTTGACCCTGACAGAGGAGCAGGCCAAGGATTATGTTGAGAGTGTTATGGGTGAATTTCAAACCCGCTCTGTCTTGTCGCAGTTGGACGGGGAGAACTGGAGAGATGTTGACCCAGATAAGTTAAAGAATATCGGATACGAGAACCAGCTTCTAATCCGTGGGAAAATAGAAGAGAATGAGCGGTCCTTCAAAGAGGGGCGGCTGTCCCCCGATCAGCTCCAGTGGAACAGGGGGCATGACGCAAGGGTGTTGAGGCTGACGCAGGGGAAAGATACTGCTTCCGTTGTCGATGGGCTGGACAAGGCGTACAAGGAAATTGACAGGCTTTTTGCAGATAGGCCTGACGACGCGATGCTTGGAAAGAGGGCTTTGTTTGCTGCTGTGACAAGGGAGCATTTTGTCGAATCTGCCGTCCTCGCTGCAAGCAAGAATGCCAAGGGAGATATCCCCGACGCCTCCGAAATTGATGACTTGATTAAGGCTGCTGATTCGTTTAAGGATGGAAGGACTTCGGACGAAAAGAGGATTATTCAAGCTCAAATCAACGTGATGTCGAAGATTCGTGACGAAGTTAAATCTGAGAATTGGGATCAGATTTTAACGATGTTCTCCGAGGAGGAGAAATACATCACTGAAGTTGTCGATCGCTTCATGGAGCTTGAGGTTAAGGACCGTTGGAATGCTGAGAAGATGCAGCGAGAGCTTATGGGCGGCCCTTCTATTGGCGGCAAGACACGCGATCAGTGGGAGGCTGAGGGTGGGAGTTCTTGGCTTTATGGCCGCGTTGCAGCAGCTAGGCGTGCTGCTATTGCGACGATGGCAAGTTATGAAGGTGGCTCTCCCTCGCAAAAGCAACGGTCCCTAAAAGACAATCCTAGCCCTCAGAATGCTCAAAGCATTTCTTCTCAAGTTTGGCCTCAAAGAGTTTCGGGCATAAACGGAGAAGCTTTGCCACCAACCTTTGTTGCCTTTGAACAGCAGCTTCGGGACAGCGAGGTTCCCGAAGATGTCGAGGAACTTCTCAAGTGGTCTGAAACGTACCAGAAGTTGCCTGCCGAATTATCGCAATGGCTTACGCTGGCTTCGCCGGACTCAAGATTTACGCAACTTAGGATCGAAGATCGCGTAAGGCTTTTTGCAGATCACGGCATTTATCCCTCAGACGATCCGATTGAAGTAAACGCGGCAAACTTCAAAGAGGCTCACCTCGTCAACGGCTACTTGAAGAAGAGAAAGTTTGGAATGGATCACGAAGAGGCTTTTGCCGAAGCAAAGCTGGAAGTTCCTCCCGACTGGAAGCGGGCTTCTCTTATTGGCGAGGCTATCCTTGGAAGCTCTGATGACACCCTTCGAGAGAAGGGGGAGTCGGTTGTTCGCAATGTAATCAACAACTTGAAAGATAACGGGATTCTCCCACGATTCGACGGAGATGACCCGACCACAGGTCCCGAGTCTATTGAGATGCGTCTCGGCCAGAACACTGACCGTGAGTTCGCTCAAAGAAAAATGGAGGCCGGATTCATGGACGAGTATTCCGAACTCTTAGTGGGGATCGCTTCGTCTGAACCGGAACTTATGGATGCCCTTGCAAGGAACAGCTTTACGCCGCACCAAGCAAAAGACCTTCACGCTCGCGTTGCTGCTGCAATGCTGACTGACGCCGGTCCTGACGGGTGGTCCCCTCGCGGTATGGGCAATAAGGCGATTATGACAACGCATTCGGTTGACAAGGCTTGGAGGACAAAAGAGGATGACGCCTATGGGCTAGGCGTTTCGCTTTACGACGCGTTTCGAAAATCTTCTGATGGCTTTTACGAGAAGTTTCACGTTAATGTCCAGTCTCAGATGCCTCGCAGTCCCGGTGTCGGTGACATTCCCAAGTTTCTTGGAATGGCGAACAACATGCGTAACGATGTTCGGCAGCACTCTCTTGGAGAGTTCCTGACAAGCCCCCGAATGATTAGGGAGCTTTCGGGGCGAAGGGCGAAGTCTGAAGCCCAGTGGGTTGACGAGGAGCAGGAGCACAAGACGGGGCTAGACTATGCCCGCGAGTACATGCAGAGAAACGACCTCGTGGGCTCAGATGGCATTTGGGCTAAGGACGGTGAATCTTCGAAGCCGTTTTCCCCTGTTCTTCACGAGGGGGTTGTTCGTGATGGAGATGAGTATTGGGCCGAAGACGATGGGGTTCCCGTCGAATTTAATCTCAGCCAGCATGTTGCCGCAAATTGGCGTAAGCTTACCGAGGACGAGGTTACTCCCGGAGACAACTGGGTAATTGGTTTTAAGTATTTGCAGGAGAAAAGGGGGGCGATTGCTCATAACGGGAAGCTGAAGGACAATGTGATAGGAAAGCTTCGCCAGCATATCGCCGTCGAGCCCGTCGGGATGGTCTATGACTACAGGTTGACCGAATACAACAACACAGTTTCAAACTTGTCAAAGATTGGGAAACAGACGATTCATCGCCGCAAGGAAGGGCTTACCGTCTACAGGGCGTTCTTGCGTGACCCCGAAGAGCCCGATGGGTTTGCTCGGGATGCCAATGGAGACAGGGTTGTGACTGCTGAGTTTTGGGAAACCCCAGAGACAATGCTGTCAAACCCAGAACTGATTTACCAGCTCCAGAACTCGATAAAGACCAAGTACGGTACTATTCAAGACGGAAATGCCAACAACACAAGTGCCTTCGGCGGAAGCCGTGAGGACGAAACTGGTAGGGTGGAGGCCGCAGCGGGACCATGAGTACAATCAATACAATGTGGGGTCCAGTCGAGGGCCCAGCAAACCTCGATCGCTTCAACCATCTGGAGAACGAGTTTCTTCGTCGAAGGGCTTTTGCCCAAGCTCCGGCTACTCGTCCAGACCGTCTTTTCCAGCGATCATCAGTTTTAGGCAGCCGCGACCTTCGTGGCCGCGACTTGCCGTACAAGCTTACCACGACCTTGCGAGAGGACAACTTTGTCGCTTTTGCGATGGGGGCGATTGTTGATGAAATTCGTGACGCTTGGTCTTCTGGGAAGGACCGCGATTACGACCCAAAGGTCTTTGTCGGAGCGATGAAAAAGCGTGCGGCAATGAGCGAGAGCGAAGAAAAGTTCTTGCTTGGATCGGGGAACGAGCGGCAAATGATGACCCGTGTCCAGCTCATTCAAGAGGAGCGGGATCGGATGGAAGTCCAAGCTCGGATGGGTTTCGGCGAAAGGCTGTTTTATGGATTGGTTGGTGGCGTGACCGACCCGGTTAGCTGGGTTCCTTTAATCGGACAGGGAGCGAGAGGACAGCAGGCTTATCGAATGTATCGAAAGGCAGACAGCCTTTTGAAGTCTGGTCGAGGGACTTTTGCAACAAGGCTCACCCTAATGCGGGAGCAGGCTCGTAGGGGCTTCTGGAGAACCGCGACCGAAAGCATGATGTACGAGTCCGTGTTCCAAGGGATGCGGCAGGCCCAGTCAATCAATGATCGCTCTGGCGAGTTTCTTCCTACGGTTGCTTTTACAGGTGCTTTTGGAGGGCTTATTGGTGGTGGCATTCGAGGGCTTGGCTCAACTCGCTCCACGGGCCGTGCTGTTTACAGTGCAAGGACGAGAATCAGTGGCGGTCAAGTTGACGGCCTTCGTAGAGCTGCCGCCCAGACTCGGCCAGAAATTACTGCTGGTGGGCTTGGCTGGAAAAAAACTGGAGCAGAGAAGCCGGTCGGAGTTCGGCTCGCAAGGGTAAAGGGGCCGGGTGCTAGGCTTCGCCTTCAGGCAAGAGAGAATGCCGCCCGATTCCAAAAGAACGCAGAATACGAAGTTCAGCAGATGATCCTTCGGGAGGGTGCGGCTACAGACGAAGCTCAGGCACTTGCGATGGCCCGTGAGCTTCTGTCTTCGCAAGAAGGTTATGTCAACCCGATCCGTGACCCGAAGAAGATCACTCCTATTGGCGAAGGAACGGGTGCTCTTGCGGCACTCACACGGGAGGCCGACGTTGAGGCTGGTGGTGCTTTCCGAGAGATTGACATTGAAGCGGGCCGGGACTTCGATGTGGAAGCAGCCGCTAGGAAGCGTGCAAACAAAGGCCCGGACCCAACAGGAAAGCGTAGCTCTAGGGCGGTTCTCCCAAAAGGGTTTGGGCTTGCCAAGCTACGCTCTTGGTTCAGGAAAAACGTGAACCTTCCTGATGCGTTGGAAGACCTCCAGCTCGCTTCGGTTTCGCGTGGATTTGATGGCGAACTTATTGTTTCGGCAGACGACATCCGTCACCTGACAGACGGGAAGAGCAAGTCTGAAGTAGAAAGTATTTACGAAAGACTTCGTCGCGGCGGCCTTCGAATCGCCGATGACGTTCAGGAGACGCAGGATATTCTGAGGCAGTCGGGCATGACTGTCGATGAGCTTATTGACTTGGCTTGGAACGCCAATAAAAAGCCATCTCTCGCAAGCAGGGCCGATGCTGTTGCAAAGGGCGAGGGGAACCTTGATCCCAAGACACGGCTCGTGGGCCTTCTTGTTAGCTTGCATGACGCGCGTAAGAAGTCTGGGAAAAAGCTTGTTGGGATGCAGGCTTATCGTGCCAAGGACGTTCCCACTGGGAGCACGCTCTCCATTCAAGGCGTCAAGTTCAAGGTTGTTGAAGAGGATGGTGTTCGATTCCTTGTTGGGGGCAAGCGGACTCGCAACGCTGGCACAAGCTTAGAGGCAACTGATTTTGACTATAAGATCGAGCTTGACGAAAACCTTGTCAGCGTCCTTGTTGTAGACGAGGGCTCTATCAGCACTGGGGCAGCACGAAAGATTACGGGTCAGATTTCCGCTTTGTCAAGAAAGATCAATGCCGAGCGGAAGAAGCCTGCTGGCGAAAGGAATCTAAACGACCTTGCGATGTGGGAGCGTCAACGAGATAACTTGCGAGCTGGCCGCAGCATTGATGATGCTGGCCCAGACGCCAAGGTCGCGGAAGAAATCCTTGACACAATGAACCGACCTCGCCAAGCAGAGGAGGGGCGTTCATCGAAAACAATGGAAGAGACTGATGCAGAAGCGTCGATCCGGGAAAAGGTTGAGGCTTCCAGCAGTACGACAAAGCAAGGCATGGATGTGCTGATGAAGCTTCAGGCTGCTGCTGAAAATGGCATGGCCCGATTTTCCAACTTCCTAAAGACAGCTCCGGGCCGCGGTATTACCAACGTTCTGATTGCAGCGACGAAGGGCCGTCCCGTAAGAATGATGGTTTCGGTTGCTGGCTTGGACGATGTTCAAGTTGAGTTCTCCGTCGCCTACAACACTTCAAACAAATATCCAAACCGCCCCGCGTTCTATTCGCCAAAAACAAAAACAGCTTGGGTTGATCGTGCTTCGGCTACAAAGATGTGGAACGAGAACAGTCGGCGGTCGCCCGTTCTGGCTAAGTCGCCAGAGTCGGTGTCCTCGATGGATGATGTTCAGTTTCTCTTGCCACAGGATATTGCAGACACGCTTGAGGAGTTTATTGACCACCTCCTGATGCACGAGATTGTCCACGCAACTCATCATCAAGGGTTTAAGAACACGCCTCCGAATATGCCCGGCATTGCTAAGTCAAAGCAGGATTACAACATCCTCCTTGAAGCATTGGTCAATGAGCAGGTTGGGCAATGGAAGCGTACCATGCAAGACCCCGGCCCGGCAGATGATCCGAGCACGATGTTCTACACGACCGTCGGGCCGGAGCCAGCCCCAAACTCTGTCCCGCACCGAGGCACTGGGAATCCGAAGTCGTCTGTGATGATAAATCTCGAAGCGAACGGCTGGAAGAAATCTGCGGCCCAAGCTTTTACGAGGGTTCTTGAGTTCGTGTCTCCTGTATGGAGGGGTGCTCTCAACCCATCGTCCACCTTGCGTGAAGTTCAGCGGTATCTCATCAACGACCCGATCTACCGATGGGACACAGGCCCGCGAGACGGCTCTGCCTTGACGAATCGCTTTGCTCATCACGAAGCCCCGCGAAGGCGAATCCAGAGGATCGCTCTTAACGAGTGGAAGGCTGTCAGTAAGGAGATTGGCCCTGACGCAAAGATTTCGAAGGAGCAGTTTGGGGCTCGTGCTCAGGAAGCCAAGGTCAATGGCGGGAAGGATAAGGTTGTTGACGCCTACTCCGAAGCGGTCGAGCGGTTTGCCAAGCTTTCGAAAGAGGCCGACGACCACACGCTTTCTCGTGGTGTCATGGTTGGGCTTGAGGACAATATGTATATGCCCAAAGGCGAGTCCTACTATCACCGAATGTGGGTTCGGAAGAAGGTTGACTCGGAAGATTTTGTAACGATGGTTTCAAAATACACTGACGAAGAGACTGCGAGGGCGATCCAAGAGGGCATCATCACGACGGCAAGCCGTCCCCGCAACGCTATTAGCAGGCTGATTAAAGACCGTGGCGTCATGAAGTCTCGTGGCGAAGTGATGAAGCTTGTTTCTTACGAAGACCTGAAGCCCTTCATTGAGACGGATTTATTCAAAACTCAAGCCCACCTCGGTAAGGCGGTCGGCGGGGAGATCGAGTTCCGGCTTGCGATGGTGAACTTCGCCAAAGCTAACAAGATCAAGAACTTTTTTATTGATAATGAGCCCGTGCTAGACTCGCAGGGCAGGCCGTTGAAAGACGCTGATGGCGTGGAGCGAACGCGAAACGGCCTGAACTGGAAGGCTCTTGAGGATTACCTTGAAGGTAAGTGGAAAGCTCTTGAGAACCAAGGTCGCTTCATTGAAGACATCAACGAAGTCTCGGCTGCGTACCACAAGTCTTTCATTGAATTTGACAAGTTTGCAAAGGAGTATCCAGAGCAGGCCAAGCAGTACAAGGAAGGGGTTGACCAGATCATTGATACCGGGCTTAGCCACAAGCAGCTTGAGAAACACGCAGCCTTCGCTCGCCGCTGGTTCAATGACATGGCTCAGATTGTCCAAAATACAAAAGACATTCCTGACAATCCGGACAGTTGGATGCAGGCAAGGCTTCCGGCTCTCATCAAGAACTATTCCCACATGATTATGGGTGGAGGCCTTGCTGCTGCGAACCTCGCAGACTTTCACCGCTCTGTTGCAGAGTTTGGATTCAAGCGAGTGTTTAATCAGGAGTGGACGCTGTGGATGCGTGACCTCGAAGCTTGGAGTGCTCGCGTCAAGGTTACTGAGGCGATGGGTCTTGCGGCGGAAGACCTGCGTGCCGACATTCAGCGAAACCTCCGAAACGCACTTGAAACAGGTGATGCTGAGACTGGGTTTGAGCGAGGCATTGCCGCAGGTGCAAGCTTTATGTCCAAGGTCAACGGCATGGCCTATGTCGTAAACGGGCATCAAAAAGCATTCAGCTCCGGTATCCAGTCGTACCTTCTGGACATGATTCCCAAGTATGTTGCCGGTGAAGCTGACGCTCGCACAGTCGCAAAGCTCCAGCGGCTTGGGCTAGATATGGCCGCCGCGAAGAGAATCAACAATGCTTTTGAGAATGGGGCTCGTAAGAAAAGTGCGAAAGGCACGAGTTATGTTGATGTTTGGGACGGCGAGGGCTGGCACGACTTCGTGAAAGCGGTTAACCGTGGCGTAGAGATTAACCAGAGTAGCCCTGCTCGTGCAGAAATGTGGGACTTCCAGACCCAAGGCATGTCTTCCTTGCTTTTCATGTATAGGAGCTGGGCGACAGCATCGACAAACCGTGTTGCGGCCTCTGTTCTTGCTGGCGAGAAGGGCCACATTATGGCTGGGCTTGCGGCCTCCGTTGGGCTTGGGTCGATTGTCGTAGTCTTGAAGTCGCTGCTTAGCGGGACTCACGGCTCGGTCTTTGAAGACCCAGACCAGTTCTTGAGAAAGTCGATTGACTCTGGTGGCTATTTTGGCATTATCGGAGAGATGCACAACATTATCAGCAAAGCAACCAATGGTGCTCTCGACGTTCTTCCCGGCGACGGCGGCAACCGATACTACAATAGTGCCACAGCCCTCTCTGCGATCGCCGGACCTATCTGGGCGTATCCGAACTTTGTATCTAAGACTGGAACTAATCTGGTAACTCTCGACCTCGACCGCTACGATATCGAGCGAACAAAGAACATGTTTCCGTTCGCACAGCTTCACGCTGTTGACGCCATGTATAACCACGCAGCTATTCTGATGGAAGACGACGAATATGGCCCTTGAAACAACCAACCGTAAAGTAACCTACGCCGGGGACAGTTCGACTGTCGCCTTCTCGGTCCCGTTCCGGTACTTGGACAACGC
>Ga0181591_10001738_pt1 | contig 18869 bp, 20 predicted proteins | sample 071ome_33_FD_133757 | JGI IMG/M metagenome (GOLD analysis project Ga0181591, IMG submission 133757) | Coastal salt marsh microbial communities from the Groves Creek Marsh, Skidaway Island, Georgia - 071412AT metaG (megahit assembly) | ecosystem: Environmental > Aquatic > Marine > Intertidal...
CTTTTGATCGGCGATAATTTTAAACTGTCGCATTTTTATTTTAGTCTATTAAATGTGTTAGTTAATATACTATACCAGGGTGCAATATTAAAGCAAAAAACGTCAATTTTGACACCCCTTGTTCAATTTTTTCACATAATGGTTGAACAAAACTGATCTATTTGGGACCAATAAATCACGCAAAGATTGGTCTGGATTGCAATGGGTGAATCCCAAGCGGTTTGAATTCACTAGGTTCACAATGGAGATAAATAATAAAAATTATTACTGTTTGAATAGAACAAAGTCCTTTAATGATTGGAAAGAACAATAGGACAAGTAAAAATCTTCTAATCAAAAAAGGACCCTAATGGGTCCTTTTCTTTTTCCGATGTCTGACAGTCATTAAAATATCCAAGAATATCTTGAGCCGCATATGAAGGCATGAGGATTGTACATAGAAAGCCAAACAGCAGTTAATCTAAATTCTCCTTTACTCTTGTTATAAACAATCATAGTAGATACAGTCGAAGCCCAGTAAGCGTCTTTTGAGATCTGATAGTTGTGACTTGGTGATTCAACCCAGGCTTGAAAGGCCAGATCAGCGATGATGTCTAGGTTTCCACCCTCAATCGCGTCGATAAGTTCGTTATCATGGGTTGAAATTAGGCTTTCTTTAAAGATACACTCAGATCCATTAGTCCACCAAGATAAACTATCGCTGTGTTCGAATGGAGCATCCCAGGGCATCAGATGCTCTGCCCATCGACTGCCGTAATCTCTAAGCAGGCTGTCCTCAAAGGATCCGATCGGTTTTTTATTCATTGAAGCAAGTCGATTATTGATCTTGTTCCAGATTAATCGATCTAATTGATCCGATTTGATAGTAACGTCTTGTGCACTTGCAAGGTTTGCCGCGGCTAAGATGGAAAATAAAACTAGTAACTTCTTCATAATTGTGATATTCTTATTCATATATTACTATTTTTTCTGTGAAAAATTAACCGAATGGCAGAATAAATAATTAAAATACTTTTTACAAAACATGAAAAATCCAAAAATATTACCGTTCGGAGACTGGTTTAAAGTCTACGAAAAAGCAGGTTCTAATTTCAATAAGACCCAAAGATTGCTAGAATCTGAAATGCTACTTGAAAAAGATAGTGTAGTAAGAGGAGACCTGGGAATCAAGGCTCCAGCTGCTGGTGGCGATTTTAATTACTATCCGCTTCTTAACTTAAGAAGCGTGGGCCGATCAGTTGATTTAGTGATAGACCAAAACGATGCTTACTCTCGTGCAATTGATAAGATTAAAAACTTTGGATCTACTGTTGAGTCCAATCTTATGCCGAGCAGCCATATTGAAGGGACCAATTTACATAACGATAGCGGCGCAGAAGACTTTCTGGCAAACCTGATCGCGGCCAGAGCAATTAGATTAGGTAAGGCCACTTCAGGAAATATCTTCAAAGATAAGAAGATTAAAGCACAGTTCAAAGCATGGGTTAATAGTTGTGTTAAAAACTTTGATATTCAAAGATCTGACGCAAACGATCTAAAATTAACTCCCGACCCGAGTAACACTACTTCTCGGGATGTGGTATACACTATCGGGATGGTTGCAAAAGTAGGGAATTCCGCGGCGTTTGTGAGAAACGAAGGTGAGAATTCCAGTTCAAAAATGGAATTGCTTTCTAGATACATTAACGTTTGGAACTTCTTACAGTGGGCAAAGAATGGCAACAACAACGCAAGATACGATCAGGAATCTATCAAGGATGGATATTTTGATTTACAAGTAGCAAATGGAAAGGCAGGTGTTCCTAACGAGCCTACAGTACTATTCTACGCTGATCAATTTTACGAGAGAGCTACTGCTGAACGCGGAGAAAAAACTGATTTGGATAGTGTAGGTGGAGTAGATGCAGCAAAAGGTCAAGCAGATATTGCCTTCCCACAGGGAAGCTCAGTTATCGAAAATACTGAAATACCTAAAATTCAAGCGCTAGCTGACGTAGTAAAAGCAAAATTTGGTAAAGACCAGACTGTCGATAATTTTGAACTTATTTCAAGTGCCAGCCCCGAGTGGAAGGGTGATGAAACAATGGCCGACTACGAGGGTATGACAACCACAGGCATTGGAGATCCTGGACCAGGATCGGACTTTGCTACTAATAACTTTAAGCTTGCTTATGACAGAGGAGTTTCATTTATGAATAAGCTTAATGAATTATTGAAAGGAATGGGACATCCTGGATTTAACAACTATTCAATTAAGTGGCAAGTTTCTGACCAAGGTCCAGGAAAAGGTAGATATGTTGACTTGCAAATCGAAAGAAACTACCAAAAACCTAAAGTGAAAGCAACAACTACTGTTACTGGAACACAAACTAGTGCCGGAGGCAGCCAAAGCAAAACAGCTACCCTATATGCATATAAGTTTGTAGTAGGTAAAGGAGCAAGTTTATAAGATTAATTTAAATCTCATAACCACAAAAAAAGAGGACGATAATGTCCTCTTTTTTTATGGAGCTAAGTGTAAACCAAACATTCGCAAAGCTGTATAATTAAAAAAACCTATAAAACATGTTAGACAAAATCAAAGCTATCGTAAACTCTTGGTGGTTTGAAATGGCGACTACTGGAGGAGCTGGTGTTGCTCTTTGGATGTATGGTCATAAGATGTATGCGGGATTTGCTCTTGGATGGGCAGCATGCAAGCTGTTTTCATACTTGAGAAGCTAATAAAGAAATTAAACTCTTTAATAGGGGAAAACGGGAGAATCATTTCTCCCGTTTCTTTTTATCTAAATATCGTGATGTGTCCTGTTTTCTGGATCACTTGCACTGAGTTCATCTTCTTACCTTTAACTATGTAGGTATACACTCCGTCTGATACATAGTGATTTCCTCCTCTAACACTTCCATCCCAGTAAGGATATGAATCGAAACTATCTCCATAGTCGTGATATATTTCTTCTCCCCACCTGTTAAAAATCCAGAATTCAACGTCTTCCCAGCAATTAAGATCATATATGATTTGCCAAACTTCGTTTAATCCATCCCCATTAGGGGTAAATGTATTAGGTATGTGAATTGTTGTCCAATCTGGACATTCATCAAAACCAGGATCATCCTCACAAGGTAGCCCGGTTTCACAATCAATATATTCAGTAACTACTATATACTCGGTAATCGTGTCCGTGACGTATATGTAATTGTCTATGATAACATCTATATATGTTGTATCGTATTCAGTTATATAGAGTGTGTCCGTGAGATACTCTGTGATATATAGGGTATCAGTGAGGTACTCAGTCTCAGTAATATAGATTGTATCCGTAACGTATTCAGTGATATAGAGAGTGTCTATAACATACTCTGTTTCTGTTACGTAAAGGGTATCAATAAGAGTGATGTATTCAGGCACAAATTCTATAATAGTATCCGTTACATATTCAGTTACGTACTCTGTAATATATTCATAAACAGTATCTGTTAGGTAAATGTAGTTGTCAACATATTCAATTAAAGTATCTTGCGGTAATTCAATGAATACCGTATCGACAATAGTCTCAGTTATAAAGATCGAATCAATTTGATAAATGTAAGTAATTGTTTCAATCTCAACTGTATCAGGTTCACATACCTCAGGACATTCAGGCCATTCATCTGGAAAATAAACTGTTGTGTTATTGTTACCTGTTACGATTTCATCATTTACGCTATCTACTGACATAACAAAGAAGCCGCCAGGATTTCCGTCGAATTCAAAAAATGGCGTTGTGAATTGCTGGCCTTCTCCCACTGGAATACTATAAGACCCAAAGAGCTCATCACTAAAACATTGATAGAAATCTTCATTCCACATCTCAATACAGTAATTTGTGATTTCTTCATTACCATAGTTCCAAACCGTAAACGTAATACTATATGCAGGAACATTGCCAATACAACCAACCTCAAATTCTATGTTATTTCCTATAACTGCATCAGGTGCTACTGGTGGACATGCAAAATCTGGTGATGCTACTGCAGCTCCAGGATTTTCATCTCTACATAAATACCAAGAGTTATCGCAATCCATGTCCTGATAAGTATCTGGGCACCATGTACCATCAGCCCAACCACCATTACATTGATACCAAGTAGCTCCATAATTTAACTGCCAAACAACAAATTCTATACATTCATCTTCAGATAACCAATAATCTATTAAGTCATCACCACATTCGGCAAGTGGAGATGGATATGTGTCATAATTTCCAGGTGGGGTTAGAGGAACATTTACTACATCGCCTGTTACCAAACCATTTCCCATTATCTCTTCTTGAAAAGTAACAGATGCTGATGGACTATACCACCAGCCTAGGTGATTACTATTAGGATTCTGTCCTAAGTATCCTGGCCAATTAGGGCTACATGGAGGTAAACCAAAAGTTTCATTGAAATCTTCAATGACCTCATTATCCGGATTTATAGGTTCAGGCAAATGATAACCTATTTGTAATTGTGTAACTTTACCGTTTACACCACCTGGTCCATTTGCAGTACAACCCAAAGAGTTGAGTACCTCAATTGTAACCTCATAAGTATTAAGGTTAACGCCTGTTATTGCCACGTCACATTGAGCCCTTATCGTAAAGCCCAACATAAAATAGGCAAATAGCAAAGTAGCTAAATGCTTCATTAATTTATATGATAATTTTGTGTTGTGCTCTGCGTTCAGAGCTAAGAGAATTGATCGCTCCCAATGGGAGCGATCATGTTATATAATATGTTTAGAAATCAAAGTCATCACCTAGACCTAAATCTTCAAGTCCAAGTTCAGTGAATATGTCTTTTGCAACTGATGCTGTTTTACCAGTAACAATATACTGTAGGAATTTGCTGCATGTTCCCATTAAGGAATGCTTAGCAATTACGTCGTCAAGTAGAGCAATCTTATCATAGCTTTGATTAGGATCAGTTTCGTACTTTCCTTCGTTAGCTAGATATTCTAGGAATTTTCTTAATTCTACCTTTAACATTCCTTCGTCAACTGTTCCGTTTGAAATTTCAGCAGATTTTTGGATGATGTCCTTCATAGATTGAGAAAGCTCACTTTGTCTGATCCAACTATCATTTGCGAGCTTAGAAAAATCTTCTGGATCTAAGTTAGAAACCATTTGCTTGAATTCTTCTTTTCTTTTACCAGTTTTCTTTTCAAGACCTTTAGTAACCATTTCAATGTACTTATTCTTAAAGTGATCTAAGAATTTTTCATCGGTCATTAGATGTTCTTTTCTAGCGGATCTTTTAGTAGTTACTCTTTCTTCTTGTTCCATTATGTAAAGAATTGACTCATCTGTTACATCTTCAAGAAGCTGACTAATCGTTCCTCTCCATGCTGCTACTGGTTCTCCAGTTTCTCTGTCAATTGTAATGATTCTCATGTAGAATCCTCTCTTTTGAGAAACATTAGGACGGTCTGGATCATATCCCTTCCAATCTCTGGTTTTACCAGTCTTCTTAGTAATATAATGAACCATCTCTTCTTCTGGATTAACTAATATTAGTCTTAGATCAGTATCAACCTCAGTTGGTAAACCAGTTAGATATGCGTAGATTCTGTCCTTTCCGCTCTTTTGTCCGATTACTTCAACATCATGAGACATTGGTGCGTCTTGAGCTGAGGGCCAATCTCCACCGTATTCTCCATGTAGAGTTCTGAATTTACCACCTCTCATCATACCTGATTGAGTTCTTTCAATCTTTTCTCCAGTTAAGTTGTGTATAAATTGCATTAGGTCTTTAGGAACTCCTATCTTTGATAGCTCACTTGCCATTTCAAAAATTGAAGAGGATCCACTAAAATCTGAAAATCCAATTAGATGTTGTTTTCTGCTCATCTTAAAAAGTCTTTTTATTATTTATCTAGCTCAACGTGAATATTTCGAATCCTGGACGAGATAAATAATAAAAAAGCTGACGAAATGAAATCGTACATTCAAGAAAGTTATGGAACTTGGAACCAAAGAATAAAGTCCTCTAATTTTATATTCGAGGACGGCGCCCAGCCTGAGGCCGATCAACAGGAAGTAAATAGTGGAGTACCTGAAAATCTCAAACAGGATGATAAATTCAAAGTTAGAATAATTCAAGCAGCTGAACGTGGAGAAGATTTTCTAAGTTATGGTGGATCAGTATATAAGGTAGTAAAAGAAGAAAAGGATTTAAAGATCACTAAAGAGGCTCCTAAGCTAAACGAATCTTTTAAAACCTATTTTGCCTGTTTAGGCGGAAAGTTAATGGAGTGTATTCCATCTAACGCTGGAGTATTCTTAAGAGAATCTATAGTATCTAACGATGATGAACCTGCTACATTATCTGATGACTCAACTAGTGACGGAACTGGAGAAGAAATAGAAGCATTTCTAATAAAGAATGTAGACGGAAGTGATAGCGATAGGATCGCAATTGCCTCTAAAACCTTAAAGGGAAAGTCTTTAACTCCGGCTAAAGGAGGAAATGAGTACGCGATACTTAAGTTAGTAATAGATAACAACAATATTCCAGCTAGAAGAAGAGCAGTTGAGATCAAATGTGAAACGGATATACTAGATGTTACTGCTATGTCTCTATACAACGCAATTAAGGGTGGTGGAACTGACGAAAAAGAAATTCTAAACGCTTTAGAAGAATTGAATAACACTGCAGATCCTGGGGGAAATATGCTAGCTCTTCTTTATATGTGGGACGGTAACAAGTTTGGAATTAAAGCACCGGGAGGTGATGCTGAATTACCTATCTTTTCAGGGTGGTCCGGAGCAGTTCTTGGAATTATCGCAGTTGCTGCCAGTAGAGGAACTTTAGCTCCTCTAGTTTTAGCAGGAGCAGCGGCTAATTCAATTAAATTTAACAGAGATACTCCGATATACGATGCTAGCGATGATACTGAATTAAGCAGTAGCCATAGAGGTCTCTTGATGGATATCATGGAAGACATGGAAGATACATTCTATATGTTTGGAGGAGGTAGAGATGATATGAGAAAATGTCAAGAGTTGCTCGGATCTCTTCTTAATGCTATGCCAGAAGATAAGTACTGTTACAGAATGGTAGATTCTGCTACTGGAACTCTTCTATATACTACTGCAGACAGTGACTATTTTGATAGAAACGAAAAGAAAAAATGGATGATGACTCCTAAGGGAGCCAAGGATAAGTATCTGCAGATATTTAGATCTTTGAAAGCAGATCCAGAATGGGAAGCATAATAAAATAAACAAATACTCAAATGAGAATCGAAACTTACAAAAATTGGAAATCAGGAAAATTTGATGATATGTCAGAGAACGTTAGACTTTCTGAAAAGGATGTCGATGGCTTAGGAGGAAAGGTCAAGTTTAAATCTGCAGGAGAAAACACATTTGTTATAACGATCAGACGTGGAGAAAAGGTTTTGAACGCGAACGGAGTTCTTAATCCAGGAATGAGTGAGAAGCTTATAAGTTTTCTAGTTAGTAATGGAATATACGATTCTAGTTACTTGCAAAGCAAAGTAATCGTATACCAAGGAGAAGTAAAAGGAAACTGGAGAGTTCAAAAGATAGGCGCAGAGCTATTTGATGTTGATCCAAATTCTGGAGTATCTGGAGGAAGTATGATATCTACAGCAGAGTACGGCAAGGCTACGTCGGCCGCTCAGCTTTCTACTATTACACAGGAAGAGGAGCAAGAAGCGGAGGCAGAAGTAGCTGGAACTGATGCAGTAGTTACTGAGTTATCTGCACTAAAGCCAATTCTAGATGAATTAAGCTCGTCTTTACCTTTGGTAATCGGAGACGGTTATAAATCATCAATCGATAAGAACCCTAAGATAAAGAAATTGCAGGCTGCTCTAAATTTAGGATTCCAAAAAGGTCTTAAGTTAGATGGAGGATACGGCCCTCTTACTAATACTGCAGCTTCTGAAGTTTTAACCGAAATCAAAGGCACTACTGCTAATATATCACAGCTTTCCTTAGAAGATTTAACTGCTATTTTAAGCAAGGCTGAATCTCAGGGAATTACAGTTGATAAGATCGATTCTGCGCTATCTGTTATAACAGGTGGAACAGGTTCAACCTCAGCACCAGTATCAGACGAAGCTCCGATAGATGATGCATCTGGAGGATACAACTTTATCTGGTAAGCTTTACTCGAAGTTCAGGCTTTATGCTTCTTTCAATTTTAAATGAAGCATGGCTAATAAAACTATTAACGGCATCCTCAGTAGGGATGCCGTTAACTATTTTTCCACTAATTTTTCCTCCCTGGTGTTGAATTGTCGGATTTCCAGAAAGGTCTACGTCTTCCATTTGAGATAGATCTTTAGTGTAGCTAATGATCATTAAATTTGACACAGAGTTTTCGTGGCTAATGTCAAATCGATCTAGATTCCAACCAGACGTTTCGATCATTTCATTTATCTCTCTCCCAAGAGTTCCGGTGAACCTAATCTTATCTGGCCATTTACCAGTTTCTCTTCCTAGTAAATCTATTCCTCTAGCTAGTGCATCAAAGAATCTTGTTGGAAAAGTATCATCTTTATGTAGAGGTACTCTGAACTGCATTCTTTAATTCTTCCTCTATGATCTTTCTGATTATAGAGTTAATAAATTCAGATCTTGGTCCCTCATAATTAAATCCGCCGTCTACTCTACAAAAGTATCTAGCTTTATCGTCCATACATCTAAGCTTATATCTTTTCGGTCCATATGATATTACTGAAAATAAGTGAGCGAATAGCTCCTTATCATAATATCTTGGACTAGCTTCCGCGTATTTTGATAGAACATTATAGATTCGATCAGCAGATGAACCTGGCAATCTTTCCATGATAAAATAAAAGGTAAATAATGATTACTTAACGATCCCCATGATTGGAGATTCTGAAACACTGATGACTGTAAATTCTGCCATAGTATCCTTAAACATCTCGTTTAATTTAGCTTCGGCGTCTGAAATAGTTTGCGCCTCAACCAAATACTGTTCTTTGGTTTTCTTAACTCGACCGTTGTTATCGTCGATCGTCTCAAATTGAATTTTGCCTAAGTAATATCTCATATTGTATGTTTAATAGATTATACAAGATAAGATGTGTAAGGTTTTACCTGCTTAAGCTCTTTGCTGCATTTTCTATCTCAATGATTTTTTCTAGAGAATCAGCTACGTCTTTATCGTCGCGGATTGATTTAAATACTGGATGTAGAGTTGAATAATTTCCTTCACTATCATGAGAAAGGCCACAACATTTCATAGTAATAATTGAGCCCATTAATTTATCTTGATTCTGAGTGATCCAGGACATCGTGGATTCATCAATTCCACCTGGACGTGTTACTACTTTACCACAACTAGATGTCACTGTGAGTGAAGATATTACATCCTGGTTCTTAGTTCCAGGTGTTCCATAATTAAAACCAATGATCTCCATTTCCAGATCTATTTCCAGTTTCATCTTGATCTGCCACTTGGGCTTTCCGTCTTTCCAAGGAGCTTTTACTGACTTCAAAATAGTTCCCTCAAGTCCTCTATTTAGGACCTCAACAAAATGTTCCATTGCTTCCTGATAAGAGGCAACTGGCTTAGTTTCGACTAAGCTAATCATCTTGCATTTAAGTTCATCGATGCTTGTAGAGAGGTCATTGAATCGATCCTGGTAAACCTTATCAGATCTGCCGTTGAAGTATTCTTCAATTTCAATTCGATCCCATAGAGTGAATCTGATGAGCCCTAGAGCCTCTTCATATGACATTCCATGTCTATCTTGAATTTGTTTGATATCCTTAGAATAATCTTCATCTTCCTGAATCTTTTTACTGATGCTGATGATAGAATTGATAATACCGTTGCTCGTATTTCGATCTACTCCATCTATTGTCAATTCCCCGTTAAGAACACAGTCATCCCAATTAGAGAGCTCATCTAGGATAGTTGCTCCGATAATCACTGTAGGTTCTCCTGATCGGCTTTCAAGGAATGCTTGACCTTCTTGAATAATCGCATTACAATATCTTCCATCCATCTTAACTTGACTCCAAGCTTGACCTTCGCTTAAGATTTCCTTGGCTCTCTTTTCACTAAATGATTGAGCCCCTTGATAAGGAGTAGTTTCGATCAGGTTAGGAAATATCTTATTGATATTTGTTCTTGCCATTCCTATCTTTGCGTCTTTTTCGATGATGCGCTCAATTACGTGAGCATCTTCTGAACTAACCGACGATAAAATATAAGATAGATAATCAATCGCTTCGTTACCAGTTACCTCTCGATTTGATATGTCCTCAAGTTTTTCTAAAGCCCATGAAATAGGCAGATTAGAACCTGAAGTAGAATAATTGGGAATCTGTTTGATGTGATATTTAACCCGATTTGAATAAGTATTATACAGGACCTTACTTAAATTTTCAAGATCTGAGTGAAGTTTTAGAACCTCCATCTTTTTATTAGTTCCAGATTCAGCTCTTATGTTATCAAATACTTTCTTAATTGACATATCCTAGTATATTACGATTACTATAAATATACTAAATTATTGAGTATAATTAAAAGCTTAAAGTACAGTCTCGGTCAATGTTATTCTCACACCAGCCTCCAGGTACTTCAACCGCAAATCTAGCTGGTTTTTTACATTTATATTTAGGAAGATCCTGATCTTTTAGGTCTCGACATGGCTCCATAGTCATGTATTCAATCAGATTCATATTAGAATCAAAAAACATTATGTCCAATGGATAGTCTACTCCCTTCATCCAGAACTCAAGTGGAGTCTCATCCTCATATACGAATAACATTCCTTCTCCAGACTTGGGCTCAGGAAGATCTCTATATCCCCGGGTTATTGAATCTTGTGTGCTAGAAACCTTTAAAGAAAGTGGAATGCCAGATACCTCGGCTTGGATTCTTTTTCCATCGATTGCATTTTGTCTACAATAGCTTTCGAAAAGAGGGATTTGAATATCTGATCGATGTTGCATTATTTCTTCATATTTTTATCGTATCTATATACAGTCCAAAATAGGGAATCTAGATTTACTCCGAATGGAGCCAGATCTAGATATGGCTCGAGATTCTTAATAGTGAATAGGTTTGAGTCTGAAAATCCTGCTATCCTTGAGTCCGATCCTTTTTTAAGTATTCGAATAACTTCATGATCCTTCGATATACCAGCAAATGTTCCACTCATCGCCTCTTCCATTCCAAGATCTTTAAACATATTCAAAGTAGACTCGAATTCTTCGAAGCTCTGCCCACTTAGAGGAATTTTAAAATATGAATTAAAGTACATCTGTTCACTTGGGTCCCAGAATTTCGTTTTAGCTATTGCATAACTTGTTAGATTTGAATCCTGCGGAATATTAAAATGATCAGCTTGATTATTTAGGATTTCTATCTGTTTCTCTACTTCATAATCAAGTCTGGTTATTCCTCGATCAAGTATCTCGCGCTCAATTTGCTCAGCTTTTTGTTGAGCTTCAAGTTCTCTCTTTTCTCTGGCTTCCTCGGCCTGTTTGGCTCTTCTCGCCTGTTCTTCTCTTATTTTATCTAGTGATTCCCATTCTATGTCTTCAGTATTAATTTCAAAATGATGCCCATGCTCATCGGTGCTGGCTCCCATTGAATACTGATATTTACCATCATCTCCAGATATCGATACTTCCTTTACATAAGGAGGATCAACCCATTCAGACCATTGACCATCTTCTTCAAATTCAACAGTTACTTCTTTTCCATCTGGATTAATCAATTGAACTCGTGACCCATCAATTGATAGTATCTTTACGTTATTGGATACTTCAAATATTTTCTTGATATATTTCATTAAAAAGATTATTATCGTAACCAGGGTTATGATCTTACTCTAGTTTAGATTATTTATCTAAAAAAGAAAGGGATAGATGCTTGGCATCTATCCCTCAGTTCAAGGTATATACAGGGCAGAATTTTAAACTTCTTCTTCTTCTTCGCCTTCTAGGTCTTCTTCACCTTCTAGGTCTTCGTCTTCTTCACCTTCAGCGTCTTCGTCTTCTTCTTCGTCTCCGCCTTCAAGTGCTTCAACTCTGGCTGTTAGTTCTTCAACCATAGCTTTGAGGTCTTCTAGAGTAACCTCTTCCTCTTCCATGCCTTCATCTTCCATGTCCTCGTCTTCGAGTCCTTCTAGTTCAGCGGCCATGTCCTCGTCTTCAGGGTTAGCACCGTAAAGACCAGCTTCGTATTTTTCCATTTCTTCAGACTCATTTAGTTTAGTCTTCATGAATCCTGCAAAGTTTTTAACCTTCATGTTTAAATCAATTTTTTATTATTTATCAGCAAAATCTAACAAAAAATCAAAAATTAGTTAATCGTTCGATTTTAAGGATTGGCTTAATTCCTCAATCTCAGAGTCCAATTTATTAATTTCTGAGATCGCAGGTCTTAGAACCATGGAAGCTGTAAATAGTTTTTGTGCCGAATCTGCTCCTATTCCTTCTCTATTATTTAAGAAGTAACTAATTGATTCTAATGTAGCTGAAGTTAATTGAACCTGATTCTTATCTTCCTTTGCTCCTCCCTTTAAAGATTCGCAGATTTGAGATATTTCAAGTTTAGATATAATTAACAAATAAGCCTGTTGAGGTCCTTTATATGGAGCCTTATCTAACGTATTTCTAAAGTACACAGCATCAGAATAGGACATTTCTAGTTTAAACATGCCCATTCTTCTAGCCTGCATCTCCTTTAGTTTTTCCTCAGGTGTAAGCTCCTTGGTTTCTTCAGTAGATTCCTCAACGTTATCCACCTGTTCGGAAAGTTGCTCATTAACTTCTGCTACTTCCTCTGCGATCTGATTTTCAGTGCTTGTATTTGCCATTCTTTTAAGTTTAGTATATTATACTTGAAACTTAGTTAAGGTTTTAAAATTATAGTAGGGGTTTATGCCAGAATGTCTCTTTCCCATTTAAGGGCTATAGTATTGTGTGCTCCATTATTTAGGTGGACCATATCAGGTTCAAAGTTAGACTTATATGATAGATTTCCATTAACATATATTCTATTATCCGCCTTATGTTCTCCGGTTTCAACAAATTTAGCAATTAGATCGTTTGAAGGATATTTAGAAGGATCCTCAACGTTTTTCTTACTAGGATTAGATATAGCAACTACACGTGCGCCTGATTCTTTAGATATACGATACATATATGCTAAATTCTGCATAGGAACAGCTGGTGTATCTCTCCAAGCATCGTTTCCTCCAGCCATGATGGAAATAACATCATACTTTTCGCCAGAATCAAGTTCCTTCTTTAGAGTCGTTGCTAAAACATAAGTATTAGCCCCAGTTTTTGCTAATATCTTCCCGTCAACTCTTCCAGACTTTAGTAGTTTATTTGCGTAACTATTCGATCCTGCAGTTTGAGAATCTCCGACAAATAAAACTTTAAGCTTTTTCTCAGGTTGGGAAACATCGACTCCCATTGCGGATAAGACTAAATTTCCATATGAAGTTCTCTTATTAATAGTCTCTTGTTGTTGAGATTGACTCCCTCTTATTATACTAGCTGGTTTTTCAAATTCTCTGACAAAGAATTCAGCAGAATCTCTAACAGTTTTCTTAGACTTCAAATTGTTTAATTTACTAGATCTACTAGATATCCAATTAACTAAATAGGAATAGTTCACATCGTCAGTTGCAGGATACTTAGTTATATCTAATCCTTTAGATTTTGCATGAGAAATAAAGCTATCCTTTAGATTTTGAGATGTATATTGTGCCCATGCATATCCACCTCTTCCAGATTGAGTTATCGTACCTCTCTTAATTCCAGATCCTTGAATTCTATCTGGAATCAATCTGCTTTCTGCCCATAAGTTACCTACTACGCCTGCTGCCTGTTCTTTGGTTATACCAAGATCACCGGTTAGTTTAGATGCTATAATTGCTCCCTTTTTAGCAATTTCAGCCTGATCACTAGAGCTTCCTAAATCTGGTATACCGGTGCTAGACGACGAGGTAGATCCTCCTTGAGAGGGCGAACCTGATCCTGATATTATAGCTCCACTTGTTCTGTTAAATATCCTGTAGATCGATCTAGCAACCTGATTTTCAGAGCCTTCAGTTGCATTAATTTCCTTTCCGTTGTAATTTAAAGTTATATTAGATCCAGTTCTTGTTGCTGTTCCTAATTCACTTCCAGATCTACTTTTAATAACTATGTTATTAGCATCCTTAAAGCTTGCAATTACAACTTTTTTATTCTCGTTATCAAAGATCTTAAACTTATTGTTCTTAGGAATAGAGAATTTAGAGCCCCCAGTTGAGGTCGAAGTGTTAACAACCTCACCAGATGACATTAATAGATCTTTAGTGTTCCCATCAAGTTCTCCGGTTTCTGCTAAACCATTGTCCTTTTGAAATCTTTTAAGTGCTCCTTGTGTTTCTTTATAAAACTTTCCATCTACACCATATTTAGGAAGATCGTATCCTGAAGATATAAGAGCTCTTTGTAAATCTACTACTGCCTTGCCCTTAGATCCATATTTAATGTTTAATACATCTCTAGTATCTTGACTATCGTCTGATCTAGAGATAGTTTGAGAGTTATCATCAAGTAGCTGATCTTTGTATTGATTAAGGAAATTTTGAGGAATCTTACTGTGCCCCATTTTAACGTACTCAGATTTACCCGACTGCTCTAGTTCCTGCAGAGCGGCATAAGTGTTTTTATAACTCACCCAGTTCGAGGAATTGGACATAATTTTAACCTTATCTGGTATTGAATCAATGTTGTTCCAGTCGGTTTGTCGAGTTGAGGGATCTATTAGGCCTATAAATGTAATGGATGAATCATTTATGTGAGGCCATACCTTTCTAGCCCCTGCTGAGAATCCAATTAGCTTGGTAATATTAGCTCCAGGATTTTCAGCCTTAACTTGACTTAAATCTTTAGTATATTCCTCAAATATTACGCTTGATCCAGGTTCTCCGATAGCTTCTGTCCATTGCTGTTTCATCCAGTCCGCAGTGGCATAACTTAATCCTCCAAAAACTACAGTTGTTCCGCCTCTACTAAGTCTTCTTTCTTGGCTTTCTCCTCTTGAGGTTTCAGGACCTCCCCATTTTTCTCTAAATGGCCCAATATATCTAAATATTGCGGTTTTAGCTGGGTTTCTAGCCTCAACAGATCTCCAACCTGATACGCTATAGTTTTGTTCAATTTGACCCTTTCTATCTCCGTTAAATCCTCCTGATGAATTAGATATAACCTTTCCTCCGTCAACCACAACTCCAACGTGACCTGGTCTGCTTCCTCTAGCTGTTAATATGATATCACCAGGCCTATAATCGCTCTTCCAATTGTCTATTCTCTTCCAATCATCTGACGAGTTAAGAGCATTCCACATGCCGCTGGTAGATAGCTCCAACTTTTTTCCAGGCACTATAGTGTATCCAGTTGCTCTATAGAATATGATGGATACTGCGGCTGCGCATCCTAGATTTCCATTCTGAGTATATTTGATTGCTCTAGTCGGAACATTTACATTCGCATATGCTGAATCTCTGATGCTCCCTATTGGACCTGACTCAGGTAATTCTAGACCAGATACTGATCTACCCTCGGACTTATCATTAATTCCGACAGTCTTGCCAAAGTCGTCGATTTCGACTTCTCCTGCTGATGACATTACTTCATATATCTTATTATCTGGTTTCATCTGACATGATTATTTATCTTAATCTATCTAATATAATTAGTTGAGATCTATGCATTTTTGGATAAGCACTCTTAATGGGTACAAAGCCGGCCCAATCTATTTCCTCTAGCTGAAGCTGATTCTTAGGTATCTTAGTACCTTCGATTCCTACTTCCGAAGGATCTTCTATTTTCATCACAAAATATACTAGCTGCCATTTCAATTTTCCAGACTGATTATAATTATTAGCAACATAAGGTTCTGGATCAAGCTTACTTGAATCTATCCTAATTCCAGTTTCTTCATGTAACTCTCTAATCGCGGCACTCATAGGATCTTCTCCTGGCTCGATTCCTCCCTTGGGTATACCATACGAGTTCTTTTTCCAACTAGCATTAGTTGGATGAACTAATAACACTGAATCTTGCCAAACAATCGCAACTCCAGCCGCGTTCTTGTTTGCTGAGTAATCTATATCCTCCCAAGATTCATTGATGAAATCGTTAAAATTCATTATTCCCATCCTCTAGAACTTTTATATTTTGCCTTTTTCATTTGTTCCCTTCGCTTTTGAGATTTTTTCTTGTATTCCCTTCTAGATTTTACTTCATCTAACAATTTAGTTGAATTAACCTTTCTTCGATATTCCTTTAAGGCATATTCTATTCTCTTTATATTCGATATAATTATCATTGTCTCTTTAATTTAGAGTAATCCAAAGCATGTTTGGATTTAATTAATTTTAGGTCTAATTCCATTCTTTTTTTATAGGGATCAACGCTTTTCTCAAATATGTGATCTTTAACAAAGTTAGGGAGTCTGCATTCGTAGAAGTCTTCGTAAATCTTCTCATATATAATAGACTCCTGTAAAGGGTTTAAATTCATATCGGTATTAATAGATCTAATAAGAAGATCTCCTTTTACTGATTCTATTATCTCGATATTACATATATCTAATCCAAATTTTTCATTTACATTCTTGCAAATTTCCTTGGATTCCTTGATATAATCAAAATGGTTGAGATCGACATCTGCTTCAAACTTGTTTATTCTTTCTACAATGCTAATCGGTTCTCCTTTGAAAGATAATAGTTTAAATCGGGTCTTAGGAACCGGATTTTCAACGAATTTAGAATAATTTACTCCTGAATTTCTAAGCTTGCCTATAGTTTTATAGTCGTCAGTAGTATGATCGTTACTAGCAATTACTGGAAATCTGAATCCTTTCTTAAGATCTCTTATATTCCTAACAATCCTTGGAGAATATTTAGAATCCTTGAGTCCTTCCAGCATTTGATACTTATCTGGAGAATTCACAGAGTTGTACACAATTGAACTATTTTCGTTGATCGCTTGGATACTAACATTAAATCCTGAATCTAGAATTATCGGGAAGTCATATTGATTCTCTATAAGCGAGCTCTGTTCAGATATTATGGAATAGTATGGGTGATCTTTCTTGCTAAAAGTAGCAATTCCAACCTGTCCTAAATACGATGATAGATCCTTAGAGTTATGCTTCTCAAATTCAGTAAAGCTCTTTATATTCACTTGAATTTTCAACCTTTTTATTATTTATCGTCGAATAAATAAAATAAAATGACTAAGATGGGAAACTCATATAGTACATGGAATTCTATGAATGAGGCCTTTGGTGCAAAAGCTAGAGGAAAACAAGTAATCAAAGACCCTCAATCAGGTAAAAGACAAAAAATCGCATTCAAGGTTCAAAACGACAATAAGATCTTAATTAGATTAGTTAAGATGTTAAGTATTGTTGATGCTGCTGGAAATATTACAGCACAAGGAGCTAGCATTCTAACCGAGTTTATGAATAGCCAACTTGCTATATTAAACTCTATCCCAGGTGCAACTAAATCAATTAATGACGAGTGGTTTAAGAATCACTTTTTCATATATACTGTTTTAAAAGACACACAAACTAGGGAAGACGAGGGACCTGCAAAGAACGGAAGGGAAAAGATACAGCTAACTATTGTTAACCGAGCTGATTTTCCTAATATTCCAGCAGGCGCTAAATTCGTAAATACTAACGTTGCGGCCAGTGGAGCAGAATCTTCACCTATTATACAAGATGTAGTTCAAGATAACCAGCAAACGGTTGCAGTTGATGACACCGATGAGGGTGCAAACATTTTACAGGACGATCTTTCAACTGGAGACGCTGAAGGAACTGAAGAAACTCAAACTTTAGTAGGTAAGAAGTTTAGATATACCATGAGAACTAATCAGAAGCTATATCTAATGGAGTTCACGGAAGATGGTGCAATAGATGCAAGAGCAATAGAAGACAACAAACCAAACGGAGTAGTATCTTGGCAGGATCCAAAAGTTATGTGGATTACTGATGAAGATGAAGGATCTGCCGGATGGGTTGAAGGATGGAGTGAAGCAGCGATGCCTCTATATTCTGATCAGGAAATAATGAACAGAATTGATAAGGATTTCTTTACTAAGATCTTCAAAGATTCTGAATTTAGAGACAGAATAATTAAGGAATATGAAGATGAGTGGGGAGATTCAGAGCTCACTGCCGAAAACATTAGAAAAATGTTGTATTACACCAGTGGAGAAAGAATATTCCCTGAAGCAAGTTCACCTGAACCAGAACCTGCAGATCTTGGAGACGGAGCAGTTTCAGATCTTGGACCAACGGCAGTTGATATATACCAACAAAGAACATTCTAAAAAAAGAAAACAGATATGATCTATAATTTAAATAACATTTATAAGAATTACGGAACTAGCATCGTTGAACAGAGCGCAGTTCTTTCGGCTGACGCTGATCCTAGATTAAAACAATATCTGGAGGACGATGGTCTAGTTGAGTATTTAACCACAGTATTCCCAACCTTAGAGCAAGGTGAAGATTATGAAATAAATCTAGAAAATGCCACCTACGGAATTCAAGCTAAGGATAGGCTATACGTTAGACTTGAGCCTGGAGATGCTAGAGATCCTAAGTACACAATGTGGATTGTTAACGATGAAGTATTGTTCGGAGGTATTGATTTCGATACTGCTGCAACTTTATTGTATCAAGCAGGCAATGAGGGAGGAGTTATTGGTTACGTTGGAAATTACCTAGGATCCTTGATCGGAATCGGAGATCCAGGCGATGCTGGAACTGATGAGGAAACAGTAGTTGCTGTTGCAGGAGCTATGGCA
>Ga0181591_10001755_pt1 | contig 18780 bp, 24 predicted proteins | sample 071ome_33_FD_133757 | JGI IMG/M metagenome (GOLD analysis project Ga0181591, IMG submission 133757) | Coastal salt marsh microbial communities from the Groves Creek Marsh, Skidaway Island, Georgia - 071412AT metaG (megahit assembly) | ecosystem: Environmental > Aquatic > Marine > Intertidal...
GTTAATGAAGCAATGAAAGCTACTAGTGTTTATGAAATAAGTATCTTTAAACGATACTGGAACTATATGAATACTTGGCGAGAACACAGAAAAACTATAAAACAACTTAATAGCTTAACTGATAAAGAACTTAATGATATTGGTATTTCTCGTGCTGATATCGATCGCCTTGTGTGGCTTGGAGAAGATAAGACTATGCGTGGTCGTGGTGGAGAAAAAGAATGACAGTAGAAGAAATGGCTTCAACAATGTTTGATGAGTATTGTGACGGGGGGTTTGACTTCGACACTAGTATGACTTTTGACGAAATCTTTCGTAAAATCTATGTTGATGCAGTTACAGCAACAGTAGCAGTATATGAACCTGAAGAGGAACTTGAAGAATAATGTACTATGTTATTGGTAAAGATGATTGTCCTTGGTGTGATAAAGCTAAAGAAGAGCTTGATAAACCTGGAAATCCACCTTATGTATATAAAAATTTAAGCAAGCTATCAAAAACAAAAAGAGAGCAATGGAAAGACTTTATTAATAACGAACTAAGCAAAACTACTGTTCCCGTTGTAATTAAAGTAATTGGTGGTTTTACGGATTTAAAAGAGGAATTAGAAAATGAGTGAAGAAAAACCAAAAGTAACTATTAAAGGCAAAGAGTATTTAATTGAAGATTTAAACCAAAATCAACAATATATGGTCGCTATGCTAAGTAATTATGAAGCTAAGGCAAAGTCTATGCAAGATGAAGTTTTAGTGCTTCAAGCAGGTTGTGCAAAACTAATCGAAGACCTTGTGAAAGATATTGAAACTCCAAAAGATGACAGCTGATACTACTAATAATAAGAAACCTAAAGGTCGTCCTCGTGGAAGGGCGGCTAAAGTAAAACTTAAACACAACCCTAAAACTGCTTTTGAAGACCTTTTAAAAAAGTATAAAGAAGTAACTGACTGGGGTATTTTTGGCATAGATGATTTTACGATGGAAGTAATTAACAGGCTCTGGAATAATCCAGAAATTACTTTTCATGTTACAGATCTTAATGAAGATCGATTGTCTTATGCTAATAGGATTTACGGGCAGAGAAGCTTTTCTATGTATCGTTGGAATATTTACTCTCATCAAGGTTTTATAGAAACACCTTGTGTTGAAGTAATATTGTGTTCTAAACTTGTTTGGGAAGAAATAAGTAAACTTCCTAACCCTTACGATGTTGATCTTATACTTTTGGAAGAAATTTAAATGATTAGTACTGTTGAAACTTTTATTCCTAAAAATCAAAATAAAGACTATATGCTTGTTGATTTTGTTGAAATGAAAAAGACACATAACGCTGTAATGGCTGACATAATGGTGGTTAGTTATAAAGGCAAAACTTATGAACTGTTGTGGGATGACCACTATTCTTATTTTTCTGGAACTGTCAAAGGAGAGTTCGGCTTTATACCATAGGAGGGTACTATGCCTTTTAAAGCATTTTTTAAAGACCTTAAAGATGGTCTTATGGAAAACAAAAAACCTTTAGCTATCGGGCTAATTGTAGGAGTTGTTTTAGCTCACTTTGTTAGTTGAGTTAAAATAGTTTGAAGAGGGGGCGTTGGTACGCTAGTCTGAACTGGGACAATACAGTAAAGAGCCTAATTGTCTAGGTGTTGTAGGTTCGATTCCTACCTCCTCTTCTAATAACAAAGGAAAGATTATGAAAACTATTAAAAATCCAATGGCTAAAGACTTAAGAACACCTAAGTATAAGCCTCAAGTAATACCTAATAAAAAGAAATGTAATAAAGTTAAACACAAAAAGAGACTCTCTCAGAGCATACTGTAGCTGCCTTTAAGGTGGTTATGGTGTGTTCTGAGAGGGTCTTTTATTTTTTTTTTTTGAAAGAGTAGTCTTATGAAATGGATACTAATACTAATATCATACTGGGATGGAAATATATTAACTGTTGGCGATGGAGTATTTGAAAATCATATTGAATGCTTTGAAGCTAGAGAAAAGTTAGGAAAAGAAATGAGTGGTGAATCAGGGTATTTTCCTGTTAATCTACAAGCTATTTGTATGAGAATAGATGACGCTTAGCTTGTTTAACAATACCTGACGTTTAAGAATAACTTTGCTAGGTTCTACCTAAAAGAGATACTTAGGACTCACTACTGACATCTGAAAGTGAGTATCCTCATGACCCCCGATGATGTCCGTCTCATGGAGACATTAATTAACACTCTAGGACGGGGGTTATATCTCTTTTAGGTATCCTAGTGTAAGCATTCTTTAGGAGTTTAAAAATGAATTTTTCACAATTTCACTCGGAGCCTTTTTACTTAAAGGTTTCAAAAGGTAAGGTAAACGGTCACTCTTATATTCATAAGTTTGGTGCTGTTCCTGCTATGTCACAAAGCACTACAGGTACCATCTGGGATGTAAACGATACACTCTACCCGTGGTCTTCTTTTAATGTTGCTTCTAACTTAACTATCCCAGCGGTTAATGCTTCTGATGATGGTAAGACTATTATTATTCAAGGGTTAGACGCTAACTATAACTTTAAGTCACAGCAGGTAGTGCTTTCTAGTTCTGGTGCAGTGCAAACTACAGCCTTTATTCGTGTGTTTCGTGCTTATATTACAGATGCTGCAGGTAATGTGGGTAATATTGACATTAACGTTTCTACCACTACTGTTGCTCGTATTACAGCGGGTAAAGGACAAACTCTGATGTCTGTTTACACTATTCCTGCAGGGTTTACAGGTTACTTAGTGAGTACTAATGCTACTTGTGAAGCAGGTGCCGATGCTAGTGTAGATACTTTTACACGGTATTCTGGTGAAAATGCCTTCCGTGTTGCTCATAGTTTTGAGTTAACAGGCAACGGTGGACCCTACAACACAGAGTTTACAATTCCTCTTAAGTTAACTGAGAAAACAGACATTGATATGAGAGCAACAACACGCTCAAATAACGCTCGTATTACTTCTACTTTTGATATCTTGTTGAGTGATAACAGCTATATTCACATGGAAAAATAAATAATATTATTTAGAAAAACTAAATAATCTTTTTTAAATAAAAACAATGACTTATCTTAGTAATTTATTAAGTATTTGTAAATAATATAAAAAATTTTGAAAAGTTTTAATAACACATCATAAAGGAATTTAGTATGCCTGGAAATCCTAACCCAACAGTCAAAAAGATTGCTCCAGGGCCAGGACGTCCGAAAGGTTCTAAGAATATCAACTCTATGGCTTCAGTCCGTAAACTTGAAGAGCTTGGTTTTGACCCTATTGAACACATGGTCAAGAAGTACCATGAAATTCAAAAGCAGTTAGATAACTTAGAGTCTCTTGGAAAGTCTACGTCTGGTGCCTTTGCACAGTTGACAGCCACACAAGGCCAGCTAATTAATAATTTAATGGCTTATGGCTACAAGAAGATCCCTGATAAAATTGAACAAGAAGTTACTGAAAAGAAACCAATTAGTATTTTACTCACAGATAATGACAACAAGGATAAGAACCATGAGTAATTCAGATAATACTTGGCATTTATCTAAAAGTGTACCTATAACTTTTATTTTAGCCATTATACTTCAAACTTCAGGAATGGTGTGGTATGTATCAACGCTTGATTCAACTGTTGAAATTAATGCTCGTGATATTGCACGACATGAAATACGTATTGCAGAAATGGAAAAAACACAACAAGAATTAGCATTAATGAATGCTCGTATAGACGAAAATATTAAAGCAATTCGAGAAATGATGGAAGCTTCAAGACAGGAGACCTACTAATGCCAATTGTAAAAGGAAAAAAATACCCTTATACTAAAAAAGGAAAAATGGCTGCTAAGAAGGCTATGAAAAAGGCTACTAAGAAGAATAAATAAATGGTAGATCCTTTAACTGCTCTTAGTGTCGCCTCTGCTGCAGTTAGTCAAATGAGAACTTTAATAAGTGCAGGTAGAGATGCATCTTCTGCTATGTCTTCTTTTGCAGGGGCTTGGAGTGATATTAATTATGCTGAAGGTAGGGCTAAAAACCCGCCTTGGTATAAATCATTTTCAGGTAGTGCAGAAAAAGAAGCTTTGCAAATTTATACAGCAAAGAAAAAAATGCAAGAGATGAAAAAAGAAGTTGAGGCTATGATACAGTTTATGCACGGCCCTTCTGGTTTAGAAGAATATAAAGACACTATAAGACGAGTTAGAGAAGAACGTAGAAAACATGCCTATCGAAAACAAGAAATTAAGCAAGCAATTATTGATTGGACTCTTGGAACCATAATCACATTAATAGCTATGGCTATTTTCGGTGTAATAATTTACTTTATAGGTATGGGTCAAGGTAGATGGTAACTTGTGCTTTCATAATGGCACTCTATAATCAATCCTTTATAAATGGATTTTACAAAGCATGTTATTATGATTGTAATGAAAAGAACAGCATATGGTATGATAGACGTTATGTTGTAGATCCTGACTATTATTGTCCTATGGAGATTACAATTGAAAATAATAAAAAGAAAAAATAAATATATTTTTTATGATGACGATGGTAAGATTATAATAATTACTTGTGATAGAAAACTAGGTAAACGTTACATTTTAGGAGGTGAATATGGGGCGATCAAATCCAAAGCTATGGGAGAGAGCCAAAGCTAAAGCTAAAGCTAAAATGGGCGGTAGGCATTCTGCTAGGGCTATGCAACTAGCGGCTAAGATATATAAAGATTTAGGGGGAAAGTATACAGGCAGTAAGACTAAGGCACAGAAGTCTATGACTAAGTGGACTAAACAAGACTGGGGTACTAAGAGTGGTAAGAATAGTGTTCATGGTAAAAATGCTACTGGTGAGCGTTATCTTCCTAAAGCAGATCGTGACAAACTCACCAAGAAACAGTATGCCTCCACAACTCGAAAAAAGCGAGCTGATCTTAAGAAGGGAAAGCAGTTTAGTCAACAACCTAAAAAAGTCAAAAAGAAATTAGGAAGGAAAAAATAATGACATTAATTTCTCATCTTCCTTTGCCTACTATGCCTTTCCAGACTCATGTGAATACTGTATTCCATGACGCAGAAAATGGTAATCCTAAAGTAGAAGCAACAGAAAAAGCAATAGATAAAAAAGTAGAGAAGTATAAATATACAGACGCTTATATTTATCATCCTCATAATATGAATAAAGTTTACCCACAAAGACAAGGTGAAAATGTAGACTTTGTTGTAGCATAAGAGTTTAGTATGATAAAGTTACATGAGAAACAGTCAGAAGTTATTAGAGATTTATTTATAGACAAAGAGTGTCGTTATTCTGTTGTTAATGCTAGTCGTGGCTTTGGCAAGTCTTATCTTGCAGCTACAGCAGCTATTATAGCAGTACAAGAATTAATGGATTTAGACGAAGAGGTTCCTAACAAGAACGTAGCTCTTATTGCACCTACTTATAGTCAAGCAGTAGATATTTATTATCCACTGATAGCTTGGCAGTTAGGTATGGAAGACTTTGCTGATAAGGCTTCTAAAGCAGCAGGACAATTTTGGTTTCCCAATAATGTTCAGCTTAAGTTATGGTCTTACGAAGCATCTCAGCGTATGCGGGGTACTGGTCAGTACTTTGTAGTAGCCGATGAGGTTACATCGTGGAGAGGCGCAGGAATGAACCTTAAAGAGTCTTGGGAGTCTATTATACAACCTTGTGTTGCTACTCGTTGGTCTCCAATGAATGCTAAAAAGTTTAATGCTAATGCTGGTCGAGCACTTATTATTAGTACTCCTAGCGGCTATGATTACTTTTATGAAATGTACAACAGACAAGATTCAGACAGTGATTGGAAAAGCTATACCTATACTTATCAAGATTCACCTTTTCTTGACGAAGAAGAGATTGAAAGAATTAAACTAACACTTGATCCCTTAAAGTTTGCCAGAGAGTATACGGCTTCCTTCGAAGACTCTGGTAATAATGTATTCTATACATTTAACCGAAAGGAACATATGGACAATTCTTTACCTTATTTTGATGATGGTGAAGACGTTCATGTCGCTATAGACTTTAACGTAGGCATCATGGCCTCTGTTATTTTTGCTCTACGTGGAAATCAGATACACATTATAGATGAGATGCAAGGACATCCCGATACTGAGACGCTGGCTAGGGCTTTAGCTGACAAGTATAAGGGGCATCGGATTATCTCTTACCCTGACCCTGCTGGCAAAGCTCGCAAGAGTAGTGCTGCTGTAGGTACAACGGACTTTTCTATACTTCAAGGTAACGGTATTGTAACAAGAGCACACTCCAAAGCGCCTCCTATTATTGACTCTGTAGCAGCAGTAAACAAGAAATTTAAAAATGCGAATGGTGATATTGATATGTTAGTGCATCCTAAGTGTGTTAACACTATTAAGTCTATAGAAAGAACACAATGGGTTGAATCAAACCCTGATTCAGCTACAATCGATAAAAAAGAGGGTGTAGAACACTGGACAGATGCTTTAAGATATGCTGTCGAGTATCTTTACCCTATTCGTGCTGGTACTAAAACTACTACACGAGGTTTTGGATTTTAAGTATTAAGAAGTAGTGCGTTGATTTTAATTACCCATCTGAGGATCGGTAGAAAGGAAATAAAATGCCACGTTCAAAGATTACATCACAGTCAAAAGATATTATATCCGATGACGGTTCTGTGTTGGTATCTCTTGTAGAAGGAGAACAAACACGACTTGAAGTGACTCTAAATTGGCTTACTAACTTATCAGGTTACACAATTTTGTCTAAAGTAGTTGAAGCCGATAATGTACAAGGTTCGGGTACAATACCCGCTACTGCTTCTAGTACTCCAACAGTTACTTCCTTAACAATTATAGACAGTACCCCAACAGACAATAAATTTGAAATAGTTCTCCCTAGTGATCTTATCGATAACTGGGATACTTATCCTATTCCTGATAAACCAGTTTTCGGTTTTATTGATCTCGAGGTCGCAGACACTGGTGTCGGTACTAATCAACAAATTTGGAAACCTCTTCGCGGGGTTGTTGAAGTAAGATACTCACCAACGGAGGTTTCATAATGACTTATAGAGTAAGTTTAAGTAATAACAAACTTGCAGTAAGCTTGTCACGTACAGGCGGGCAAGGTTCAAAAGGTGACTCTGTAACTAATGCTTACATTGATAGTAACGGTGATTTTCACGTTGTTATCTCTAATGCAGCAGGAGAACAAGTTTCAGATACTAACCTTGGTGGTGCTAACATTATTAGCCAAGCCATTACTGCTGCTACTAACGCTGAAACAGCGCTAGACACTTTTGACGATCGTTTCTTAGGTGCTAAGGCTTCTGCTCCTTCTGTTGACAATGACGGAGATGCACTACTAACAGGTGCTTTGTACTTTGATACAACTACTTCTCAGCTAGGTATTTACAATGGCACTGCTTGGGAATATCCTGCACAAGAAGCACAAACAAGTGCAGATAGTGCTGCTAATAGTTTGTCTCAAATTAATACACAAGTTACAGATGCTGCTAACTATGCAACTAGTGCAAATAACTCTGCTACAGCGGCAGCAACTTCTGCAACTAGCGCGGCTACAAGTGCTAGCGATGCAGCTACAAGCGCCACTAACGCAGCTACTTCTGAAACTAATGCAAGTACTTCTGAAACTAACGCAGCAACTTCTGAAACTAATGCAGCTACTTCAGAAACTAATGCAGGTAACTCTGCTACAGCAGCAGCTACAAGTGCTACTAGTGCAAGTAATAGTGCTACTACTGCAACAACAAAAGCTTCAGAAGCCGAAGGATTTCGTGATGAAGCTGAAGGTCATAAAGACTCTGCAGCTACTTCTGCGTCTTCTGCTTTATCTTATCGTAACTCTGCTAACACAGCAGCAACTAACGCAGCGGCATCTGCAAGCGCAGCTTCTAATTCAGAAGCAAATGCGCTTATTAGTAAAAACTCAGCGGCTACTTCTGAAAGTAATGCAAGCACTTATGCAAGTTCTGCTTCAACAAGCGCAAATAATGCAGCAACTAGCGAAACAAACGCTGCAATAAGTGCAAATAACGCAGCTTCAAGTGCTTCTAGCGCTTCTACGACTTTAGCATCTATTCAAACAGTTTTTGATAATTTTGATGATCGCTTTTTAGGAACTAAAACAGCAGATCCTACTGTTGACAACGATGGTAATGCTCTTGTTGAAGGCGCTATGTACTATGATAGTGTTAACGATGTTATCAAGTTTTATAATGGTACTTCTTGGGAAGCACCTTCTGTAGCGGCAAGTAACTCTGCTAGTGCAGCGTCTACTAGCGCTTCTAACGCAGCTTCAAGCGCAACAGCAGCAGCTAACAGCGCTACTGCAGCCGCCTCTAGTGCAACAACAGCTTATAATAATAAGGTAGATGCAGAAACCGCTTTAGATAACTTTGAAGACAAATTCTTTGGTGCTTTGACTTCAGACCCTAATAATGATTTAGATGGTGATCCTCTTACTGCAGGTGCTATGTACTTTAACACGACAACTAACGTGTTAAGAATTTATAGTGGCAGTGCTTGGGTTAATGCAATTACAGAAGTTGTTGATGACACTACACCACAGCTAGGTGGTAATTTAGACGTTAATGGTAACAGCATTGTTTCTGCTTCTGGCGTTGATATTAACATTACTCCAGGTGGTGGTGGTGCCGCAGTTGTTATTTCAGGTTTAGATTACCCTTCAACAGATGGTACTGCAGGTCAATTTCTTAAAACAGACGGTGCAGGTAATTTGTCTTTTGATACTGTATCAACTGATCTTGTAGCGGATACTACGCCACAACTAGGTGGTAACTTAGACCTTAACGGTAATCAAATTACAGAATCTACTAACGGAACTATGGTTGTTCTTGACAGAACTACTTCTAATGGTCTTGCTTTAGAAATCAAAGACGATGGTAACTCTGTAGGTGGTATTGGTGTTGATACTGATTTCTTAACAATCGGCATGGGCGATTCTGGCATGTTGTTTGGCGGCGGTGGTTCCTCTATTATGCCATATAGGTTGGATACTGGCGCACCAACAAGTAATATTATTTCTTTAGGTAATCCTTCTTATAAATGGAGAGATCTATATCTTTCAGGTAGTTTGTATGTCGATGGTACAGTAGACGGTCGTGATGTTGCTACTGATGGTACTAAGCTAGACGGTATTGCAGCTAGTGCAACTGCCAACCCAAATGCTATTGATAACGTTGTAGAGGATACCACACCACAACTAGGTGGTAACTTAGACCTTAACAGCAGTGATGTTACTGGTGCGGGTAATGTAAATATTACAGGTACTATTACAGCTACCTCTTTCTCTGGCGATGGTTCTAGTTTATCAGGCATTAACACTGATCTTGTTTCAGACACTACTCCTCAACTTGGTGGAACACTTGATACTAATGGTAACTTAATTCAGTTTGGGGATAGCAGTAGTTCAACAAATAATAGACTACAATTAGGTGCTTCCCAAGACCTAGAAATTTATCACGATGGTACTCAAAGTGTAATTGATAGTAATTTAAGTAATGCTTATTTAAATATTATATCAGGAGGTGGTTTTTCACTTAAAACTACGGGCGGTACAAATTCTATTGTTGGTTTTCAGAGTGGCGGAGTTTCACTATATACTAATGGTAATCTTAAACTCGCCACTACCACTACAGGGGTTCAAGTTACAGGTGACATTACGGTCTCAGGTACAGTAGATGGCGTTGACATTGCCACCCGTGATGCAGTGCTTACATCAACAACCACTACTGCAAATGCTGCAATGCCAAAAGCTGGCGGGACTTTCACGGGTGATGTCACGTTTACAGGCGCTTCTTATAATGCGTTTTGGGATACGTCTGATAGCTCTTTAGTATTTAATGCTAATGCGTTTGCAAAATTTGGTAGTAATGGTTTTAACATTAAACATAACGGTGCTAATGCTTACATAGGAAACGATACTGGAAATATTTTCTTTACTAATAATGCAAACGATAAAGATATTATCTTCCAATCTGATAGTGGCTCAGGTGGTACTGCTAACTACATTGTTGCTGATGGAGCAACGGGTGAAGTTCAGCTATATCATTATGGATCAGAAAAGCTCGCAACCAAAAGCACAGGCATTGATGTAACGGGAAGAATTGATACCAGCGGCACGGCTATCAGCTTCAACACAGCCGCTGGCGGGGGCATTAGCTTTGGTAATGGTTATTTTCCAACCGTTTTCAACGCAACCCCAAACAATGCCAAGCTGTATTTGCAAAATGACGCCAGCAACAAACAGGTTTTCTATGCAAATACTACGGGTATGCTTGTAGGGAATGGCTCAAGCCCATCAGAAAAGCTGGACGTACAAGGTAATATTGCAGTTACAGGCACCGTAGATGGCGTGGACATTGCCACAAACATTCCATCCACGCTGGGTACGGCTGGTCAGGTTCTCACAGTAAACGCTGGTGCAACGGCTGGCGAATGGGCAAGTGTTAGTGCTGATTTGGTAAATGACACCTCCCCTCAACTTGGTGGGCATCTTGATTCCAATGGTTATGACATTGAGCTACAGTCGAATGACTTTCTTATACTAGGTGATAACGGTGAATTTCGTATTGGTCACTCAGGAACGAGTCCTGGTTTTGCAAGCCTTTCAAACACTGCTGGCAACACGGACATAACTACGTGGAATTCAACTAGTAGTACTAGAATTAAAGGCCCGATAACTAGTGGAATGGGCGAATATATTGTCGCATCAAACGCAAATAAAAGAGTTCAGTTGTATTATGACGGTGGTTTAAAGTTTGTTACAACTAGTTCAGGCATTCAAACAACAGGTACGGTAAACGTAAACAATGCCTACACCCTGCCCACATCAGACGGAACAAATGGACAGGTTCTTACCACAGACGGTTCTGGTGCTGTTACGTTTGCGGATGCTGGTGGTATTTTAGAGCTTTATGATGAAAACCCTTCTTCTCCAACAGCAAATACTATTACAGGTACAAATGCTGTTGCTATTGGTGATGGTGTTTCGGCAACAGGGCAAAATGCTGTTGCTATTGGTGATAATGTTACGGCATCTGGCCAAAATTCTTTTGTTACTGGCAGAAGTAATACTGCGTCAGCTTTGTACTCTTTTGCAGGGGGTCTATCTAGCACTGCATCAGGCGATTACTCTTTTGTGTATGGTAATAGCAATACTGTTGCTGGAAACAGTTCTATTGGTATTCACGGTGATACGGCTAGTGCAGCTGCAAATTCTGTAGCTATAGGTAATGGCTCATCAACGCAAAATTCTGGCGCTATTGCGCTAGGTAATTCTCGTGCTGCAGGAATTGATGGTTTTGCTGCTGCTATTGGTAACAACAGTAGTAGCTATGGTACAACAAATGCATACTCAGTAGCTATTGGGCGTTTAGCTCTTGCTTCTGGTACACAAGCTGTTGCACTTAACAATTCTACTGCATCAGGCAATTGGTCTTTTGCTGCATCACCATCAGCAACAGCTTCTGGCAGTTATTCTGTTGCCCTTGGTTATGCAACTTCGGCTTCAGCGCTTTGCGCTACGGCAATGGGCAGTAGTTCTAATGGGCTTGGTGCTCAAACTTCTGGTTCTGGTGCAGTAGCCCTTGGTGGCGCTTATGCTTCGGGAACAGACAGCTTCGCAGCAGCTATAGGTAATAACTCAAGCTCTTATGGTGCAAAAGCTACGGGTGCCATTGCGATGGGGCCACTTGCTAAAACAAATACAAATACTGGTTCGGTTGCGATAGGTAATGGTGCATTTGCACACGGATCATCTGGCGTTGCTTTAGGTGCTTCTTATTGTGGTGGCATACATGGTTTTGCGGCTGGTATAGCCAATGCAAGCACAAATTTTGGTGCTACTGGTTACAACTCTATTGCTATGGGTCGACAAGCTAAATCAGCGGGAAGTTATAGTATTTCGTTAGGTGATAGTACAGAAGCTGGTGGTAATTATTCCGTTGCAATAGGTCATCTTTCTAATGCTAATGCAGAAGAGTCAATGGCCCTAGGAAAAGGATCAAAGGCAACAATATATGGTCAGTTAGCATTTATGTCAGGCTATTTTAGTGGGCAAGGAGATGCACAAACAAGCATATTTGTTTTGCGTTCTGATACTACAGATGCAACTGCAGAAGCCTTAACAACTGATAATAGTACTGCATCTACAGACAACCAAATTATATTGAAAAACAACAGTGCTTACTTCTTTAGCGGAACTTGTGTAGCTCGTGAAAGTGCTGCAAATGGTACAGACATGGGTGCTTGGGAGTTTAAAGGTGCTATTCGTAGAGAAGCCAATGCGGGTACAACAACGCTAGTTAGCTCAACTATTGATGAGTTCTCAGCACCTACAGGGTGGTCTATTGACTTAGTCGCAGACACTACTAATGGTGGTCTTAAAATTGAAGTTACAGGCGCAGCCTCAACAAATATTCGTTGGGTTGCAACTGTTAATACATCGGAGGTTACATACGCATAATGGGCGCTATTAATTTAAAACACACAGGCGGTGGCTCTGATGTAACACTTTCATCAGATGGTACGAGCCTACTCTTAGACGGTACTGAGGTTGGTGGTGGATTAGAGCTTTACGCTGAAAACCTAAACAGCCCGACTGCTCCAAGTGCTACTGGCAATAATGCTGTGGCTATAGGAGACAATAGCACGGCTAGTGGCTCAAACTCTTTTGCGTTTGGCACTCTTTCAGTTGCAAGTGCGGATACTACGTTTGCGGCGGGATATGATGCCGTATCCAGCGGTGGTCAATCTTTTGCATTCGGTGATAACGTAAATGCTACAGGGCAGTTTTCATTTTGCACGGGTGGTGGAAACGCAACAGCGTCAGGACAAAGTTCAATCGCTATGGGTTATGGGGCAAACGCCTCTCAGTTTAACGCTGTATCAATAGCCCGAAACACTGATGCAACTGGGCAAGGCTCTCTTGCAATAGGTTACAATGCTCAAGCAATATCAGGCGCCAATGCAACTGCTCTTACTAACTCCTACGCATCAGGATCAAACAGCTTTGCTGCAGCTATAGCAACTAACTCCTCTAGCTACGGTGCGACTGGTGCTAATAGTATTGCGATGGGGTATCAGGCGAAGGCAACTGGCGATGATAGTATTGCTATAGGGGAAATTTCTAGGGCGTTTGGAACTTATAGACCTTTAGCTGTTGGTTTTCAGGCATATGCTTTGCAGAGTTATAGTACTGCTATAGGCTCATACGCCCAAGCAGATGCACCTAATGCCACGGCTTTAGGTAGTAGTGCTACAGCTAACGGTGATTACTCTATAGCTATAGGTGATGCTATCGCAGATGCTTATTTTTCGGTAGCTATAGGGAAAAGTGCAGATACTAACGGCATAAGAGGAAAGTATGCTTTTGCTTGTAATGATTTCAGCAACTCTGGCGATGCTCAAACAGGAACTTATGTTTTACGTTCAGATACAACAAATGCTACTGCAGAGGCACTTACAACTAATAACGGCACCGCATCAACTGACAACCAAGTTATCCTACCCAACAACTCTGTTTATGGCTTTACAGGAACAGTTATCGCTCGTGAAGATAGCTCAAGTACTAATGACTTTGCTGTTTGGGAAGTTAAAGGTGGTGCAGTTAGAGCAGCAAATGCTTCTACAACTACTTTAGGTTCTTATAACATTAACGTAATTAGCAAATCAACTGGTGCTGCTAACTGGGATATTGCTCTGTCAGCAGACACAACAAATGGTGCTGTTGCTATTACAGTAACAGGAGAAGCTTCTCATAATATTAGATGGGTAGCTACAATTAACACAACGGAGGTGACTTACTAATGGGATCAATTAATTTTGATAACACTGGTTCAGGTAATGACATTACGCTTTCCAGTGACGGTACAAGCCTCCTTCTTGGTGGTACAGTTATTGGTGGTTCACCTGATCTTTATGCAGATAACTACGATGGTACGTCTACTAAGCCTAGTGCTACTGGCACGAATGCTGTGGCGATTGGGCGGCTGGCAGACACTTCAGGCGCTAATGCAATCGGGATTGGCAATTTCGCCAAAGCTGCTGGTGCACAAAGTGTAGTTGTCGGCTATCAGCCAAATAACAGTCCTACAGGTGAAGGAGCCGCTGCGTTTGGATATAATTCGTATGCAGCGGCACCTTACAGTTCGGCAATAGGGCCATATTCTGTGACTGCGGGATCAAACAACTTTCCTGCTGCGATTGGTAACTCTTACGCTTCTGGTACAAACAGCTTCGCAGCAGCTATAGGCAATAACACCTCTACCTACGGTGCTGTCAACACTAATGCTATTGCGATTGGAAATCAGGCAAAGGCAAACGGAAGTAATGCCTTGGCCTTTGGCGGTTGGCAAAACTTAGCAACAAACAGTTATGCTGTTGCTTTAGGTGGTTACGATAATCATGCTACAGGTATAGCGGCTGTTTCTATAGGCGGCTATCAGGGCAATCGTGCTTCTGGTAATGCTTCTTTTTGTATTGGTGGTTATCAGTCTTGGAACATAGCAAGTGATGATAATTCGTTTGCTATGGGAGAAGGTGCCAAATCTGCCGTCAAAGGTAAACTTGCGTATGCTGGGGGCGCTTTTGCTGCTGTCGGTGATGCACAAGGTGGTCAGTTTATTCTTCGTGCAGATACTACAGACGCAACGGCAACTGTTCTTACAACTAACAACAGTACAGCAGCAGCAACTAACCAAATCGTAGCAGCCAGTGATACTTGCATTACCTTTGATGGTACAATTACTGCTATGCAAAACGGTGCACAAGCCTATGCCTCATGGAAGATTGAAGGTTTGCTGGTGAATGACGGTGGCACAACTACACTCGTAAACAGTGCCACCACAGTAATTTCAAATGCAGATGGCTGGGGTGTGGCTCTCTCAGCAGATAATACATACAATGCCCTTGCTATCACGGTAACAGGTGAGGCAGCGCATAACATCCGTTGGGTGGCAAACATTAGAACCACCGAAGTAACTTACGCCTAAAAGGAGATAAACTTATGGCTATTCAAAATAATATCGCAGAAGGGGCAAGCCAATATGGTATCGCCTTTAACAATGCATACTACCGTATCGTAACGGCAAGTGTATCACGTGAACGTGGCACTGACCCTAAGTTTTCAGTGATGATTGACTTGTCAGCATATGCTACAAGCACACCGACTGACGACACTCGTGAAGTAGACTTTAAACGCTATCACGCAAACCTAGATGACATCAACGCTTCATCAGGTGACGCATTCTTGGACAAGTGCTATTCTTGGGTAATGGCTCAGGATGATATGGCGGGATCGACTGCCGTTTAAGGAGTAACCTATGAGCCTTATAATTGACTATACCAGCAACTTTTTTAAAGCTTCTCCTATAGCTGAGAAGGTAGGAACTATTACGTCCAATGCTCTTGATTTAGGTAGTGGCAACGTATTTAGTCACGCACCTTCTTCTAATACTACATACACGTTTAGCAATCCCCCTGCTTCAGGTACAGCATATGGTTTTACTTTAAAGGTAACACCTTCAGCTACAGTGACATTGACCTGGCCTTCGTCCGTTGACTGGGGCAATGGCACTGCTCCTGAAGCCCCTGAAAGTGGTGCTACTAACATCTACACATTTTACACTACCGATGGTGGTACTACTTATTATGGCTTTTTAGCAGGGAGTGCGATGGCATGAGTATCGGTAAACGTATGCAATCAGCAGCCTCTAACGCAGAGGGGCCAGATCATTCATACAAGGTAACTAAAATACCTTATGAAGACCTTAATGCATACTGGCATGGCTATACATTATACCACCCTAACGCCATTCAGCTTGATAGCAATAAACCTATGGAGTTCTTTTCAAACCATAAGGATTATGTGTACAGTTATTCTGGCGATCTTATGACTGCCTCTACAAGTACGGGTACTAATGTTAAGTTTGCACCTAGCTGGAGTGATTCAGGGTCTATGCCAGGTAATATCTTGGAAAGAGAGACTACATACATTCTTGAGGGGGCAAGACTTAACCCTGCTAGGAATAAAGTTTACGAACTTACAGGCAATGGCAATTACTCTTTCTACCAGTATACTTGGAAGTTTTACCAATATGATTTAAGCACGGCTGACGACTTAAGATCTGCGGGGTCTGGCACAGATGTACTATCTGATTTTGGTGGTACAACTAATGGTATGCCTCTTAGTTTTGCATTTAATTCTTCTGGCACCAAGGTTTATCTGCTTCGTATAGACAACACTATATATCAGTATAGTCTTAGTACCGCATACGATTTAACAAGTACAGTAACAGATGATTCTAAAACCCTTGACATAAGCACTAATGTATCTAGCCCTAATTGTATTGAACTAGTTGACAGTGATACTCAGTTGCTTGTAGGCCATGGGTCTAATATAGCTGCTTATGATCTTTCTACTGCAGGGGATATTAGTACAGGTACATATAATTCAGCAACTTCTGGCTCTGGTTTTGACTCTAAAGTGGGTTCTATTAGTTTTAATTCAAATGGAACTGTAATGTTCGTATTCAGGGATTCATTTTCTTCAAATATAAGGAAGTATACTCTTTCTACAGCTTATGATGTAAGCACTGCTACATATGATTCTATTCAATATAATAATGATTCTACTATTGCTAAAGGTGCTCTCTATTACAACAGTGGTTCAACAGTCTTATTCTTTGGTACTAGCCGTATAGCTTTAGAAGAACTTGCAACAGCTTATACACTGCCTGAAATAAAGTATTTTACTTCTGTAAGTATACCCTCTGGTAGTATATTAGACATTCGTGTGGGTAATAGTGATGCTAAAGTTTACGTTTCCTCAAGTTCAGGTTACATATACCAATACAGCAATAGTAACAATAAAAGCACAGGGTTAACATACGACAACAAGTCTTTAAATGTGTCCTCACATATGACTACATATAGTGTGGATGGTGGTAGATTTTGTATATCAGCTAATGGCACTAAGGTAGTTCATTTAAACGGAAACACGGTAAAACAATGGACTCTATCTACCGCTTGGGACATCAGTACAGGTACTCTTGACGGTAGTTATAGCTTACCCTCTTTGCCAACAATACCTAACACTGATTATCAAAGAGGCATATTAGTATATGCAACTGATGGTTCCCAGCTTTATGTGTTTTTCGGAACTTCGGCAACCACTGCTAGTCTTTACGTATATGATTTAAGCACGAATTGGGATGCAAGCACAGCAACTTTTTCTTATTCAACTGTTCCTCCAGCCATTGATCGGCTTAATCTGGTAAGACTATACCCCCACGAAAATTCTACCAGTATTCTTTACGGACTAGGGAACAACAATTCGCTTTGTGTTTGGTTAGTTCCTACAGCTAACGATTTAACTTCATGCGGCTGGTACGGTAAGATTCACCATCTAGGTAGGGGTTTCTTTAATGATGCGGAGGACAAGTTTTATTATACAGCCGCAGGAACTTCCTACAACACTAGAAAACTCAGGTCTTTGACCCTTTCTACCTCTTCGGACCTTAATACAGCGTCATTAGATAGTGAGGAAAAGGAACTCTTTTATGGATATGTAGGCGCAGATTTTCGTTCTTATGATGATACTAATGTATATCTTGTAAGTTCCTCTGGTGCCAAAGCTTATACTGCAACAATGAGTACCTCAGGCGATCTTTCAACACTAACACTTACAGAGACTTTTGGTTTTGCCCTACCTAGTTACCGTGCTTCTACTATCTCTAGGGACGGTGAAAACATTTATCATACATACAGTATATCCTATCTGTATAAAACTCCCCTTTCTACAGCTTGGGATGTAAGTACTGCTGGTACTACTACAGGAACTCTGTCTTTAGGGGCATTTACAAACAGTTTGCATATTGATGGTCCTAGCGAATCAAGAGATGATTACTTATTTTCTGCGATGTATGATGGCACTTTGAGGCGCAGACCTAAAGATTCTTCAGACTACTGGTTAGCCTATGACCAACAAACAAATCATATCATATGGCATGCAGACGATGTAGAAAGTGGAATAAACACAACCCTTAGCCCAAATGCCGTTCAACTGATTAGTCCGTTTAAAGATGGAACACGGTTTTTAACGCAGTTGCAAAGTATGATGGGTACCAATGGCTCTCCTGTAACAATAGAAATGGCTGTAGTCGGTGCAGAATAAAGAAGGTAACTTTTATGTATGTAAAAATTGTAAATAACGAAGTAGATACTTTTCCCTACACACTAAAACAGTTAAGGCAAGATAACCCTAGTGTGTCTTTTCCTAAAGAAATTTCTGATGAACTAGCTGCACAGTTTAATGTATATCCTGTACGTACTGGCTCCTTGCCAGCTAGGAACATACTTGTACAAACCCTTAATAGGCAAACTGAACCTACGTTTAGAGATGGTCAGTGGTGGATAGACTATGAAGTAGAGTTCCTAGTGTTGTCTCAGGCTGAGAAAAATATACGAATTGAACGTGATATGAAATTAGCTGAAACTGATTGGATTGTAACGAAACATGCTGAGGCTAAGACTGATGTACCTACTGAATGGATTACATACAGGCAAGCACTTAGGGACATTACAAATAGTGATGACTTCCCCTTTGATGTAACTTGGCCCACTAAACCTTAACATTTATATTAAGGCATGTATAATTATGTAAGGTCTAAATGACCGTATAACAAAAAGGACAGTGAATGTCAAAAAAGAAATCTCGCTATGCTATGAA
>Ga0181591_10001758_pt1 | contig 18766 bp, 16 predicted proteins | sample 071ome_33_FD_133757 | JGI IMG/M metagenome (GOLD analysis project Ga0181591, IMG submission 133757) | Coastal salt marsh microbial communities from the Groves Creek Marsh, Skidaway Island, Georgia - 071412AT metaG (megahit assembly) | ecosystem: Environmental > Aquatic > Marine > Intertidal...
AACCGCGCGCCGGCGCGGAACTGCGTGCCGAAATCGAACGGCGCGCCAAGGATCGCGAAATCGGCGTCGATGGCGTCCCAGTCCGGCTGGTAGGGATATTTGCCAAAGCTGCACAGCCCCACGAACGGCAGGTCCAGCCGCCCGCTGTCATATCCATGTTTGCTCATCATCACTCCTCAAGCGGCCGCCATGTCCTGTCATCATGCAAGGCTAGTCGAAAACCGGCACCGCGAGAAGAGGCCGCGCACGGCGATGATGCGCCAGGCCCCGGCGCCAAAAGCCTTTGCACGCGGCGCGAAGGTGAGGCAAGCTTCGCCGAACGTAACGCCAATACAGCCGTAACGCCAATACAGACGTAACGCCAATACCGGGTGACAACCATGCCGATCAGACTGACCGCGGCGCAGCAGGAGGCCTATGAGCGAGACGGATTCGTCGCGCCAATCGATATTTTCAGCCCCGCGGAGGCCGCCGACATCCGCGCCGCGCTGGAGGAGGCCGAGCGCCGCTGGCCCGAGGGGATGGCCGGCGCGAACCGCAACAACGCGCATTATGTGCTGCCGGCGCTGGACGCGATCACGCATGACAGCCGGATTCTGGATGCTGTCGAGGATCTGATCGGGCCGGATATCCTTGTCGCCGGCACCACCCTGTTCATCAAGGAACCGGAGACGAAGGGGTTCATCAGCTGGCACCAGGATGCCCGCTATATCGGGCTGGAGCCACATGACTGGGTGACCGGCTGGCTGGCGATCAGCAACGTGACCGAGGAGAATGGCTGCATGCGGATGATCCCGGGATCGCACAAGGCACCGCTGGCCGAGCATGTCGACACCTATGGCGAGGACAATCTGCTGACCCGCGGCCAGACGGTGCCGGATGTCGATGAAGATGCCGCCGTCGCGGTACCGCTGAAACCGGGACAGCTGTCATTGCATCACCCGCGCATTGTCCACGGGTCGGGGCCCAACATGTCCGGCGAGCGGCGGATCGGATTCGCCATGCAGAGCTATATCGCGCCGAATGTCGAACAGGTGATCGGCCGAATCTGGGTGCAGCAGGCGCGCGGCACCGACCGGTTCGGACATCATGATACCGCGCCGCGCCCGAACGGGGCGATGCAGCCGCGCGACATCCAGTTCCGCGACGAGGCGAATGAGCGCCTGTCCGACATCTTCTATGCCGGTGCCAGCCGCAAGGGCCGCTATTGATACCGCAGGCGGGCCATACAGAAAAAGTCCGCTGGAGACAGGGCCCAAACAGAAAAAGCCCACATGTAAAGGGCCCACATATAAAAGGAACACCCCATATGGATGCCAATCTTGCCGCCGCGCTGGCCACCCCGTTCACGCTTGACGCCAACCCCGGACGCGCCGCCGCCACCTTCCCCGACCTGGCGGGCTCGCTCGACGTGGCAGCGATGGATGCCGCGCAGGCGGTGATCAGCGGCTGGTCCGGCTATGTACCGACACCGCTTCATGATCTGCCGGAGATCGCCGATCATCTTGGCGTCGGGCAGGTTGTCTACAAGGATGAAGCGGCGCGTTTCGGGCTGGGGTCGTTCAAGGCGCTTGGCGGTGCCTATGCCGTCGCCGCGCTGGCCCGCCAGATCGAGGCACAGGGTGGCAGCACCGCCGAGTTGACCGTCGCCACCGCCACCGATGGCAATCATGGCCGGTCGGTGGCCTGGGGGGCGGCGCGTGCCGGCTGTGCGGCGAAAATCTATATCCACGCGCATGTCAGCCAGGCCCGCGAGGATGCCATGGCCGCCTTCGGTGCCGAGGTGATCCGGATCGATGGCAATTACGAGGCCTCGCTCGCCGCCTGCAAGCAGGACGCGGCAGCGCATGGCTGGCAGATCGTCTCCGACACATCATGGCCGGGCTATCACGAGGTGCCGCTGACGGTGATGGCAGGCTATACGGTGATGTCGCGCGAGATCCTGGCGCAGCTTGGCGGGGTGCCGAGCCATGCCATGCTGCCGGTCGGGGTTGGCGGGCTGGCGGCCGGGATCATCGCGCCGCTGTGGCAGGCGGCGGGATCATCGCTTGGCCATATGATCGCGGTCGAATCACATATGAGCGCCTGCATGCGCGACAGTCTTGTCGCCGGCACGCCGACACTTGTCGATATCACCGAGGAAACGCTGATGGCCGGGCTGTCATGCGGCGAGGTGTCCGACCTTGCCTGGGACATCCTGAAACCGACAGTCAGCCATTGCGTGACCATCGGTGACGAGGCGGTGGCGCCGCTGATGCGCTGGTTCCATCACCGCACCGATGCGATCGAGGCCGGCGAATGCTCGACCTCGGGGCTGGCCGCGTTGCTGGCAATGCATGCGGACGGGGCGGCGTGGGAGCAACTTGAAATGACGCCGGACTCGGTCGTGCTGCTTGTCGGCACCGAGGGCGCGACGGACCCTGATTTCTATCGCCGGACGGTCGGCATCGCCTGAACCCGTCCAGGCTATCTGATCAGGATCGATTCATCGACCTCGGACAGGTTCGAGCGGCCGCACAGCGCCATCGTCAGGTCGAGTTCCTTGTGCAGGATTTCCAGCACCTTCGTGACACCGGCCTGGCCTCCCGCGCCAAGCCCGTAGAGAAAGGCGCGGCCGATCAGCGTGCCTTTCGCGCCAAGGGCGACAGCGCGCAGAATGTCCTGTCCGGTCCTGATCCCGCCATCCATCCAGACCTCGCATCTGTCACCGATGGCATCGACAATCGCCGGCAGCGCGGCGATCGAGGAGGGCGCACCGTCAAGCTGGCGCCCGCCATGGTTCGAGACGACCACCGCATCGGCGCCGACATTCACCGCCTGGCGCGCATCCTCGACATCAAGAATGCCCTTGATGATGATCTTGCCGCCCCATTGTTTGCGGATGTCGCGCACGTCATCCCAGGACAGGCTGGGGTCAAACTGGCTGGCCGTCCAGTTGGCAAGTGATGACATATCCTTCACCCCGTCCACATGTCCGACGATATTGCGGAATTCGCGGCGGCGCGTTGCCAGCATACCAAGGCACCAGGACGGCTTGGTCGCCAGATTGATCATGTTCCTCAATGTCGGTTTCGGCGGTGCCGACAGCCCGTTGCGCACATCCTTGTGGCGTTGCCCCATGATCTGCAGATCAAGCGTGATCATCAGCGCCGAACAATTGGCGGCCCGCGCGCGTTCGACAAGATTGCGGATGAATTTCCGGTCACGCATCACATAGAGCTGGAACCAGAAGGGCTGCGTGGTGTTTTCGGCGACATCCTCGATCGAGCAGATGGACATGGTCGACAGGGTGAACGGCACGCCAAAGGATTCGGCTGCCTTCGCCGCCAGAATTTCGCCATCTGCGTGCTGCATGCCGGTCAGCCCGGTCGGCGCCAGCGCCACCGGAATCGGCACATCCTGCCCGAGCATCGTCATCGCGGTGCTGCGTTCCGAGACGTCGATGGCGACACGCTGGCGGAACTTGATGTTCTGAAGATCGGCCTCATTCGCGGCAAAGGTCGATTCCGTCCACGACCCGCTCTCGCAATAGTCATAGAACATGCGCGGCACGCGCCGCTGCATCTGTTTGCGCAGATCATCAACACAGGCGATGACGGCCATGGAGCACACCTCGTATCCGGAAATCTTGCCCGACAGAAGGGGCGACAAATAAACCACGGGGGCGTAGATGAAGTCTAGCCCGCGCGCCGCAGCATGTTATTCATCAGGATTACCGGCACCAGACCGGCAACGACAATCATGAGCGCCGGCAGCGCCGCCGTCTCGAGCATCTCGTCCTTGGCGAACTGGTATGTATAGGTGGCGAGCGTCTCGAAATCGAACGGGCGCAGCAGCAGCGTGATCGGCAGTTCCTTCATGATGTCGACAAAGCACAGAAGGCCGCCTGCCAGCATCGAGCCGCGCAACAGCGGCAGGATCACCAGCCTCAGGCTGGGCCCGAATCCGTGCCCGAGACAGCGGCTGGCATTCATCATATTGTCCGGAAGACGCCTGATCCCCGACATCAGCGCTCCGTAACCGACAGCCTGGAAACGCACAAGATAGGCGGTCAGAAGGATGCCGCCGCCCCCAAGCAGCAGGGTCGCGCGCGGGTCTCCGACAAGCCCGCCCCAGGCACGGTCGACAACACCGGCAAAGATCAGCACCCCGATGGCCAGCATCGTGCCAGGGATGGCATAGCCGCTTGATGCCGCCATGGTCAGGCGCCGCACAACAATGCCGCCGCGATAGGTGGCCGCCAGAACCAGCAGCATCGATACCGCGACAATCAGCAGCGCCGCCGCGCCCGCCATCAAAATGGTGGCGCCGACCGTGTCGATGACCTGGCCAAGCTGGTCGGTGACGGGATTGCCAAGGACGAATTTCAGCAGCACCCCGACCGGGATCACAAAGCCAAGAAGCAGCGGCAGCGCGCATACGGCCTGACAGGCAATCCGACCTTTCAGGCCAAGGTCAAGAGGCTGCAGCTCGAGGGTGGATTTGCCATTGCCGGCAAACCGCTGGCGCGATCTGGCATAGAGTTCCAGACCAAGAAGGCTGAGGATGAACACAAAGCCGAGCAGCGACATCTGGGCTGCGGCGACGATATTGTTCATGCCAAGCCAGACATTGAAAATGCCGAGTGTGATCGTCTCGACGGCGAAATATTCGACCGTGCCGAAATCCGACACCACCTCCATCAGGACCAGGGCGAGGCCGGCGGTGATGGCCGGCCGCGCGAGCGGCAGTCCCACCGACCAGAATTGCGACTTGTCATGCACAAGCGCGATCTCGAACAGGCTGACCGGGGTCAGCCGGAAGGCGATCCGTGTTACCATATAGATGTAGGGATACAGCACCGAGGCCATGACAAGAACAGCGCCGCCAAGCGAGCGGATCTCGGGGAACCAGTAATCCGCCGGTCGCTGCCAGCCGAACAGGTCACGAAGAAGCGACTGCACCGGCCCGGCATATTCCAGAAAGTCGGTATAGGTATAGGCGATGATATAGGCCGGGATGGCGGCCGGCAGCAGCAGCAGCCATTCAAAAATCCGCTTTGCCGGGAAGCTGTAGCGGGTGATGACCCATGCCGTGCTGACGCCAAAGAAGACGGACAGCACCCCGACACCGAGCATCAGCAACAGCGTGTTCACCACATAACGCGGCAGCACCGTCGAGACCAGATGCCCCCACAGGCCCCGGCTGTCGCCGAGGGCGGTCAGCCACAGGGCGAGGATCGGCCCCAGGATCAACAGGCATATCAGAATGGCGGCGACCGACCAGCCGTCGAAACGGCGGGCCGGCCGGCCTGACCAATATGACAGGAAGGTGGCTACCATCCGACCCGGTCGATGATCATCTGCGCGTCGGGTGCCAGTGTGGCAAGACTTTCAATCGCCAGTTCATCACGCTTGAAATCGCCCCATGACGCCAACACGCCGCCGGGTGCGACGGCTGGATTGACCGGATATTCGAAATTGACCTCACCATAGAGTTGCTGCGCCACCGGCGTTGTCAGGAATTCGAGGAACCTGCGCGCCGCCTCGGGGTTCGGGCTGTGCCGCGCCATACCGCCACCGGAAATATTGACATGGGTGCCACGGCCATTCTGGTTGGTGAAGACAAGCCTGATCGCGCCGGCCCAGTCCTTCTGCTCCGGCTTGTCGCCATACAGCATGTTCCCATAATAATAATGGTTCATGATCGCCACATCGCACTGGCCTTCAAAAATGGCCTTGGCCTGCGCGCGGTCATTGCCCTGCGGCTTGCGAGCGAAATTCGCCACCATACCATCAGCCCAGGCCTCGGCGGCCTCGGCTCCGTTCGCCGCAATGACCGACGCCATCAGCGCCCGGTTATAGACATGGCTTCCCTTGCGGCTGCAAATACGCCCTTGCCATTGCGGGTCGGCAAGATCCTCGATATTGGCTATGGCGCCTTCGGCGACCCGGTCAACCGAGGTCGCGACGAGGCGGGCCCGCGTCGACAGGGCGAACCAGCGATTGTCCGCCGCGCGCAGATGCGCCGGTACATTCGCCGCCAGAACGGGCGAGTCAACCGGCGCCAGCAGATCAAGATCGGCATATTCGCTGAGCCGGGCAATATCGACTGTCAGAATGACGTCGGCCGGGCTCGCCTCACCCTCGGCAAGAAGACGCTGCGCCAACCCCTTCGAGGCATAGACAACACGGGTCCTGATCCCGGTCTCTGCGGTAAAGGCGTCAAGGAAGGGCTGCAACAGGAATTGCTGACGATGTGAATAGATATTGATCTCGGCAGCGGCGGCCATGACGGGTCCGCCACCGATAAACAGCGCTGTAAGACAGGCGGCCGCCCACGTGATGAGTCGGCCGGTGGCGCGGCGCGCTGCCACCTGTGCCTTTGGTTTTGCCTTTGGCGTTGCCGTTGCAACATGCATGGTCTGTTTCCCCCGACTGGCATCAGTGTCTAATGGCTGAGAATGATTATCAAATGCAAATTCATCGCAATTGGCAAGAGAAATATTGAGAATGATTATCAAAATCATTATTATTAAATTTATATAATAAATACAACAATTTAAATTTCAAGCAACCTCCAGACCGCAGCAAAAACACGGTTGGGTATTATTGTCGCACTGCCCGGCCAGATGCGCCCTCAGACCCAAACCGGTTGCGCGAACAGGCCGTCACGTCTATATCCGGCGAAGTTTCTGTCCCCCGTGAGAGTGTCCCGCCGCCATGTTTGACGACGCGCTTGTCATCGCGGTCCTGCAGATCATCGCGATTGACATCATCCTCGGCGGCGACAACGCCATCATCATCGCGCTTGCCTGTCGCAACCTGCCGCAACGGCAGAAACGGCTCGGCATCCTGTGGGGAACGGCCGGCGCCATCATCCTGCGGGTGATACTGGTGTTTTTCGCCAGCACCCTGCTGACCGTGCCGTCGCTGAAGCTGATTGGCGGGGTGCTGCTGCTGTGGATCGGCGTCAAGCTGCTGGCCGAGGAAGAGGAACTCGACGAAGGGTCGGTCACGCAATCCGGCAGCCTGATGGAGGCGATCCGCACCATCATCATTGCCGATTTCGTGATGAGCCTCGACAATTCGGTGGCCATCGCCGCGGCGGCGAAGGGCAATATGGCGCTTGTCGTCTTTGGCCTGTTGCTCAGCGTGCCGATCATCATTGGTGGCAGCGCCATCATCCTGCGGATGATGCAGCGTTTCCCCATCATTATCACACTTGGCGCGGCGCTGCTTGGGTGGCTTGCCGGCGACCTGATCGCGAACGATCCGCTGTTGAAGGACCATATGGCCACCCTTCCCGACTGGTCCGGCAAGGCTGCCGCCGCCATCGGTGCCCTTGCCGTGGTGGCTGTCGGGCGGGGGCTTGCCAGCCGCCGGACTGCGCAGGAAAATCAGGCGTCAGGCCAGTAAAGCCGCATCGGATTGTCGATCAGCAAGGCCTGCTGCAAGGCTGGCGTTGGGGCGATCCGGGCGATGGTGTCGACCAGCAGCCCGTCATCGGGCCGGTGTGATTTCATGTTCGGATGCGGCCAGTCGGTGCCCCACAGAACGCGGTCGGAAAACCGTTCGACAAGATGCCGCTGGAACGGCACCACATCATCATAGGGCGGCCCGGCCACCGTCAGGCGCTCGGGACAGCTGACCTTGGTCCACAGGGTCGGCAGCTCTTCCATCAGGGTCACGAAACGGGCGAACTCAGGCCCGTCAACCGGCTGGCTGACATCCGGCCGGCCCATATGATCAACCACCACGATGCCGGGAAGCTCCTTCAGGAAGGGCGACAAATCGGCAAGGTCGGGTGCCTCGAAATAGACAACGACATGCCAGCCAAGCCGCTGCACCCGCTCGGCGGTGCGCATGAACACCTCGCGCGGCGTCGCATCGACCAGACGTTTGACAAAATTGAACCTGACGCCGCGCACGCCGGCCTCATGCATCATGTCGAGCTCGTCATCGGCGATGTCATGCGCGACCACCGCCACACCGCGCGCCAGCCCGCCGGAGGTCCGCAGCGCGTCGATCATCGCGCTGTTGTCCTTGCCATGACAGCTTGCCTGCACGATGACATTGCGCGACAGGCCAAGATGATCGCGCAGCGCGAACAGCATGTCCTTGCCGGCATCACCGGGGGTGTATTTACGCTCCGGCGCGAAGGGAAATTCACCGGCCGGCCCGAACACATGGCAATGCGCGTCGACCGCGCCGGAAGGCGGTGTGAAATCGGGCCGCTTCGGATCGGGATGCCAGGTAACCTCGCCGCCGGTGGTCTTGTCAGAATCGTTCATGTCCGTCTTCCCCTAGAAAATCATACCGTCAAACAGTTTGCGCGCGGTGCGCATCATCCCCGCCTTCAGAACCCGGTCTTCTTCGTCGCACTCCAGAACACAGGCTGTGGCACCGTTCGGGTGTTCGACCGCCATCACCTTGCGCGCGCCCTGCGGGATGGATGCCATGCCGGCCACCGGGCTTGCCGGCAGCAGCGCCGCGGTGGCGGCACTGACAGCGGCGATCACGCCGATCGTGTCATGACAGCGATGCGGGATGAAACTTCGCGTCATGAAGGCACCGCCATGGCGCGCCGGCGCCACCATGGTCATCTTCGGCACTGATTTCTCGGTCACATCGCCAAGATTCATCATCTTCCCGCAGGCCAGGCGTAGTGCCTCCAGCCGCGCCTTCAGCCCGTCATCTTCGTCCAGATCGGCGGGCGTTTCATAGCCGCTGATCCCCATATCGGCGGCGCGAAGCACGACAATCGGCATGCCGTTATCAATCATCGTTACCTCGACCCCCTCGACCAGATCGACCGCATTGCCGGTCGGCAGCAACGTCCCACACATCGACCCGGCGACATCATCAAAGACAAGCGGCACCGCGGCGGCCGTGCCCGGCACGCCGTCAATGGCCTCGTCACCCGCATAATAGACCTGACCGCCGGGAGTGGCGATACTGGCGGTGGCCACCTGTCCGGTGTTGCGCATGAAAATCCTTACATCGGTGGTCTCGCCAGCCACCGGCACCAGACCGCGTTCGATGGCGAAGGCACCGACTCCGGCAAGGATATTGCCGCAATTCTGCGCGTCCGAGACAAGCGCCCGGTCGACAAACACCTGCAGAAACAGATAATCGACATCACAATCATCACGCGTCGCCTCCGAGATGACCGCAACCTTGCTTGTCAGCGGGCTGGCACCGCCCATACCGTCAATCTGGCGGGCATCGGGCGATCCCATGACCCGTAACAGCAGCGCATCGCGCGCGGCATCATCGGCCGGCAAATCCGAAGCGAGGAAATACCCGCCCTTCGAGGTGCCGCCCCGCATCCACATGCATTTTGTTCCCGCAGATGACATTGTCCCGCCCCTCAGATCACTCGGCCAGATCACTCGGCAATTGCCAGCATAGCGCGATGACCGGCAAAGTGACCATAAAAGCTTGGCACGGTGCCATGCCGAAATTCTATCCTGTCGGCATGGCGTGGCGGCCGCCAGTTTGCTATCCCTTTTCCATGGCCATGTCATATGGTCTTTGGTTATGGGAGTTTGCGGATGAGGATCGCGCTGATCGGATTTGGCGAGGCCGGGCTGGCGATTGCGACCAGTCTCGCGCAGCGCGATGGCGACAGGCCGGCGATCCGCGCCTTCGACATCAAGCTTGCCAGTGATGATGACGCCATTTCGACGGCTATGGCGGCGCGGATCAGCAGCGCCGGTGTTGACGCAGCCTCATCCCCGGCCGACGCCGTCGGTGAGGCCGATATCGTGATATCGGTGGTCACCGCGGACCAGGCGGCCACCGCCGCCGCGCTGGCGGCACGGTATCTGCCGCAGGGCGCGCTCTATCTCGACATGAACAGCTGTGCGCCGACGACGAAACAGATTGCTGCCGGCTCCATCGGGTCAGCAGGCGGCACCTATGTCGATGTCGCGGTCATGGCGCCAATCGAACCGCGAGGCCATGAGACGCCAATGCTCGCCGCGGCGCCCGACCCCGAGGCTGTCGCGGCACAGCTTGCCATCGCCGGTCTGCATCCGCGCTTTGTCGGTGATGCGATCGGCCGCGCCTCGACCATCAAGATGCTACGCTCGGTCATGGTGAAGGGAATCGAGGCACTGACGGCGGAATGTTTCCGCGCCGCGGTCCGGGCCGGTGTCGCCGAGGAGGTGGCGACTTCGCTTGATGCCTCGCAGACCGGGATGGGATGGGCCGAACAGGCCGCCTACAATATGGAACGCATGACAGCACATGGCATCCGCCGCGCCGCCGAAATGCGCGAGGTTGCGAAGACGCTTCGCGCGCTGGACATTCCGCCGGCGATGACAACCGGCACGATCGCCTGGCAAGACGATATGGGAGCACTTGACCTGACACTGGCCCCCGACGCCGCGCTTGCCGAGCAGATCGCATTCATTGAACAGGCCCTTGAAGCGGGCAAGGACATATCAGGCTAGAAACGGAGCTGATCCCATGAAAATCTGTCTTGCGGGCGGTGGCGCCTTTGGCAAAAAGCATCTTGATGCGCTGAAACTCATCGACGGGGTCGAGATTGCCTCGATTGTCGGGCGGCGTCTGGAGCCAACACAGGAACTTGCCGCCACCTATGGTGCCAAACATGCCTCCACGGACCTTGCCGAGGCGCTGGCGATGCCCGATATCGACGCCGTGATCCTGGCCACCCCGACCGGCATGCATGCCGAACAGGGACTTGCCGCGATGGACGCCGGCAAGCATGTGCTGATCGAGATTCCGATGGCCGACAGCCTCGCTGGTTCCGAGGCGCTGGTCGCGAAACAGAAGGAAACCGGCCTCGTGGCGATGGCGGGCCATGTGCGGCGGTTCAACCCGTCGCATCAATATGTCCACAATCTGATCACCGCTGGCGAGCTGTCGGTGCAGCAGATGGATGTGCAGACCTATTTCTTCCGCCGCAAGAACATCAGCGCCGATGGCAGCCCGCGCAGCTGGACCGATCATCTGTTGTGGCATCATGCCTGCCATACCATCGATCTGTTCATGTACCAGACCGGCGAAATGGTAACCGAGGTCCATGGTGTGCAGGGGCCGCATCATCCGGAGCTCGGCATCGCCATGGATATGGCCATCATCATGAAGACGGCCAGCGGCAAGCTGTGCACCCTGTCGCTGTCCTTCAACAATAACGGGCCGCTTGGCACCTATTTCCGCTATATCTGCGACAACAACACCTATATCGCCCGCTATGACGACCTCTATGACGGTCATGACAACCAGATCGATGTCAGCAAGGTCGATGTCTCGACAAACGGCATCGAGCTGATCGACCGGGAATTCATCGCCGCCATCCGCGAGGGACGCGAGCCGAATTCCAGCCTCGCACAATGCCTGCCGGCGATGCAGGTGATGGATATCATCGAGCGTCAGTTCAGCGCCTGAACGCCATTTCAGACCTTTGTCCGGGAGACAGCACCATGATCATCGATTGCCACGGCCATTATACCACGACAGCCCCCGGCGTTGCCGACTGGCGCGACGCGCAGAAGGCCGCCGTCGCCGCCGACCCGGACCATATCAGCGACAAGGGCGTGATGGCCGTCACCGATGATGAAATCCGCGAGAGCATCGAGACGAACCAGCTTCGCGTACAGCAGGAACGCGGCACCGATGTGACCGTGTTCTCGCCACGCGCCAGCTGGATGGGGCATCATGTCGGCAACGCCTCGACCTCGCAGGCCTGGACCGAGCATTGCAACGACCTGATCCGGCGGGTCTGCAACCTCTTCCCGCAGAATTTTGTCCCGGTGTGCCAGCTGCCGCAGAGCCCGCAGACCCCGATCGAGACAAGCATTGCCGAGCTGCGCCGCTGTGTCGAGCAGATGGGTTTCATCGGCTGCAATCTGAACCCCGATCCGTCGGGTGGCTACTGGAAGGATGTGCCACTTGGCGACAGATACTGGTACCCGCTCTACGAGGTGATGTGCGAGCTGGATGTGCCGGCGATGATCCATGTCAGCAGCGCCTGCCATCCGGCGATGCATACGACTAGCTCATACTATCTTGGTGCCGACACCACTGCCTTCGTGCATTTCATGATGTCGGATGTCTTCAACGATTTCCCGCGGATCAAATTCATCATTCCACATGGCGGCGGCGCGGTTCCCTATCACTGGGGCCGGTTCCGCGGCATGGCGCAGGATATGGGGCTTGGCGACCTGAATGAACGCGTTCTGGGCAATATCTTCTTTGACACCTGCGTCTATCACCAGGACGGCATCGACCTGCTTGTCGAGGTGATCCCGACCGAGAACATCCTGTTCGCTTCGGAGATGATCGGCGCGGTGCGCGGCATCGATCCGCGAAGCGGTCATTACTATGACGACACCAAACGCTATATCGACGGCAGCACGCGCCTCAGCGACGCGCAGCGGCAGATGATCTTCGAGGACAATGCAAGGCGGGTCTTCTCGCGCTTCAGCCTGTAGCCCGGTCATCATGATGGCTCTGCGGGCCGGCAAAGGCGACCCCGGCCCCGGCCGCCATGATCAGCACAACGCCGACAAGCTGCGCCGGATCAAGCCGTTCGCCAAGGAACAGCGCCGCCGTCGTGGCGGCGACCAGCACCTCGGACAGCATCAGGATGCCGACCAGTCCCGGTGACAGATACTGGCTGATCCGGAAGACCAGCATCAGCGCCGGCAGAAACACCAGCCCGCCAAAGACAAACGCCCAGGGCATTGCGGCGGCAACTGCCCCCGGCGGCGGCACGGGCGTGTCCATCAGCAGGATGATCAGCCCGGCCAGCACGACACCAACACAATATTGAACAAGCGATATGTTGCGGAAATCAGCCTCGGGATGGCGTCGCAGAACGACGGCCCCGGCGCCCCATAACAGCCCCGAGAAGAGCCCCAGAAGGTCCGCTGGCTCGAACGCCAGCTGCCAGGGATCAATCCGCATCACCAGACCGCATCCGATGACGGCCGCGCCAACGGCAAGCCAGCGTTGCCGGCCGGGCCTCTCGCCAAGGAAGAACCGGCCAAATATCGTCCCCCAGACCGGCGTCAGATAGAACAGAACCGTCGTCTTGCTGACCGAGGCCAGCAGCAGACCGAGTCCGAAACAGGTGAAGCCGGCATTGATCAGCCCCCCTGCCGCAAGATAGACCGGCCAATGATGCCGCGCCGCCAGCGTCGCGCGCCAGGCAAAGGGCATCAGAACCAGCGCCGGCATCAGCATGAAAATCCCCTGCACCCAGATTGGCGGAAGTCCCAGTGATTCGGCTTCATGCATGGGAAACCACATGATTCCCCAGACGCCCGATGACAGGAAGATGATCAGCGAGGCGGTGCGGTGGCTATGCTGGCGAAAGAAGAACTGCATCGAGGGGGCATATCCGGTCAGGTTGCGCCGCAGTGTGGCATGCGGCGGCAACAGGCTCCATGTCTTTGTTGCGCGGGCCGGCCAGTCTCGGCTAGTTTGGGCGCGGCTCACGTCGATCCGGTGCCATCGCCGGTTCTTCACAGCCCGTGTTTCACGCCATCTCAAAGGGACGTCGCCATGACCAATTATCTCTTCCAGCCACCCGCCCCCGCCGTCATTCCCGTTTTCGGCAGTGACAAGCTGTTCCCGGTGAACCGGATTTTCTGTGTTGGCAGGAACTACGAGGCGCACGCCGCCGAGATGGGCGCCGTCGTCGACCGCGAGGCGCCGTTCTATTTTACCAAGTCACCAACCACCATCGTGATGGCCGAGGGCGAGATCGCCTATGCGCCGCGCACCGACAACTATCATTACGAGATGGAACTTGTCTTTGCGCTGAAGAGCGGTGGCACCGATATCGCCGAGGCCGACGCGCTGTCGCACATCTTCGGCTGTGCCGCCGGAATCGACATGACGCGGCGCGACCTCCAGAACAAGGCCAAGGAAACCCGCCGCCCGTGGGATACCTCGAAGGATGTCGAGCAGTCGGCCGTTGTCACGCCACTGCGCCCGATGGAAGAGGTGCCGTCGGTCGGTGCCGGGCGAATTCATCTGGAACAGAATGGCGAGGTGAAGCAGGATGCCGACCTGTCGCAGATGGTCTGGTCGGTTCCCGAAATTATCGCCGATCTGTCGACCATGTACACGCTTTGCGAGGGCGACGTCGTGTTCATGGGCACGCCGGCGGGCGTCGGCGCGGTGCAGCGCGGCGATGTGCTGACTGGCGGTGTTGACGGGATCGCCGATTTCGAACTGAAGATCGCCTGACCTCCCGACAGCCCGTTAGAGCGCTGACATTATTGCAGGTCTGAAAAAGCGCCGGCCAGCCGCTCCATCGCCTCGGCGAGGAGCGCGCGCCGACAGGCGATGTTGAAGCGCATGCACAATTCACCCTCGGGCCCGAAAGTGTGACCCGCACTGACAGCGAGGCCGGCGTCGGTCAGCCTTGTCGTGATCTCGCCGCGCGACATGCCGGTGCCGGCAAAATCAACCCAGGCGAGATAGGTCGCCTCCAGATCCATCACCGACAGGCCCGGAATGGCGGCGATGGACGCGTTGAAAAGCTGCCGGTTCGCGTCAAGATAGGGCATCAGTGCATCGAGCCATTCATCGCCACCCTCATAGGCGGCTTCGGCCATAATCATGCCAAAGCGATTGTTCGAGGTCGACATCGCGGCACGCACCTTTGCCACACGCTGGCGTAACGCGGGATTGGAGATCAGCATGCTGCCGGTCTCGATACCGGCGATGTTGAAGGTCTTGCTTGTCGCCACCAGCGTGATCAGCCTGTCAGTGACCTGCGGTGCCGCCCTCGCGGTGATATGATGCTGATGGCCGGGCATCACCAGATCATGATGCACCTCGTCGCTGACAAGAATGATGTCATGGCGCAGGCAGAGATCGGCCACGTCGCGCAGTTCATCGGCGGTCCAGACCCGGCCGCCCGGATTGTGCGGCGAGCACAGGAACAGCAGCCTTTCATCGCCGGTGAGCGCCCCTTCCAACGCGTTCAGATCCATATGAAACCGGTTGTCACGCACGGCCAGTGATGACTCCACCATCCGCCGGTCATTGGCCGCGATGATACGGCCAAAGGCGTGATAGACAGGCGAGAAGACGATCACCCCCTCACCAGGCGCAGAACAGGCCTGGATGATCATCGCCAGCGCATTCACAAGGCCATGCGTCTGCAGCGCCCATTCGGGCTCTATCTCCCAGCCATGGCGACGCGTCATCCATCCCGCCATGGCGGCGCGGAAGCTGGAATCATCCCCGTAATAGCCATGGACGCCATGGTCGACCATGCGTTGCAGCGCTTCATTGATTGGCGAGGCGGTGCGAAAATCCATATCCGCGACCCATAGCGGGATGCCGGTATCCAGCGGCACGTCATAGCGCCCCATCCCGTCCCATTTCTGGGAATGGGTGCCCCGGCGGTCGATCACCTCGTCAAAATCAATCATCGATATGCTGTCCCTGGCCAAAGCCATTGAGTCTGCAGGCGCCTGACATTTCAGGAAAGTCCGGATATGCGCGTTGAATTGCGGTCACGATACGTTCACCGGCCTGCCTTTGCCAACCATATTTTCGATACCGGCAATCCAAGGCCCATCGCTCACAGGCAGGCGTCGAGACCATCCATGAGCTGCCTCACCTCGGCATCGGTCGTGTAATGCACGAAGCTGAGACGCAGCACCCCGGCCTCGGCATCGCAGCCCATCGCGCCGATGGTCCGCACCGCATAGAAATCACCGGCCCCGGCCATCACGCCATGGCCAACAAGCGCCGCGGCGACCCCGGCCGCCGGACGCGCCGTATGGAGAGCCACGGTCGGCACCCGCCCGGTCTCACCGTCAACCCGGCCACTGCCAAGAATGCGGGCATCATTGCGGCTGCCAAGAAAATCCAGCAGCGGTGCCAGCGTTTTATCCTCGTGCGAACGCTGCATCGCGGTAACAATCCGCGCCCGCTCCGCCGGTCCCGCGGCACCGCCGACATGATGCTCATAGAGCGCGTCGACATAATCCGCCATGCCGGCGGCAGCGGCCACCTGCGCATGGTCCGGGCCAGCCGGCGTGAACCGCTTGGTGCGCGAGCCGGCATTGAAGAAATGTGCCTGGTTTGCCAGCCTGTCGGCAAGGCCGCGCCGCACGATCATGATTCCCTGATGCGGCCCATAGGTCTTGTAGCTGGAGAACAGATAGATATCGGTGCCAAGCGCGGCGATATCGGGAAAGCCATGCGGCGCCATGCTGACCCCGTCGACGCAGGTCACAGCGCCAACGTCATGCGCCATCGCAACGATACGGGCAACCGGGTTTTCCTGTCCAACGATGTTCGAGCAATGCGGGAAACAGACAAGCTTCACCCGTTCATCGAGGAGATCGGCAAGCTGGTCGAGCTCAAGCTGGCCGCTCTCCGGGTCGACATGCCATTCACGGATCTCCATGCCGCGCGCCGCCAGGCGCCTCCAGGCACCGCTATTGGCCTCATGGTCCTGGTCGGTGACAATCACCACGTCCCCGTCGGCCAGCGTTTCGGCAAAGGCCTGCGCCAGCACATAGGTATTCTGGCTTGTCGAGGGGCCGAAACTGAGTTCATCCGTCTCGACATTCATCAGCGCGGCAAGCCGCGAGCGCGCCTCGTCCATCTCTTCACCGCCGGCGCGGCTGGCGGCATAGGCGCTGTATGGCTGGACCTTGCGCTGCGTGTAGAAGCGGTGCAACCGGTCGATGACCTGACGACAGCTATATGAGCCGCCGGCATTCTCGAAGAAGGCCTGACCGGCCAGCGACGGCTCGGCGAAGGCCGGGAACTGGCTGCGAACGAATTCAACGTCAAGATCGGCGGTCATCCACCCTGCTCCATATTTTCACTCACCAGCATCCTGATGACGGATTCAGGCTGCCGGCATCCGGACCCCATACATCGCTTACCGCATATCCGTCGGCAAAGATATCGCTCGGATCGGTATCGATCACCGTCTCGCCAAAGCGCCAGCCGCGCCCGCTGATCCGCGGCAGTACCGCATGGCGGCCGGCAATTTCGGTCACGCCGGTCAACGTCACTTCGAAGCGCGAGTTGATGACCGAGCATGTGGTGATGGTCTCGCCAACGGTGATCAAGCCCCGCGCATGCAGCGCGGCCAGATGCGCCGATGACCCGGTACCGCACGGGCTGCGGTCAAGCCGGCCCGGCGGCATGATGGTGGCGGTGCGGGTTTCACCTGACTCCAGCACCTGCCGGAACATCACATAGGCAATGCCGCTGATGGCCGGTATCTCGGGATGGGATATCTCATGGGCCCGGTTGAAGCCAGCCTGCAGCGCCATGCCGATCTCGGCAAGCCGCGCCGCGTGTTCGGGCGCGATTGTCAGCCCAACCTGCCCGACATCGACAAGAGCGTAGAACACACCGCCGTAACAGATATCGGCCGTGATCGTGCCCCAGTCGTCAGTCGCCAGCGGCACATCCAGCGCCTCGACAAAGGCGGGCACCATATCGAGATGCACGCGGACGCACCTGCCGTCGTGGCATTCGGCCCGTGCGGTGACAAGGCCAGCCGCCGTCTCCAGCGTCACCACTGTCTCGGGCTCCCGCATTTCCACCATGCCGGACTCAAGGAGCGCCGTCGTCACACAGATGCTGTTCGACCCGGAACTGGCATGGGCGCGATCCGGCTGCATGATAATAAAGGCGGCGTCGGCGCGCGGGTCCACCGGCGGCATCAGCAGATTGACCGAACAGGCGGGGTTGCCGCGCGGCGCCAGCATCAGGTGCCGGCGCAACGCGCCATCGCCGTCATTCAGACAGGCAAGCCGGTCAGCGATGCTGTCCCCCGGAATGTCGGGCAAACCATCGGTAACAACATAGCCAAGCTCACCCTCGGCATGGACATTGATCATGCGGATTGGGCGGATCGGGCGGTTTTCAGGCTGGCCCGTCACCCCCCGGCCGCGGCGCGAAGAGCGCTGATAGTGGTGCGCGGTGAAATGGCCTCGGTCGCGGTGACAATCTCGACAATCGCCCCTGCCGGCGCGGCGCAGGCGCGCTCGTAAGCGGCCGCGAATTCATCGGTGCGGGTCACCCGCTCGCCATGGAATCCGTAGGCCACCGCGATGGCCATATAGTCAGGGTTGACGATCTCGGTCCCAGACACGCGGGCCGGGTAATGCCGCTCCTGATGCATCCGGATGGTGCCGTAGCTGCTGTTGTTGATGATCAGGATCACCGGGTTCAGCCCCGACTGCAGCGCGGTGCCAAGCTCATTGCCGTTCATCTGGAAATCGCCGTCACCGGCAAAGCACAGCACAAAGCGCGACGGATCATGGACCTTCGCCGCCAGCGCCGCCGGAAGGCCAAAACCCATCGATCCGCTCTGCGGGCCAAGCAGTCTCTGGTCACGCCCATAAGAGAGGAACTTGTCTGGCCAGATCGCGAAATTGCCAGCCCCGTGAGTGACAATGGCATCCGCTGGCAGCGTTTCCTGAATCTGCGCCGTGATAACGCTCATATCGACGTCACCGGGCTGTGCCGGAGCCGTCAGCGAGGCCAGATAGTCGGCCCGTGCCGCCTTGTACCATGCCGTGCGGGCGGCACTGTCAGACAGATCGATCGTCGCCAGCGCGGCGGCCATGGCGTTCGGGCCGGCATGGATGGGCAGGTCGGGCGCGTAGATCTTGCCGATCTCGTCATCCGAGGCGTGACTGTGAATCAACGTCGCCGCCATGCGCGGTGCGGTGAACAGGCTGTAGCCATCGGTCGTCAACTCGCCAAAGCGGATATTCACCGCCAGAATCAGGTCAGCCTCGTGAAGCAGCGAT